>Ga0213825_1002168_pt1 | contig 12662 bp, 8 predicted proteins | sample MC6MC0900MG_FD_179896 | JGI IMG/M metagenome (GOLD analysis project Ga0213825, IMG submission 179896) | Enriched soil aggregate microbial communities from Iowa State University, Ames, United States - MC6-MC0900-MG | ecosystem: Environmental > Terrestrial > Soil > Unclassified | place: USA: Iowa... | reverse complement strand
AACAAGACAATTCCTGCAAAGAAAAATATTTCCATGATTTATATTTTACGAGAATAGCAGCTTCTTACCTGTCGTGACAGAACATCTGCTATCAAATTTGATTTACGTTAAGTTTTGCGTGTCAACAGCAGTATACAACAGTCTTTTTTGACTGATCATACCACTACTGACTGATGGATTTATGCTGCTGCAATTGGGTGATGTTTTTTTATTCTGATTTACTGCAACTTCTGATGGGTCTTCCACCATAGATCAGGCATCTCCCCAGATACGGCCATCTGGTAATCTTCATAACGACATGGCACAAGGTAATACCTTTCGTTGACAGATTTTGATCCAAAATAAGGCACTTGTATCCACCAGCGATCTGATTTTTTGCTTTTCACAAAAACCAATTCATGTTCTTCATTTTCAAGTGTGGTACGATAGATAATATAGGACGATTTAGGATACAACGGTGTATCTTGCTTACGATTATAATAGCCATCGATAAAACACCAGATCATTTGAGAAACCAACATTGCGGTCTGTTCCATTGGATCAAATGTTGGGTTCAATTCATAGAAACCAATAGAAGTACATTTGTCCGACATACCTGCATAACGTGCAAGCTGACAGGCTTCGTCTCCGTACAAGCCATTTGGAATCGCATTGGCATTGCCTGGTGCCTCTGATGCCCGTATGGCTCCGATATCGAAACTGATCAAGTCAGCCGCCCGGATAAGTGGTTCAGATTGATCCATTTTACCTGCGATCATTCCCACCCGGGTTGCATTGAAAAACAATTTGTCGTACATATTGATGGATTCTTTGCTGACGAGGTAGGTCTGATAAGCAATGGAATTCAGGTTAAACAAATAATCGGGCTGATGCAAAATAATGTGATTGACATAAGACCGAGAATTGAGGCTGACATTTTCAGCTTCTTCCTGATTGAGATCAAAACGCGAATCCACAATAGCCAATTCGATCTTCCTTTCCAAATTCTGGTAGCCCAGGTATTGTGCATAGGTCAGATCCTGTCCACCACCGATAATAATCGGGAGGATATTCGTCTTTACTAATTCTTCTACCACAGATTTCAAGGCCACGTAGGTATCTTGAATGGTATTGCCTGCTTTAATATTCCCCAGATCGACAATATTCATCTTATAATCACCTTGATACAAGGTATAAAGGTGTTTGCGTACCGCATCCGGAGCTTTATCCGTTCCATTATTATTGACCGATGCCCGATCCTCCTGTACACCGATAATAGCCAATTGAGGTTGTTCATTTTCCTCCCAGCCAGGAAAATCTGTTTCATAGGCCTGAATCACATTCCCTAATTGGGAATTTAAGAAACCATGTTCTGGAGAGATACTTGCAATTGAAATCGGACTAAAGAATACGGACAATGACGACATAAGCTATAATTTGTTTAAAACATCTTATTTTTTCGGGATGCAACTCACACAAATATCCATTTATTAACTAACTTTTGAAAACATTATTTTTAACAGTATCTTTATCAAGTGATATTAATAACAGGAGGAACAGGTTTTTTAGGATCTACATTGATCAAACAACTGATAGATCAAGGAGTTGACGTCATTGCGACCAAGAGAGCTCAATCGACTATTCCAGCCTCCTTATTATCTTCTTCGTTGATTCAGTGGATTGATGCAGATATCAACGATTATTTTGAACTGGAAGACGCGTTGGAAGGTGTAACGAAAGTGTATCACTGTGCGGCACTGGTCTCCTATCAGAAGAAAGATGCTAAATCACTCTTTAAGGTCAATGTAGAAGGAACAGCAAATATTGTCAACCTTTGTCTGGAGAAAAACATTCGTCTACTCCATGTTAGTTCAATCGCAGCATTGGGCACCAACAAAGACAACTTACCCGTATCTGAAAAAAACCATTGGGAGCATAGCCCCAGCACCTCCACCTATTCATTGTCTAAATATCAGGCAGAAATGGAGGTTTGGCGCGGTATTACTGAGGGGCTCGATGCCGTTATTGTAAACCCTTCGGTGATATTGGGAGCGGCAGCTAAAGACAAGGGATCTGGAGCCATATTCTCAATGATCAATAAGGGATTGAAGTTTTATCCAAAAGGGAGTGTCGGTATCGTCGATGTTGAGGATGTCGCGTCAATTATGATCCAATTGATGGAAAAAGGCGAGATTACCGCTGAACGCTATATTATCAATCACCTCAATATTCCCAATAAAGATCTACTCAGTGTGGCCAGCGTCCTGATGAACAAGCCCGAGCCTACGATTGAAGTCTCCGAGACTCTTCTTCAGATCGCATCCACTGTCTCCAGCATGCTCGCTGTCTTCAAGAAATCAGGATCTTCCCTGACCAAAGAAACAGCGTCAGCGTCAAGTGCCAAATTACAGTATTCCAATACGAAGATACAATCACTCCTGAACCACAGTTACCGTCCATTGGAACAGACATTAAAAGAAATTGCAAATTTGTACAGCAAAAAGTAAAGACAATATAAAATATTAAACAACCGAACCCTGAACCCGTCATGAGCTTACCAAACTATCCGATTAAAAATAAAGCCTGCGTGTTTATGATTGTTTCATTTGCTAAACAGTATCCCGATGAAACCATCAAAAGCTCCAATTGCTTACCAAGGAAATGAACAGTTTGCTCATGATAGCTTCATCGCCATTAAAAAACAAATAATTAAGATGAAAAACTATTACATCATTGATTTTGATAGTACATTTACCCAAGTAGAAGCGCTCGATGAGCTCGCCCGGATCTCACTCGAAAATCATCCTGACCGCGAATCTATCTACAATGAAATTGAACGATACACCAATCTTGCCATGGAGGGAAAACTCTCTTTCCGTGAAGCCTTGGCTGGTCGTGTGAAATTGCTAAACGCGAACAAAAGCCACCTGGATAAATTGGTATCTCACCTCAAGAAAAAGGTTTCAACGTCTTTCTCACGTAATCGTGAATTTTTCAAAAAAAATTCGGATACGGCCTGGATTGTTTCTGGTGGATTTAAGGAATTTATCACGCCCGTGGTGACACCTTATCATATCAAAACCGAAAATATCTACGCAAACACTTTTAGGTTTGATGAGGAAGGCAATATCATCGGTTTTGATGAGGATAATCCGCTATCCACTGAAGGCGGAAAAGTACAGCTCTTAAAACAACTGAATATCGAGGGTCGGCTTTTTGGTATTGGCGATGGTTATTCGGATTTCCAATTGAAAGAATCGGGTTTAATCGAAAAGTTTTTTGCCTTCACCGAGAACATCCAACGTAAAAGTGTCACTGAAAAAGCGGATTTCATCACGCCTAGCTTTGATGAATTCCTATATGTCAATGATCTGCCACGTGCGATCTCTTATCCTAAAAACCGCATCCTTTGTCTCATTGTCGGGGATGTTCCGGAGATTGCTGCTCATATTCTGAAAAGAGATGGTTTCTCGATCCGTACAAAAGAAACTTTCGAAGAGAAATATATAAAAGATGTTGGCATGCTTTTGCTAGGCGACAATATCGATATCACTGATGAACAGCTTCAACAGGCAGATAAATTAAAAACAATCGGTTATTTGGGCGACATCAAGGGGCATATCAATAAAGATATTTGCAATGCTAAGGGAATTGTCGTATTTGATGATAAGAAAAGTAAAAAGAAAAATTCGGAATTTATACCACGTCGCATGGCCGAGTTTATCAACAATGGTGACACCTATCTCAGCCGTAATTTCCCGAATCTCGTATTACCAAAAGTAAAACAGGTGACAAGATTACTGCATATCCATAAAAACGTACCGGGTATCATGGCCCAAATCAATAAGGTCTATGCACAAAACAACATCAATATCGTTGCACAGTTCTTAATGACTAGGAGCGATATTGGCTATGCCGTTACAGATATTCAGGGCGAATATGATAAAGATCTATTGAAGCAATTGAAGCAGATTGACAATACGATCAAATTTAGAATATTGTATTAACAATCAACCAGCTGACCTATAGTGTGGGATCAGGATGACACTTTCTGCCCACATATTCAGGACGGTTGATAAGATATGGATAAAGGAGCAAGGATAACGGACTATTAGCTGAACAATCAGGAGTCTTTTCATTTTTGCTCTTTAATCGCTAATAACAAGATAATTTTACGCAAACACTATGTCTCTACATCAAGATGCCGAGTTAAAGAAAGCTGTCCTTGAGCTACCTCAAAAAGAAAAAGACAAATTACTTGTCCGTCTGATCAGTAAGGACAAAATGCTGATGAAACAATTGCATTTTCAATTGTTGGAGAATGAATATGATCTGGAGGAACGTATTGATAAATTGCGGAAGCAATTAGCTCAATTGTTTGACATTGGAACAAGTCAGATTGGCAATACACCGCATCACAGCAATTTTATCGGGCTGAGCAAGCTGGTCAAACAGGCAAGCGGTCTGGTGAACGAGCATGAGAAAGATAAAACCAGTGAAGCTGAATTCCGTTTTTATATCCTACAACGAGTCATCAGCGACTATGAGCGACTATTTGATTCATCTTATCAATCGGCAGCCCATAAATTGCATAAATATATCACGGGCCGTATTAAACATGCTGTCGGTAAATATGATAAACTTCATGAGGACTTTCAGTTCGATTATCGGGAAGATTTTCAAAACGCACTACATGCTTTTGGTAATACAACATTAAAAAGCTATATTAGTGAACAGCGAATTGAGCTCGACCTGAATTAATTATGAGAAACAGCAAAAACCGTGTTAAAATTGGATCCTATCGTGTTACTGCCTACGAGCAATATAAATTAATCTATTTGGCGATCCTTTTAATCTTATTAGCCTTTGCTTATACATTCCACTTAGCAAAATAATTCACTGCGGAACCTCAATTGTTAGTCTTCAATGAGAGGCAGCATAACTGGTCGTTTGCCAAAATACTCTCGCTCGCCATTCATGGGATATTCCCTTTTTGTCCCGGTAGCAAAAGTTATCTTTTCGACAAGTTTTTTTACCAAAAAATTTAGCACAATATACCATATACTTTCGAGGAATTAATTAAATTCGCAATTATTCGAAATTTTTGCTCGTGGGAATTCAAGAAATACTAGAAAAATACAGCCAAAGCGAATCAGTCCAGTCGCTTACAAAGGCTATGCAGTCCAAAAATCCAAAGATTCAACTGAAAGGTCTTATCGGTTCTTCGGATGCATTCATTGCCGTCTCATCCTACAAATTGCAGGAGCGTCCAATGGTCTTTATTTTGCCAACGCATGAAGACGCCTCCTACTTTCTGAGTGACCTGGAAAGCTTATTGGACAAACAGGTACTTTTTTTCCCCTCTTCTTACCGAAAAGCTTTTGATTTCACACAGACGGATTCGGCAAATGTACTTCAGCGAGCAGAAACATTAAGTTCGCTCAATCATACGTCGGAATTGCCAAAGATGGTGGTTACCTACCCCGAAGCAATTGCTGAAAAGGTAATCAATCGTACCGATCTGGAGAAAAACACGCTGGAGATTACAGAAAACACTGCTTTAAGTATTGATTTTATCAATGAGTTTTTGATCGAATATGATTTCGAACGTGTAGATTTTGTCTATGAACCTGGGCAATTTGCAATACGAGGTGGTATCGTAGATATTTTTTCTTTCTCGAATGACCTTCCCTACCGCATCGAATTCTTTGGCGATGATATCGAAAGCATTCGAACATTTGACATTGAATCTCAGCTCTCGGTCAATAAAATCCATAAGGTTACCATTGTTCCGAATGTTCAGGCCAAGTTCCTGACCTCGCAGCACATTTCCTTATTGGAATATATCGATCAGGGGGCTTCCATCTGGATTAAAGATGCCCAGTTTACACTGGATATTGTCAAGGACGGGTTGAAAAAAGCGAAACAACTTTGGGCCAGTCTGACCGATAAACAGAAAAAAGATAATCCGGAATGGCATAATCCAGAGTATGAATTTACCGATGAGAAAAACCTCAATGCCCTATTTTTTGATTTCCCGATCATTGAATTTGGAAAACAGTTTTTCTATAAGGGGGAAGTCACGATCAAGTTTGATATTCATCCACAACCATCTTTTAATAAAGACTTTAATCTGCTGATCCATAATTTCAAGGAAAATGAGAGCCATCGGATCCAGAATCTGATCTTTTCGGATTCAACGAAACAGGTCGAACGGATCTATACGATATTGGAGGATCTTGACAAAGCGGCTACGTTTATCCCTATTCATAAAGCATTGCGTGAAGGCTTTAGGGATGACAGCTTGAAATTTGCTTGTTATACGGATCATCAGATATTTGACAGGTATTACAAATACAAACGGAAAAAAGCATACGAACGTTCGCAGGCGATTACACTGAAAGATTTACGGGATCTTAAACCCGGAGATTTTATCACCCATATTGATCATGGTGTGGGCCGATATGGCGGTCTTGAAAAGGTCGATGTTAACGGCAAATCACAGGAGATGATCCGGCTGATCTATGCAGACAACGATTTGCTTTATGTCAATATCAACTCGTTAAACCGGATTTCAAAATATTCCGGCAAGGAGGGCACAGTTCCGAAGATGAACAAGCTTGGTACGGATGCCTGGGATAAATTAAAGAAAACGACCAAGAAGAAGGTCAAGGACATTGCCCGTGACCTGATTATGCTCTATGCAAAACGGAAGGCTCAGCATGGGAATGCCTTCTCTCCAGACAGCTATTTGCAGAATGAACTGGAGGCATCGTTTATCTATGAGGATACCCCAGATCAGGAAAAGGCTACTGCAGATGTAAAAAAAGATATGGAATCGCCACATCCAATGGACCGGTTGATCTGTGGTGATGTCGGATTTGGAAAGACAGAAGTTGCCATCCGGGCAGCATTTAAAGCCGTTGCAGATAGCAAACAAGTTGCTGTGTTAGTTCCAACAACCATCTTAGCATTACAGCATCACCGTACATTTACAGAGCGCCTAAAAGGACTTCCATGCAATATTGACTACATCAACCGTTTTAAAACGACGAAGCAGATCAAGGATACTTTGGCGCGTCTTGCGGAAGGAAAAATAGATATTATTATTGGTACGCATCGCTTGGTGAGTAAGGATGTCAAGTTCAAGGAGCTGGGTTTGATGATTATTGATGAGGAGCAGAAATTTGGTGTTGCCGCGAAAGAGAAGTTAAAGGCTATGCGCGCCAATGTGGACTCGTTGACCTTAACAGCAACCCCTATCCCAAGGACTTTGCATTTCTCCTTGATGGGAGCGCGAGATCTAAGCATTATATCTACTCCTCCACCCAATCGTCAACCGGTACAGACCGAGCTTCACGTATTTAATGAATCATTGATCGGTGAAGCAGTCAGTTATGAACTCGATCGGGGCGGACAGGTTTTCTTTATTCATAACCGCGTGGCTGACCTTCCTCAATTGGGCAATTTAATCCGCAAGCTCGTACCCGGAGCACGTGTTGGTGTGGCCCATGGTCAGCTGGAAGGTGATGAATTGGAAGACGTGATGCTCAAATTCATCAACCATGATTTTGACGTACTTATCGCAACTACGATTATTGAAGCAGGTCTGGATATCCCGAATGCCAATACCATTATCATCAACCATGCGCATATGTTCGGTTTGAGCGACCTTCACCAGATGCGGGGCCGTGTAGGTCGTTCGAATAAAAAAGCCTTCTGTTACTTATTGAGTCCACCATTATCGACATTAACATCGGAGGCATACAAACGGCTTTCGGCGATAGAGGAATTCTCAGAACTAGGTTCGGGATTCAATGTTGCCATGCGGGACTTAGATATCCGGGGTTCAGGCAATCTACTGGGCGGAGAGCAATCAGGCTTTATTGCTGAAATAGGTTTTGAAATGTATCACAAAATCTTGGATGAAGCCATCCAAGAACTGAAAGACGATGAGTTCTCGGAGGTGTTTGCGGATGAACAAGAACGCAAATATGTTAATTTTACACAAATAGACACAGATCTTGAAGTATTAATCCCCGATGAGTACGTAACGAATATCACCGAACGCTATAATCTCTATACGGAGCTTTCCAAACTCGATAACGAACAGCAGCTGGCGGCATTTGAGAAAGAACTCGAAGACCGCTTTGGCCCGATCCCACACGAAGTATTCGAGCTATTCAATACTTTACGCCTGCAATGGTTTGGAAAAACAATTGGGTTCGAAAAGATATCTTATAAGAAGAATACTTTAAAAGGGTATTTTGTCAATAACCCCAAATCGAGTTATTTCGAATCGGATCAATTTGGTCGGGTCCTGTCTTTTGTGCAGTCCCACCCTGAAATCAGCAATCTCAAAGAGGTTAAAGGGCAGCTTCGCCTTGCGCTAAGTAATGTAAATACAATAAGCTACGCGCTAAACCTACTCAAACAGATGTTATCGTAATACTCTTGGCACTCAGCTATAAATAAAATCTACTTATTGTGTAGATTTTATTTATATTTGGGTATACAAGAAACCTTCCTATAGCAATCTGCGCCAAGTGCAATGAAAGGATATTGAAGGCTCTTATTGGCTATCAGGAACAGACATATATGTGATGTGTTTATTGAAGCTAAAAAAAGGACACTTATCAATAAAAATTAGCATGGCATCCTATACCGAAACGATACTCATCCATGAAGGACAACACTTCAATTCAACTGCTGCTGTAACGGCTCCTATCTTTCAGACATCAACTTATATTGCCGACAGTGATCCCACGGAATACATCAAGGCAGCGACCGAACCCAAGCATCCTTACTTTTATCACCGTCATGGCAATCCAACAAATAGCCAAGTTGCGGCGGTAGTCGCCAAACTGGAGAAAACAGAAGATGCACTCGTATTTGCTACGGGCATGGCCGCTATCAGTACAGCTATATTAGCTATTGTGAAATCCGGTGACCATATCGTTGCACAGCTTGCCCATTACTCAGGAACAGCTATTTTTTTTAAAGAATTTCTGAACGACTATGGCATCACCGTCACAGCCGTGGACCAAACGGATACCGCAGCCTTTGCCCGGGCTATTCAGGCAAATACCAAGCTGATCTATATCGAAACTCCTTCCAATCCCAATTTAAATATTACGGATCTAAAGGCCGTAGGTGAATTAGCTAAGCAACATGATATTTTGAGTATGGTTGACAATACCTTTGCATCCCCCATAAACCAGACACCGCGAGACTTTGGGATTGATATTGTTGTTCATAGTGCCACGAAATATTTGGGCGGGCATAGTGATCTAACGGCTGGCATTGTCTGTGGAAGTCATGACTATATTGCAAAAGTATGGAAACGCAGTGTTGCTCTGGGTGCGTCCCTGGCGCCATTAGATTCTTGGCTGTTGCTCCGCGGACTGAAAACGCTGAGTCTACGTGTCAAACAAATCAATTCAAATGCGTTAGAACTCGCCAGCTTCCTTGATCGGCATCCTAAGATTAAGAACGTAAGTTATCCGGGGCTTTCCAGCCATCCCCAGTATGAACTGGCGGCTCGCCAGATGCGCGGCTTTTCAGGAATGATCTGTATTGAAGTTGATGGACAGGATGAAGAGCAGGCCTTCAAAAATGCACAATCTTTAATTAACAACCTGGAAATATTTATCAATGCCGCCAGTTTGGGTGGTGTCGAATCATTGATCGTACATCCGGCCAGCATGTGGGGCGGCCACCACACACAAGCACAGAAGAAAGCCTCCGGTATTACTTTGGGCATGCTGCGTATCTCAGTTGGTATTGAAAATATAGCAGATTTAATTGAAGACATAGAGCAGGCGCTGAGGAAACTTGACTAAATTCGGGCGGGGGCTCCGCTTTAATCCCATAAAATAGAAGAGAGCGAACACTTATTATAGACTGTCCGCTCTCTTCTGTTTTATCCGTTTATTAGCTAAAGTACACACGTACCATTCGCAATTTCTACCCGGATGACTGAAAGTTCCTTATCAAATTTTTGTTGATATTCTTTCTCCAAGGTTGGCAAAATTGATGCAACGGCACCTTCTTTAACAATATTGATTGTGCAGCCGCCAAAGCCGCCGCCCATCATCCGTGCACCAATGACTTCGGGGAATTGTTTGACATAATCAACCAGATAATCCAATTCGGGGCAACTGACCTCATATACTTTGCTCAAGCCCTCATGACTCTGAAAAATATATTGTCCCAACTGTTCAATATCCCCTGAACGTAATGCTTCGCAAGACTTCTCTACCCTTTCATTTTCACGGACAACAAAACTTGCTTTGGCATAGATATCTGCATCTTTATCTTTAACCAGTTCATCCAGCATGTCCACTGTAACGTCTCGCAGATTTTTAACCTCCGGATATTGCTCCCTTACCCATGCCGATGCCTGCTCACATTGCTCTCTACGTGTATTGTAAGCCGTCGAAGCAAGGGAGTGTTTCACGTTTGTATTCAATAGGACCACCTCATAACCTTTGAGGTCAAGTGGCACGTATTCAAATCCCAAGGAGCGACAATCCAGCTTAATGACATTTTTTTCTTTACCAAAGGCTGACGCAAATTGATCCATGATACCACACATCACACCGGCATAGGTATGCTCTGCTTTTTGTGCAATTTGCGGGATATCAATCTGTTCCACATTTAATTGAAACAACTCACTAAGGGCTAAAGTAACAGCACATTCTACTGCTGCTGAAGAAGATAAGCCGGCACCCAATGGCACATCACCATCAATATAAAGATTAAACCCACCCAATACGGCACCTCTTTTTTGGTATTGATCCACTACACCGAGAATATAATTCGGCCAATGCTTGTCTGAAATAGCGATATCCGTTAATTTGACCTCATGGCTTTCTTGATAGTCTTCAGCATACAACACGATATCATCATCAGTACGTCTGCTGACAGCAACATAAATAGCCTTGTCGATAGCTGCAGGTAATACAAAACCATCGTTATAATCGGTATGTTCGCCAATAATATTAATCCGGCCCGGAGAGGAAACCACAATGGGTTCTTCCTGATATAAGCTTTTAAATTTATTTACTATAGTTTCTTTTGCGATCATTCTTACTTAGATTTATAATGTTTAGTAGCACAATTCCGCAATTGTTCAGCGGCGACTTCAGATGTAATATCCCGTTGTGGATTAGCGAGCATCTCGTATCCGACCATAAATTTTTTGACTGTTGCCGAGCGCAATAAGGGTGGATAGAAATGCATATGCCAATGCCATTCCGGATGGTCCCCATCATTGACTGGAGCTTGGTGCATACCCGCAGAATAAGGAAAAGATGTTTTGAAAAGGTTATCATAACGTGTAGTCAATAACTTAAGTATCGCTGCAAGATCTTCCTTTTCCTTTTCGTCAAATCCGGTAATATTCTGCACAGCTCTCTTGCTGACAATCATGGCTTCATAAGGCCAAGCGGCCCAAAAAGGCACCAAAGAGACAAAAGAATCATTTTCATCAATAATGCGCTCTTCTTTTTTTAGTTCAGCTTTGATATATTCAGCTAATAGGGTACGCTGATATTTGTCGAAATATCTTTTCTGCTGAACACATTCTTTCTGGATCTCTACCGGTAAATGATTTTGTGACCAGATCTGCCCATGTGGATGTGGATTACTACAACCCATGATAGCACCTTTATTTTCAAAAATCTGAATATAGCGGATCCATTCAACCTTGGAAAGTTCCTCAAATTCCTTCTGCCAGAGATCAACCACAGCCTTTATAGCTGATTGTTCCATTTCGGGCAAGGTGAGGTCATGGCGTGGTGTAAAAGCAATAACTTTACAGATTCCTTTTTCGGTCTCTGCAATAAACAATTCGTCCTCATTAAATTCCTGTTGGCTAGTATCTTTCAATAATGCCGAAAAATCGTTGACGAAAACAAAGCTTTCTTTATAATCTGGATTGATATCCCCATCTGCCCGTTTATTTGTAGGGCACAAATAGCATTTGGGATCATAAGCTGGTCTATCATCGCCAGGCAGATCTTCTACCTGTCCTTGCCATGGCCGCTTGCTGCGATGTGGAGACACAAGTACTTTTTCCCCGGTAAGAATATTAACGCGTGTGTGAGGAGAGTCCCCAAAGTTTAAAGTTGATTGCATGTTATGTATAACTGGTGTACAGAATACACAATATTAGCTTTTTTAAGTAAAAAGTTAAAATTAAAAATTAAAATTATCTAAAGATGAATCCTTTAAAGCTTAAAAAAACTAACGATGCCATCTTCCCCTTATATGGTTAGCCATTTCTAGGGTTAAGTAAGCCAAAGGTCGGAACGACCACGGCCTCCATAAAGTAAACTAAGCCTTAAATTTCGGATCTTGCCCTTTAATCAATTCAAAGATTGTAATTTCAGGCAGGATACCAACACGACCGGGATATCCTAAGAATCCATAACCGACATTGACATATAGCCGTTTGTTTTCTTGTGCACGATATAATCCAGCCCATTCTTTATAAATATATTGTACAGGACTCCATTGCAACATTTCAGCGCGTACACCGAACTGCATACCATGGGTATGGCCTGCAAACATCACATCGACATCAGTATCCAATACTTGTGCGCGCCAATGAGAAGGGTCATGGGACAATAATAACTTAACGGACTGTTCCTCAGTTCCCATCAATGCCTTTTTGATAT
>Ga0213825_1002164_pt1 | contig 12678 bp, 14 predicted proteins | sample MC6MC0900MG_FD_179896 | JGI IMG/M metagenome (GOLD analysis project Ga0213825, IMG submission 179896) | Enriched soil aggregate microbial communities from Iowa State University, Ames, United States - MC6-MC0900-MG | ecosystem: Environmental > Terrestrial > Soil > Unclassified | place: USA: Iowa... | reverse complement strand
TGAGCTGCTGACGCGCGAAGGCGAAATCGAAATCGCCAAGCGCATCGAAGACGGTCTGAAGCACATGGTCATGGCCATCTCGGCCTGCCCGACCACGATCAACGAAATCCTGGCCCACATCCTGCGCGTGCGGGAAGGCCAGGCGCAGATCGACGAAGTGGTCGACGGCCTGGTTGATCCGGAAGACGGTGAAGAATACGCCGGCGCCGGTGTCACCGCCGACGAAGACGAAAGCGATGACGGCCCCGCGGGCGGCATGTCCAGCAAGCAGCTGGAAGACCTGCGCGTGAAGGCGCTGGCCAAGTTCGACGAAGTCAACAAGCAGTTCGACAAGATGCGCCTGTCGTACGAGAAGGACGGCTACAAGTCGGACATCTACGTGCGCGCCCAGGAATCCATCCAGAACGAGCTGATGGGCATCCGCTTCACGGCCAAGATGGTTGAGAAGCTGGCTGACACGCTGCGCAACCAGGTTGAAGAAGTGCGCCAGCTTGAGCGCGCCGTTCTGCACACGTGTGTGGACCGTGCCGGCATGCCGCGCACGCACTTCATCAAGGTCTTCCCGGGCAACGAAACCAACCTGCAGTGGGTGGTGGACGAAGTCGCGGCCGGTCATCCGTACGCCGAGACGCTCGAGCGCCAGATTCCCGCCGTGCAAGAACTGCAGCAAAAGCTGATCGACCTGCAAACGCGCGTCGTGCTGCCGCTGAAGGACTTGAAGGACGTCAACAAGCGCATGGCCACTGGCGAAGCCAAGGCTCGCAAGGCCAAGCGCGAAATGACCGAGGCCAACCTGCGTCTGGTGATCTCGATTGCCAAGAAGTACACGAACCGTGGCCTGCAATTCCTGGATCTGATTCAGGAAGGCAACATCGGCTTGATGAAGGCCGTGGACAAGTTCGAATACCGTCGCGGCTACAAGTTCTCGACGTACGCCACGTGGTGGATTCGTCAGGCCATCACGCGTTCGATCGCCGACCAGGCGCGCACCATCCGTATCCCGGTTCACATGATCGAAACGATCAACAAGATGAACCGGATCAGCCGTCAGATTCTGCAGGAAACCGGCGCTGAGCCCGATCCCGCGACCCTGGCGCAGAAGATGGACATGCCCGAGGACAAGATCCGTAAGATCCTGAAGATCGCGAAAGAGCCGATCTCCATGGAAACGCCGATCGGTGACGACGATGATTCGCACTTGGGCGATTTCATTGAAGATACGTCGACTCTGGCGCCTTCGGATGCGGCTTTGCACGGTTCCATGCGTGATGTGGTCAAGGAAGTGCTAGACTCTCTCACCCCGCGCGAAGCCAAGGTTCTGCGTATGCGTTTCGGTATCGAAATGAGCACCGACCAGACCCTGGAAGAAGTGGGCAAGCAATTCGACGTGACTCGCGAGCGCATCCGCCAAATAGAGGCTAAAGCGCTGCGCAAGCTGCGTCACCCCAGCCGGGCCGATAAGCTGAAGAGCTTCCTGGAAGGGCAGTAATTTTTTCCTGGGCCTCTAGCTCATGCCTGGTTAGAGCAGCGGACTCATAATCCGTTGGTGCCGAGTTCGACTCTCGGGGGGCCTACCAAGAATTGGCGCGGGTTTGCGGGTAGTTCACGCAACCCGCGCTTTCTTTTGTGTGGGGGATTTTTTGCCAATTTCCCTAAGCGCAGATGTCATCGCCTCGGCCGCTAGATGGCTGTAGCGCTGTGTGCTGGCTGCTGATTTGTGCTCAAGCACGGCGCCGGCCGTTTTCAGACAACCTTGGCGTTGATCATCCCACAGGCCGCGCTACGACGTAGGTCGTGAAAGCGCAGATGGCCCATGCTTACGGCAGCTCGCTGCAGCCTTTGATGGAGCCGATTGCTGATGGTGGCGGGCATCTATCGCGTTTCCCATGCCGCGCGCGCGCACGCCATGTGCCTATTTCTACCTTCTGCGTGGCGCCAAAGCCTTTCAGACCATCCATCGCGGTCGTTCCTGTTAGGGTGGAGCTACGAAAAGATTGGGGCGATCATTAGAACTTGAAGCCCTTCGGGTTGGATGCAGCTTGCGTCTCCAGGTCCATACAGCCGTCCAGAATCATGTAACTACCGCCTGAAGTCTTTGCGATTCGATCGCAATACTTCTGAGTTTTCTCGGCCAATGTCGCCCAAATCGGCTTGAGTTTGTTGTACGAGGTCTGTTCCATATCGATGCAGCCGGAATAGATCATCGCCGACCCTCCTGAGGTGTTTGCGACCCTCTTGCAATAGGCCTCCGGATCGTAGCGCGGCATTTCAACGGCATAAGCGCTTGAACCCATCAGGGAGAGGGTTATCGACACAAGCAGTTTTTGAATTCTCATTGTGTTACCTGTTGGGGAAAAATTGTTCGCTGTGCTTTGGCCTCACATGGCCCTGAAGAAATTAACACCGGGCGAATTCGCCCGGAAATACAGCCTCCGACAACAAGTCGGAGGCTCATGACAGCCCGATCACTAACATCGACGCTGCCCAAGAAACCCAAGCGGATCAATACGGAAGGGGTACGTTGCCGTTGGATAGCGTGGTCGCCAGGAGCATGTTGGTGTTTCGAATCCAACCCGGGATCAAAAATGCGTCGATGATTGCCCAGATTCCTACTGCGAATAGCATGAGAAAGCCCACTCCAACAATGCTGAGGACCACCCCCAAAATAGTGAGGATGAGCATGGCAATCGCACTTCCGGTCTTTCCTGCATAGAAGCGATGTCCGCCAACTGTGCCGAGGAATAGCCACAAAAGATAGGCCACGCCAGTGCTCTTGCGGTTGGCGTCGTACATCATTGTTTGGACTGCTTGGTTAGTCATGCTGGCTCCTGAAGCGGGTCAAAATTGAGAATGAGTGAGTATTAATTTGACGGGTATGATGCTTTTTGTAACATTTAAGGAAGTGGTAGCCCGCATCCATGTATTTAAGACGTCGGCCGAGATTCAGTGTGTTGTGAACACATAAGGCATGCCCAAATGCAAAGGCCCGCAATTGCTTGCAGGCCTCTAGTTATTTGGGCGCGTCCCTCGACTCACATGGGCAACGCTGGACCGTCTAACGCGCAAATGTAGCACGATGTCACATAATTTGACTAGTTTGACGGCTGGTGTGTGGCTGGTTCCGAACAAGCGCAGTTTTTTCCATGCTGTTTTCTTAATCAAACACATTCAACAGTACGTCCGCCACCACGGCCGTCGCGACGGCGACAAGAATGAGGTCGGTGCCTGCCACTTGCCACTCGTAGCCGGGGTATATCGGCAGCCTCGCCAGCATGGGGGCGGGGACCATCTTCTTGGCTATCCCAGGGGGTAGAGGCTTTCCTCGGGCGAGGTTTTTCCGGATGCCAGGTGGAAGCGAGCTATAGCCAGATAACCCGTACTCACGAGCGTAGCCTTGGGCGGTAGAGATGGTTATTCCGGCGTGCCGTAGCGTGACGCTCCCGCCGTCGCCATGATTATCGCCGCCCTTGCTTTTGGACGATTGGCCCTTGTCGCTCTTGCCCTTATTGTTGCCATTGCCATTGCCATTGCCATTGCCATTGCCATTGTTCCCTTGGCCTTGTCCCGCATTGTCGGGCTTTCCTTTGCCTTCCGGCGGAGCCGCGAATGTCTGGCTGGCCAAGGACATACAGCACGCGGCGGCGATCACAAGAAGCTTCAACTTTGGACAATGCATGGCAGGAACTCCATAAGCGGCGCAAATGCGCTGAAGCGATTCTAAAACCGCCGATTCATCGTAGCGGGAGAACGTCTGAAAAAGATGTAAGAGGCTGAATACGTGTGCCGTGCGACGTGCCCACGACGACACCGAACTTGAAGCATGTTGATGAAAGGCCAACTTGAATTTTGCTGGCTAGGACAACAAGTTCCATCATCAGAGCGAAAGCACTCATGGGCCTACCAAGAATTTGCGCAGATTGCGTGATGTTTCGCACCATCGGCGTTTTTTTTGATAAGTGATTTTTTGTGGTTTAAAAATATCACTATTGTGGTCGACTTCAACACCATCTGGATGGTATGGTGCGGACTCTCATTCACTTCTGAGGCCATTGCGGACACGGGACGCCTGGTGCTGGATTGACCCTGCATGAGTCAGGCAAGTGGGCGCAGTTGGCATACTTTCTTCGCATTGGGGAGGTATGAACGATGTCTTATCTGGGTATCGAGGTGTCCGAACTCAAACTGCGCTGCACCCTGCTGCTCGGACCGAAGAACGACAAGTGCAAGCGCAAGGTGGTGGGCAATAATCGGCAAGGCGTGTACGAGCTGATTCGATGGTGTGCCAAACACGGGGTGTCGTCGGATCAGGTGCATGGCGTGATGGACGGCACAGGGCTTCACCACGAGCAGTCGGCCACGACGCTGCATGACACAGGCGCGACGGTTTCGCTCGTGAACCCGGAAAATGTTCATGACTTTGGCCAGACGCGGAACATGCCATCTCGGACCGATGGGCTCGATAGTCTGACGCTGGCTCGCTATGGTGTCGCGGCGCAACCGCCGACTTGGCAGCCGCCTCCTGCCCACGTCCGTGCACTTCGTGATTTGGTGGCGCAATGGGAGGCGTTGTCCGAAGACCGGACGCGATCGCTGAACCGGTTAAAAAAGGCTGACGCGAGCGCTGCGCTGGCGTTGGTGGAAAGCTCGATCAGCAATTCGCTGTGTTTCTATGATGGCGAAATGGCACGGTTGGAAAGGGCGATTGATGATCACATCGACCACCATTCGGACCTGCAAGAAGACGCTGCCTTACTCGCGATGATTCCCGGGACGTGTCTGAACCGATCCCCATCGCGTGAGAATTGTTGAACATCATCCCCGGTTTCATTTTGTAGTATCTCCACTGAAAGCAATTAGAAAGGTGGAGAAATGCCGGCTTGTAATGATTGCGAAGGCATTGTTCAGAATAAACGTGGCGCGCCCGGTCACGATCGGTTGATATGCCTGGAAGTCGTCAGAAGCTTGGCGTCGGCCACGCGCGGCGCCAGGCACGAAGCATTCATTTGCTCGGTCTGCAATACCGAGTGGGACCATCTGTACGACAAGAAAGACGAGAACGCTGGCTGGAGCCGATGTTAGACCGCCAGCGCCAGCGCACGGTTGACGCTAGTGCCGCCGTTGTCACCGCGGCGCCATTCCCTTTCGTAGCCGGTTCGGCGCTTCCATCAGCGACGTCGTCATGTCGTCGCGTTCTTGCACACAGGGTTCGTCGCGCAAAGCTTTCATGAAGTCGTCGTAGAGCTCGCCGGTTAGACCGGCGGGACGCTTGAAATCACCCGACAGCTGATAGGCGCGCAGCAGAACGGACCTAAGCCGTTTGACCTCCCAGAGCAGGGAGATCACATCGGGATTCCAGGGCTGACGCTCGCGAATGGTGCGCAGGTCGGCGTGGGTGAGGGGGGATTTGAACGGCATAGTGGAAAATACTGTTTATATATCCAGTATAGTCCGCGATAAACGGGGTCATTTCATCGGCGTGGCAATCAATTTTTCAGCGGGGTAGGGCACGAGGAAGTCGCGGGTCCGGTCGCTGGACGACGTCAGCCAGTCGCCGTAGGCGCCTTCGGGCAGGATGACGACCATGCGCTTTTCCTCGCCGGGCCGGTGGTAGCGCTGGAACAGCGGGTCGTGGTCGGCGTTGATGGTCAACATGGTGAAGCTCTCATTGAGCTGGCCGCCGGCATCGCGCCATCGGTCCCATAGGCCGGCGATCCCTAGCGGAGCCCCATCGGCTCGCGCAAAGCGCGTGGAAATAGCCGAACCCGACCGCCAATCCGGCTCGAATATCGCGTCTGCGGGAATGATGCAACGTTGCGCCCGGCGCCAAGCGTTGCTGAACGTGAACGACTTGGCGGCGGTCTCGCTGCGTGCATTGAACGTAGAGAGTTTGCCCGCCTTGTCTTGCCCGTCGGCGCGAGTGAACGCAGAGATCAAACCCCAGCGGCCGCTTACGGCTTCGCGCTCGGGAACGGCGTCGTCGCCGGCGTCGTGTTCCACCGGCCTGCGCACGAATACTCCCTGATATCGAGGCCACATGTCATAGGGGCCGGCAGCGGATGTCGTGCGCACGCCGAACTTCTGTAGCAGCAGTTCGGCATCCTTCAGCGTCTGATAGTGCGAACACATGCATGCCTCGTCAGGGGGGAAGCGGCGAAATCAGTATACGGGTGTCTGTCAGCCTTCCGTTGGCATCCTGAGAGTACGATTTATTCCATGGAAAAACCTTCATCACAGCAGGCCCTGCTCTGGGTAGTCGCGGCCTGCTTTTTCATGCAGACGCTGGACACCACGATCGTCAACACCGCCTTGCCGTCGATTGCACGCAGCTTGGGCGAGGACGTGCTGGCGTTGAAGCCTGTGGTGGTCGCGTACACGCTGACCATGGCAATGTTCACGCCGGCGTCGGGCTGGCTGGCGGATCGCTATGGCACGCGTCGCGTGTACTTGGCGGCCATTTTGATATTTGCCGTGGGCTCGGTGTTTTGCGCCGTGGCTCAGACGCTGACGCAGTTGACGATTGCGCGAGTGGTGCAGGGCGTGGGCGGCTCCATGCTGTTGCCGATCGGGCGCCTGGCGGTCCTGCGCACGGTGCCGGGTGACCAGTACATATCGGCGTTGGCCTTCGTGTCGATCGCGGGTCAGATCGGTCCTATTTTTGGTCCGACCCTAGGCGGGTTGCTGGTGCAGGTGGCAAGCTGGCACTGGATTTTCATGATCAATGTCCCGATCGGAATCGCAGGCCTGTTTGCCGTGCGCCGCTACTTGCCTGAAGACGCATTGACGGATGTGGCGCCGTTCGATGTGCTGGGTTGCGCCTTGTTGTCGTTGTGCATGGTGTCGTTTTCGCTTGGCCTGGACTTGCCGGCGGGTGCCGGCCGTATGGCGTGGTCGGCGGGCTTGTTCGCGCTTAGCGCCCTGACGGTGTTGTTATATGTGGTGCATGCGCGCCGGCGTCAGAATCCGCTTTTCCAGTTGCGGTTATTTAACGAGCCTAATTTCAGCGTCGGCTTGGTGGGCAATCTGGTTTGCCGGATCGGCAGCAGTGCGGTGCCTTTCCTGTTGCCGCTGTTGCTGCAATTGCAGTTGGGCTATAGCCCGCTGCAATCGGGGCTGATGATGCTGCCCGCTGCAATTGCGGGGACGATATCCAAACCGTGGATCGCCCCGCTTGTCCGGCGTTTCGGCTACGACACGTTCCTGTTGGTCAATACGCTGTTGGTCGGTGCGTCGATCGTGTCGTTTGCCGCGATTTCACCAGGGTGGCCACTCGCGTTGCAGGTGCTTCAGCTTGCCCTGTTCGGTGCGACCAACTCCATGCAATTTGCGGCGATGAACAGTGTGACGTTGAAAGGACTGAGCAAGCGGGACGCCGCCAGCGGGAACAGTCTGTTTTCAATGATCCAGATGCTCGCCATCGGCTTGGGTGTGACCATCGGTGGCGGGTTGGTCGGCATGTTCTCGGGCGAGGCGAATGCCGCATTGGGCCGCGCATTCACGTTGAGCTTCGTCTGTGTGGGCGTCATCACCTTGTTATCTGCCTGGGTGTTCCGGCGGCTGGATATGACGCAATTGGGACGTCCGGCAGGCAACCGGCCAGCCGCTGGCTAACGAATTCTGAGAGCCGGAAATGGAAGAGCGCCCCAGCTCTAGATGAGTCTGAGGCGCTCCTGCCCGGCTTCGCACGCGATGGGTGTCAGACAGCCCGGCAACTCAAATCTACTGCTCGGCAATCACGTCGACAATAGGGAAAACCCTGGAAAATTAGTGGCTTACATGATTTCCTAGCGATAGGAACATCGAGCCTGAATCGCCCCTCGCCGCCGTTGGCGCGAGGGGCTTTTCTTTGTGCATCGCAATGGATTTTTCGTTGAAAAAAGGGGCGTGATCAATTTGCCCACCTCGGTATCTGCGAATTGTGGCCCCTGCGTGGCAAGCCGACACTGCAGCCTACTTTCAAGGAACCGGAGAGCAGAGATGCGGGCGATACGTTTACGTCAGTTGGGCCAAGGCATGACCGAGTACATCGTGGTCGTGGCCTTGGTGGCCGTTGCGGCGATCGCCGTCTATCAGTACTTCGGGCAAGTGGTGCGCTCGCAGACGGCGGCCATGGCGCGCGAACTTGCAGGGGAAGACGGTGGCACGCAAACGCGCGCCGCGCAGCAAGCGGCGCAGAAGGCGGCGGCGCAAACCAAGGCGCGTTCGCTCAAGTCCTTTACCGGCAATGCCACGGATGCGAAGTGATCATCCATCGTCACATGCCACCGCATCGGCAGCACGGCCAAGCCTTGGTGCTGGGCATGTTGATCGTGTCCGTGGCTGCGGCTTCTCTGGTCGTGCTCTACAACCTAGGCCAGACGGTAGCAGGCCGTATGCGCCTGACGCACGCAGCGGATGCGGCCGCCTACAGCGGCGCGCTTGAGCAGGCTCGCGTGCTTAACGCCATCGCCTATATCAATCGAACACAGATTGCGCATCAGGTAGCGATGGCGCATTTGGTCACGCTTGCTGCATCGGCGCAGTATGGCCGCGCATTGCACGCGCAGCGCACCCGGGGGAATCCTCCGTCCAGCCTGATTGCGATGTTGTTCGGGCCAGAGATGGGGCTGGCGTACCGCGCCGGACAAGCGTCGCCTATTGTTGACGCGCAGTTGGCAAGCGCATTCGCGCAGCACGACCGTGTTGTGCATCAAGTGTTGGAAACTGCCGCCAATTCGGCGATGGCGGAGTTGACCAAAACGCGTGATCGCATCATGCAAAAGGTGCTTGCCGCCAATCTGGACGACCTGGCTTCAGCAGGCGCTCAGCGTGCAGGGAGCGTTGCCGTGCGTCTGTTGTCGGACGCATGGCCGGGCTTTTTGGAACGCCATCGCGCCAACCGAAAAACGGGCTTGTGGCCAGCAGTAGATCTAGCGGCAAGCCGCTACGGATTTCTGAAACCGCGCAAAGCCACGCGGCGCAATCCTTGGCCGGTCAGCCATCGCTGCCCGTTGAAGCGTCATGAGCTGCGCCGCCGGGGTTCGACATGGCTTGGGCCGGACGGACGGTGGGGCGCATTGGATACGCAGTCGTTCCATGCCCTGCGATCAAACCGCTGGGTCGGTTGCTATTTTCGTGAATACGCCATGGGTTGGGGGACCACGCAAGGTCAGAAAAGCAAAGGACCCGACGGCCTTGATTATGTGGATGAACCGCCTGCTGATTTTTCTCAAGAGAATTTTTGGCGCTGGGTAGAGCAGTCGACATCGTGGGACATCTTCAACGGCGTGACGAATCCCATGGCCAATTCCTACGCGATGGCGTCCGCGCAACGGTGGCCCGGCCGAGGCCTGCCGGCCTACCGGGAAGTCGCGTCGCCGCGTATGCACTTGCCCTTGCGCTTCGCGGTCAGCGTGCGAATGGCTGGCACCCTGTTGAAGACGACGGATGCGGCTAGCGCAGTGGCTTCACCCGTCGGCATGTTCCGCTATGCCGCGTTGGGGCGGTCAGGGGGAATAAGCGTGACCAGCGCCGCAGAAACGTACTTCTTGCGCCCGGAGCCGCGTGCTGACGGCCGCGGCGAACTGGCCACGCTGTTTCGTCCGTATTGGCAGGCCCGTCTCTCTGCCGTGTCTTCTCAGGAACGGCTGCAGGCCAGGGGAACACCATGACGCAGATTGCAAAGAAACCCACGTCGCCCGGTCAACAAAGGGGGCAGGCTGTTGTCGAGGCAATGCTGATGGTGCCTTTGATGGGCGTACTGATCTGGGCGGTGTCGTGGGTGGGTAGCCTGCAGTTCTCCGCGCAGCAGATGTCTCAGGCCAGCCGCAAGGCTGCCATGGCAGCGGCAATGGGGCAACCGCTCAGCCCGCGTGATGCGATGACGGCTATAGGCCTGAACCGGCGCGTCGAGGCCTTGACGGGTGTAGCCGCGCTGCAGGTGGCTCTGTTGCAGGACGAATGGTTTGGCGGGGAGCTACAGCTGCTGTCCGTGCACGCAAACGCAAACCCAAACCCAAACCCAAACCCACGCGCGCCCCATCTTGTCTCTGCGTTTACGGCGCCGATCACTCGCTACACCCGAGTCGCGGTGGGGGCGGGGTATGCGCACGGGGATAAGGACGCCATGCATCGCATCGCCAGCGCGCCGACGGCATGGCGGCAGGCGCAACGCCTCTCCGTGGCGCAAGCGCGGCGATTCGAGTCGCTTGTCGCGCGCATGGACGGCCCTTGGGGCAGGCCTTCGATGCAGACGGATTGGCTTTCCGCATGGGCGGATGTGGTGCCGGTGGATCGGCTGAAACAACAAAGAGGGCAAGCTAAATGAGCACGTATTCGCAGGCTAAGTCTCGCCGAGACCGACGAGCCATCGTTCGCCCTGTCTATTTGCCGATGCTGATGAGCGGGCTGGCCGGAATCGCCATGCCCGCTTTCGCAGGGCCCGCCGATCTTGCTACACCTGCGCTGACGGAGGCGGTCCCGGGAAAGGCGATGTTGAGCCGACTGCGTTTCCCTCCAGGCTCCAGCCACGTTCTGTTGGCCGATCAGCTCTGGCTCCACGGCTATCCCGCGCAGGTGGTGGTGTTTGATACGCCAGCCACTGCGCCTGATTTGATCCGCATGCTCTCTGCGCAGCAGCCGGCGCTGGCTGACTTGAATGTGCTGCCGGGGCAGTTGATTTTGTCCGGACGTGTCGGTGACGAGCAGTGGGTGGCGCAAATGCAGCGCACGCACGACGGGCGCACTGTCGGCAGTATTTCATCAATGCGTCTGGTGCCTGCCTCCAATCTGCCTGCGTCCTTGCCTACGCCTTCATGGCTGCCGGAAGGGGCGCGCCTGCACCTTGATGTCGTGGTCATGGACGCAGGCGTCAGGGTGTCTGAACGTATTTGGCGGCATGCGCTGCCGCCTGCGCGATTGGCGCCGCTTGTCCAGGCGGGCTTGCTGCGCGACGGTTGGCGCCGGCAATCCGAAGCAGGCGCCCTTCAGTCGTGGGCGCGGCGAAATGATCGTATGCAGATATCGGTGATGCCGCTTGAGACCGGCAGCGGTCTTCGCGTGACGGGATGGGCATCATGAAGAACTTGCTAATCCAAAGTGCAAAGCGATTGCGTCGAGTCAGCATATACGGACTTGCCTTGCTTGCCGGCTTGGTATCGGCGTGGGCCGTGCGCGAACACGTCCAGAAGCGGGTCGAGGCGCTAGAGGCCGAGGCGCGCACTCCCGTGGTCGAGCGCCTGGTCGCCGCTTATCCCCTTGCTGCCGGGACGATGCTGGATGACGTTCATCTGGCCGTGCGCGAAATTCCAGAGCAATGGGCGCCCAGCGCCAGCGTGGAGCCGTTAGCAATGAGCAGCTTGCTGGGGGGCATTCTGCTGGCTGACGTGGGCGCCGGAGAACCTTTGCTGAAAACGCAACTGAGTTTCAATGCCCCCAAGCCCGCCCTGGCATCACGGTTGCAGACGGGGCAGCGGGCGTTGACGGTGTCGGCAGCAGACCTGGGCGGTCTGGCCAGTCAGTTGCGGGCTGGCGATTTGATCGACATCTACGTGACGTTCCCTCATCGTCAGCGGGAGCTCACCGTGCCGTTATTGCAGAGCATGCGGGTACTGACCGTCGACGACGAGGCCGACGGAGACAGGGGCGGGATGGGCGTGGGAACGATCACCCTGGCCGCCGACCCTGCCCAAGCCATGAAATTCGTTGCGGCGCGGCAGGCCGGCACCTTGACGGCAATGGTGCGGCACCGCGACGACGTGGCGGCGGTGGCGGCATCCAAGCAAACGGATCTGGCCTCGCTGATCGGGCTGGACCCCGACCCGTTGCCCGCCCCGGGTGTCGCCATTCTGTACGGGGACCGCGTGGACGCTCATTCCGCCATGCCGTCATCGAATGCGGCGTCGCGGTTTCGCCTGGAGTCGGAGCAACCATGAAGCGACTTGCATGTGTTGTTGGCGTCATCGTCTTGAATCTGCCGCTGCGGGTGGCTGGCTCTGCGTCGGTAGAACTCGAGCTGCAAGTGGGCGAGACGCGTGTCCTGCCGCACCCCGGTGTGAAAAGAGTGGCAATCGGCAACGGACAGGTGCTTAGCGCCGTTACCGCCGAGGGGCGCGATGTTGTGGTCTTCGCACGTGCCGAGGGCGTGTCCTCCGTGCATGTCTGGACGGCGGCGGGGCGCAGCAATGCGTATGAGTTTCGAGTGGTGCCTGCCGGCGCGCCTCGGTTGCGGGCCGAGGTTGAAGCGCTGCTTGCCCGCATCCCTGGCGCACGCAGCGCAAACGTGGGCGGACGCATTCTGATTGAGGGCGACGATTTGTCAGATGACGATCGTGCACGTATCGCCGCCTTGGCTGAGCGCTATCCCGCCATTCTGGACTTCACGGGGCAGGTCGGCTGGGACCGCATGGTCTTGCTGGATGTCCAGGTTGTTGAGATTCCGACTTCTCGATTGCGTGAGTTCGGCGTGCGTTGGGACGGCCTGACGCAAGGTGGGATGAATGCCGGTTTGGCGTGGGATGCCGGATCGCGGGGGCTCATGACCCGGCCAGGCGAATCGGTGATCGAAACAGCTGGGCCGGCCGCCGCCGCAGCGGGCTACTTCGGCATCAATGCGCTGTTGTCCGCGCGGATCGCCGCCCTGGCCCAAAGCGGCGAGGCCGTCATGCTGGCGCAGCCGCAATTGCTGGCGCGTAGCGGGTCAAG
>Ga0213825_1002160_pt1 | contig 12700 bp, 10 predicted proteins | sample MC6MC0900MG_FD_179896 | JGI IMG/M metagenome (GOLD analysis project Ga0213825, IMG submission 179896) | Enriched soil aggregate microbial communities from Iowa State University, Ames, United States - MC6-MC0900-MG | ecosystem: Environmental > Terrestrial > Soil > Unclassified | place: USA: Iowa... | reverse complement strand
GCTAAAAACGCATATTTTGGAGCGGGTGAAGGGAATCGAACCCTCGTAACTAGCTTGGAAGGCTAGCACTCTACCATTGAGTTACACCCGCATATAAAGTTTAAGTGGTCGGGGTGACAGGGATTGAACCTGCGACCTCATGGTCCCAAACCACGCGCGCTCCCATCTGCGCCACACCCCGATATCTCTTAATCAGTACCGTTTGTTTAATAACCTTAACGACAAAATTTATTATACAGACTTCCCTTTAAATAGTCAACACCTTTTTTGAAGTTTTTAATTAAATTTTGACAGTTCTTATTGTAAATTCTCTTCAAGCCCTTATTTTACCTTCTTTTCTCTTATATATCTTAAGTATACTAATAACTCATATTGTTACTATTAAAATCTATCCTATAATAAAATAAGCTTAATTAATATTTAGAAATCCTCTTAGTTTATACTCAACACATGGATTTAATTCAAATAGTTCCCTATATAAATATAGATATATTTATATAGGGAACTATTTAAATATATAACAATTTAAATAATTATATCTAAACTATAAATATTTTTTCATCTCTTCTGTCAACTTAGCTAATGCATTTCCTCTATGGCTTATAGCATTTTTTACTTTGGAAGGTACATCATTAAATGTAGCATTTAATTCTGGCACATAGAATAAAGGATCATATCCAAACCCTTCACATTCTTTATATTCTTCTAATATTAATCCATCTACTTCACCTTGAACTTTAATAATATTCTTATCATCAACTATTAAAACCATAGCACATATAAATTTAGCTTTTCTTTCACCAAAAGGTACACCTTGTAATTCTCTGATTAATTTTTTATTATTTTCTACTGAATTTCCATGCCCTCCGCTATATCTAGCAGAATATATACCAGGAGCTCCATTTAAAGCTTCTACTGATAATCCTGAATCATCAGATAAAACTAATACATCCTTACAGATTTCATGAATTGCTTTAGCCTTTATCCATGCATTTTCCATAAATGTATTTCCTGTCTCCTCTACATCTATATCTATGCCTGCTTCCTTTAAAGATACAACATCTAAATCAAATTCTTTAAGAATTTCCTTTATTTCTAAAATTTTATGATTATTATTACTAGCAACTATTAATCTTCTCATTACAAATACTCCTTCTAAACTATCTACTGTATATTAAATAACTCATCTGCTTCTGGCGGAGTTACTTCATTAGTTCCTTTATCATCTATTACTATTCCTTTACTCTCAGTTATTTTTCCAATTTCAGTGGCCTTAATTCCATTATCCTCAAGAGATTTAAGCAATTCTTCTGGATTATCAGTGGTTATAAGCATACTACCTGATGATATAAGTCTTAAAGGATCTATATTAAACTCTTTGCATACCTTACTTGTAATTTCTGTAATTGGCATTTTAGATTTATTAACCTTAAATCCTACATTGCTTGCATTAGCAACTTCCCATAAAGCTCCTAAAACTCCCCCTTCTGTTATATCATGCATAGATGTTGCTTTCGCTATTCCACCTATTTTTCCTTCTTTCACTACACTTATACTTTCCACATATCCTTTAGCTTCTTTAATTTCTTCGTCTGTTAATATATTTCTAAATCTCTCTTCATAATCATTAACTAATATTGAAGTTCCTTCAAGGCATAATTGTTTAGTGACTATTATACTATCCCCTATTCTAGCTCCTGATGTACTAATAGCACTATTACCGTTACTTTTCCCAATAGCTGTACAGGATACTACTATTTTATTAACAGCTTCGGTTATTTCAGTATGACCACCTATAATTTGAACATTTACTTTACACGCTTCTTCATGAATTTCTTTCATAAGATCATGCAATTCTTGTATAGTAGTCTTTGGCGGTGCTAGTATAGTAACTAAAATTCCCAATGGCTCAACTCCACAGGAAGCTATATCATTACAGTTAATATTAACTGCAATTTTACCTATGTTCTCACCTGCACCAGTTACGGGATCTGTAGATACTACACATTGATTGCTTCCAAAATTTATAATGGCACAGTCTTCTCCTATCCCGTTAGATACTTCTACCTCCTTCCTTTCTTTCCCTTTATGGTTATCTATTATGTACTTTAGTTCATCCCAATTTAATTTTCCTACCCTCATATAAATTCTCCTAACCTAAAAAAACTATTGTGTTTTTAGCACATTTTCACTTCTCATATCATATTATTAAATATAACTAATATTCTGGTGGTGTTATTTTGAGATATATAGGACCTTTTTTAAGAATTAACATACTAAACAATGACAATATAAAAAGTCAATTGTTTCATTTTTCTAAAGAGTCCCTTAGACATATAGTTCTACACTCTGGGTGTGGAATTATATCTAGAAATGCAAATTTAAAAATTAAACCTTTACCTAATGATGATGATATCACAAATAGCGTTATTTCTCCACTATTATGTGTATATAGAAAAGCTGACGGAAAACTTCTGAAAGAAAAAGATAAGTTGCTTTGGAATCATCGCAAGTTTAAAAGAGAAATAAACATATGTGCAAATGGGTATATGACCCTTGGTTTACTGTACTTATCTGACTATTATAAAAAATTTAAAGATGTTGATGAGGATAAATATAAACTTAGCAAATACTATGTTGACCTATCTATTGATCAATTAGAATTTTTTGCTCTTTATTGTCGTAATAGCGAAGGGGTTTTTGTTGATAAATATGATTCTACAGATCCTCTTCAAAAAGAATATTTTCTTACAGATAAGGATATGAAGTTTAAATTCTCCACTCAAGCCCTTCTTATGGCAGCATATTATAAATGCACAACGCTTTCAGAAGAAGATAATGAAAATTTTAAATCCTTTGCTCTAGATATATTAAATCTATTCTCAAGCCTTAAACAAGAAATATATAATACTTCTCACGATGAGTTAGTTAAAATTTGTTTAGCCTTCAATATTCTTTATGAATGTTCAAAACTAGAGAAAGCTAAGGAATTGCTAGTAGATTTTTCTGAATTAATGATTGAAAATATCAATCATATGCCACCTTCTGTAATTAGGGATAATATAGATATATCTTGCTTATGCTATATAAACTCTATATTAACTTATAAAAATACTAATTTATCTCATTTTAAAGATGCAGCCTTTAAAATCTTTAATAATCTAGAGAAATTATATAATAACGATGATGGTATTTTTGTAAAAGATATAACTGAAAAAGAAAACAAATTTTCTTCGGACGAAATAATTCTATATCTTTATGTGTTTATGATTCATGAGTCTTTCTTAAGTGATAATGAAAAAGCAGAGCTTGCCTCTAAGATTCATGGTCTTTATAAAAAACAAGTAGTAGGCTCAGGAATTATTCTTAGGTGGCCAGAAGCTCCTAGTCTTGATAATCCTGAAAGATATAGGAATTTTTCTTGTAAATCAGAAGACCTATTAGATGACAACTATTTCAGATTTTCTTCTTATGTAAATAATGATACTAATGATTTAGCACCTATTTTTGTTAAAAATATTTCTTTAAATAGAAAGAAGGAAAGCTATAAACATTATAAACATAGCTTTGACTCTTGTAAAAACATGTTTAACTTTTTTACCATTATTTACTTAAATACCATTTTAGATTTCTAATAAAGAAGTACCTTAAATTTAAGGTACTTCTTTAACATTATCTAATTTTATATTTCCAGTAGTAGTTACATATATATTATTTATACCTTCTTTTATGCAAATAACATTATTAATGTTATATATAGGTATGGATATTAACTGATTTTTTAATATTTTTTCACATTCCTCATAAATAGTTTTTCTTTTTTCTTCATTCATTTCATATGACGCAGACTTTATTAGATTATAATATTCTTCATTATCATATGTAATAACATTATTATTAGAAATCTTAGTGAAACTCTCATAATATTCTCCAGGATTTCCATACTTAAAATCAAACCTCTGTAATACTATATCATAATCTCCTTCATTAATGACTTTCTTCAATTCTTCTTTAGAGTATTCTTTCAAAGCTATTTCCGAATTAGTACACTCTTTAATATCATTACTTAAATCTTCAACAATTCTTCTATTCAGATTATTTTTTTCATAAATTACTCTTATTTTAGACTTTTCATTTACATTAACCTTACCAAAGAATTCTTTAGCTTTTTCGGTATCTCCAAAAGTAGAGAATACTTGTTCTGTTTTTTCTGTTTCCATGGTATATGATGTGGCTGGAGTAAGTAATTCTTTGCATATAAGCTGTGAGTAATACTCCTTTGATAAAAGTGAGTTTATTGCTGTCCTAAAGTTTATATCTCCACCAACAGTTTCTTTATCCTTATTAAAATTCAAATAATATACAGATGAACCATTAAATCTTTTAACCATTGAATTTTGAGATAATCTTGAAAGTTCATTTATAGGAGCATCCATCATTATATCTATACTCCCTGAAAAGTCATCTATATTAGTGTCTGCTGATTTTTCAAAAATAGCCAAAGTATTTTCTACGCTGTTTAAAAATGTAATTCTAATGTTTTCATCAGTGATTTTAGTTTTTTCATAATACTTTTGATTTTTTTCTATATAAACCTCATCATTGTTTACTTCTTTTATTACAAATGGACCTGTATATCTTATTGAAGAAAAATTTTCCTTATACTTATTCAAGCTTCCATAATCTCTAATGTTAAATACTGGGTTAGCTAAGATATAAATAAAATAAGGACTTTTGTAATTTAGCCTTATAGCTAGAGTACTATCATCTTTTACATTTATTGCTACATCTGAAAAATCACTAGTTCCTTCTCTAAAACTCTTAGCTCCATATATACAATCTAGCCTACTAGCATATACATTATTTCTATCACTTAAAAAAGCTTTAAAAAAACTCTTAAATGCCTCTGCAGTAATTTTTTCTCCAGAACTATAATGTATATCCTCTCTTAACTTAAAAGTATATTCTAAGCCATCCTCAGAAACTATTATCTCCTTTGCAAGTGCTGGTACTATTTCCCCATTACTATCTTCTTTCACTAAACCTTCAAAAAGTGTTATTAGCAAATCTTTGTCTCTTACACTATCTTCTGCTGTTAACTGCAAATCTTCAGGATTTACATTCATATTGTAAGTTATATAATCCATTTTATTATCATTTACAGAATTCAACTTTTCTTTTTCAATAGATATCCCAGCTAAAATTATTATAATGCAAAGTACTGTAAATATTATTTTTTTCACTATAACACCTCCTATTTTAAAATTATTTACTCATTTATTCCAAAATAAACAATTCTGAATAAATTAATATAAAATTTTTCTTTTCCAATTGTAAACATGTGATATAATATTTATAATAATGTGTAAATAAATTGGAGGTATCTTATGATTTACTTAGATATTATATTGAAAATATTAGGAATCTTATCATTAATAACTTTTATGGTAATAATCATTTGGGGATTTGTTGTTTTCAATTCTATATATAGTCAGCTGAGATATAGTAATTATATACTTGAAAAAATCTCACATATACTAAATATTTCATGTATAGATATGCAAGCTAAGGAAAAAGAACAACATAAGAAATCTGAAATAATTGATAAAAGTTCTGATTCAGAGCCTTTGGATAGCACTAATGACTCTACTATCTAGAATAATAATTATTTTTAGTTAAGGATGAAATTCCTAATCAATAGAACAACTTATATCGAATCTTAGTATTGTAAAATACTAATTATTTAACTATAGCAATTAGCCCCATGGATTAAAAACTCCATGGGGCTAATGCTTTCTATTTTAAATCATTTCCTTAAATTCTTCTTCAGAAATTATTCTAACTCCCAACTCTACAGCTTTATTATACTTAGAACCTGGGTCTTCTCCAACTATAACAAAGTCTGTTTTTTTACTAACAGAACCTGCTACCTTTGCACCGAAACTTTCTAACTTATCTTTAATTTCACTTCTTGAAAGTTCCTTTAAACTTCCTGTAACTACAACAGTTTTGTCCTTAAAAGGATTTTCATTTATCTGTTGAACTTGTTCCTCCCTTGGAGTTACACCCAATTTTAAAAGCTCATTTATGGTTTCTCTAGACTTATCTAATGAAAAAAATTCAACTATAGTTTTTGCAACTATATCTCCTATATCCGGTACTGATATTAATTCTTCAAAGGATGCTTCCTCAATATATTTTAAAGTTTTAAATTTCTTTGATAAATCTTTAGCTGTCTTTTTACCTACATTAGGAATACCTAGTCCATATATAAATGAAGATAATTCACAGTCTTTACTATTCTCTAATGCTGTTAAAAGATTTGTAGCCTTCTTATCTCCGAACTTTTCTAATCCAACTAATTCCTCTTTTTTTATTCTATATAAATCTGCTATAGACTTTATTCCAAGCTTTTCAAATAGTTGCTCAGCAGTTTTTTCACTAAATCCAGCTATATTCATAGCTTCTCTGCCAGCGTAGTGAACTATAGTTTTTACCATTTGAGGCTTACATGCCAATGTATTTTCACAAAATAAATGTACTCCATCTCTAAATAATTCTTCTCCACAGCTAGGACATACCTTAGGCTCTTCAATAACAATACTTCCTTCTAGTGACTCCTCTACTACTCCCATGATTTCTGGAATTACATCATTAGATCTTCTAACAAACACTGTGGCTCCAATTTTAACTCCCTTACGTTGAATGTCATCTAAGTTGTTCAAAGTAGCTCTTTTAACTGTTACCCCACCTAATTCTACTGGCTCAAGAATTGCTGTAGGACTAACTCTGCCACTTCTACCTACATTCCATTCTACATCCAAAAGTTTAGTGGTTGTTTCTTCAGCCTCAAATTTATAGGCTATTGCCCATTTAGGAAACTTAATTGTATATCCTAATACCTCTCTAGTTTTTATATCATCAATAGCTATAACTGCCCCATCTATGTCATAATTTAGGTTACTTCTAATACTATTAATATATTCAACCTGTTTTTCTATTTCTTCAATATTAGTACATGTTTCCATATAATTATCCATAGGAAGTCCCATTTTTTTAATAAAATTCATCATTTCACTATATGTCTTAAAGTGATTCCCTTCATTATACCCTACATCATAGAAAAAGGCTGATAAATTTCTTCTAGCAGTCTCCTTTACATTTAAATTTCTAAGAGCTCCAGCTGCTCCATTCCTTAAGTTTTTTAATGGTGTAGCAGCATTTTTATTATAATGCTCAAAAGCTTCCCTTGTCATAATAGCCTCACCATGAACTTCAATTATACTGTGATTATCTATTATAAGAGGAATAGATTTTATAGTCTTTACTTGACTAGTAATATCTTCTCCAATTTCTCCGGTTCCTCTAGAAGCTCCCACTATTAAAACTCCACCTTCGTTATAGGTCAAATTTATAGAAAGTCCATCAAACTTCTTAGTAACTATATATTTAATACTTGGTAGTTTTTCTTCATGATTATTATTATACTCATTTATAGCTTTAACATTTCTATTATGCCAATCTTTAATTTGCTCTATGGATTGAGCCTTATCCAAACTCCAAAGAGGAGCTCTATGTTTATATTTTCTAAATTCATCTAAAACTATATCTCCTACTCTCAATGTTGGTGAATATGGTAAGACCTCTTTAAGCTCACTTTCTAGAACTTTAAGTTCATCATATTTTTTATCATATTCTTTATCAGATATGATAGGATTATCTAGTACATAGTATTCATAGGAGTATTTATTTAACTCCTCTACTAACTTCAGCATTTTACTACGCTTATCATCACTCATTATACTGCTTCCTCCTATTAACTTATAAATAAACCCTATATATGCATTTAATTTAATTATAGGCTATGTTTTATTAACATCTAAAACATAGCCTACTATAAACTATTCTACTATCTTCGTGGCTTTCTTACACTATCTTAAGCTAGTTCAAGACCTGCTTTGTTAAGCATAAGCTTTTTGATTCCCATATTGTTAAAGGCTATAGTTACTATAGTTTCTCCATTATCTGAAGATATGGATACTACAGTTCCCACTCCAAATTTACCATGCCTTACCTTTACCCCTATGGTAAGTTCTTCTTTAGATGCACATTTATCAACTCCACATTCCATGCTACTAGTTTCACTAGAAGTCATAGTTTGCTTTGTATTATAAAAACCACTTCTAAAGGAGTGAGGATTATTATTAACTTTATTATTAACTTTATTATTAATATTATCAAAACTTCCTCTAGATTGAGTTCCTCCATCATCATTTAAATCAGTTTTTAATTCCTTAGGTATTTCACTTATGAAGTCGGATATAGGATATCCTACAGTTCTACCAAATACCATACGCTGTTCTGCCGATGATATATATAGCATCTCTTCTGCTCTTGTAATAGCAACATAGCAAAGTCTTCTTGATTCCTCCATCTCATGGAAGTTATTCAAAGAAGCTACACCTGGGAATATTCCATTCTCCATCCCAACTAAGAAAACTACTGGAAATTCAAGTCCCTTTGAACTATGAACAGTCATCATTACTACGGCATTATTTTCTTCATCTAAATTATCTATATCCGAAACTAAAGTTACCTTTTCTAGAAAGGCACTCAATGACTTATCCTCTGAAGAGTTTTCAAATACTACAGCATCAGATACAAGTTCCTTTAAGTTTTCTATTCTACTTTCATCCTCAGCACTACTAGAACCCTTAAGCATTTTCATGTATCCACTTCTATCTAAAATATCCTCAATTAGTTCAGGCACACTTATATTCTCCGCATCTACTATAAGAGTATTCATTAAACTCACAAATTTATTTATAGATGTTATAGCTCTTGCAGAAAGATTTGGTATAAATTCTGCATCTAAAAGTGCATCATACATGCATATATTATTTTCTGCTGCAAATTCTTGTACCTTAGCTATAGTTGTGTCTCCAATACTTCTTTTGGGCTCATTTATAATTCTCTTTAAACTTATATCATCAAGTGGATTATTTATGACCTTCAAGTATGCCATAATATCCTTAATTTCTTTTCTTTCATAGAATCTGAGTCCACCTACTATTTTATAGGTTATCTCATTTCTTCTAAAGGCTTCCTCAAAAATACGAGATTGAGAGTTCATTCTATAAAGTATAGCAAAATCTTTTAAGCTTCTATTTTCTTCTCTCATCATTCTTTTAATTTGAGTTGCCACAAAATTCCCTTCATCTATATCACTATAAGCCCTATATACCTTTAGCTTTTCTCCAGATTCACTTTCAGTTCTTAATACTTTATCTTTCCTTTGCGCATTATTTCTAATAACCTTGTTGGCAGCTTCTAATATGTTTGATTTTGACCTATAGTTTTGCTCCAACTTAATAACCTTTGCCCCTGGAAAATCCTTTTCAAAGTCCAATATATTATTAATATCTGCACCTCTCCATGCATAAATACATTGGTCGTCATCTCCAACTACACATATATTTTCATTTTTATTAACCAAAAGCTTTATTAATTCATATTGACATTTATTTGTATCTTGATATTCATCTACTAGTATGTATCTAAATTTTCTTCTATAAAACTCTCTTACCTCATCATTTTCTTTAAACAGTTTAACAGTTAAATAAATTAAGTCATCAAAATCCAAAGAATTTGTAGTTTTTAATTTCTTTTCGTAGGTTAGATAAACATCTGCTATCTTATTCATTCTGAAGTTTCCTTCATTTTCTTTTTTAAACTTACTAGCAGATATTAATTTATTTTTAGCATCGGAAATTTTTGAGATAATTTCTCCATCAGTAATATCTTTATCATTGATATTAAGTTCTTTCATGCATTGCTTTACTAGAGATTTAGCATCGTAACTATCATATATAGTAAAATTTTTATTGTATCCCAATTTATCTATTTCTCTTCTTAAAATTCTTACGCAGCTAGAGTGAAAAGTTGAAACCCACATGGTATCAACTACATCTCCTACTAATGTTTTAACTCTTTCCTTCATCTCTCCTGCCGCTTTATTTGTAAAAGTTAAAGCTAAAATCTGTGAGGGATATATATTTAAATCATTTATCATATGTGCCATTCTATAAGTAAGAACCCTAGTCTTTCCCGATCCTGCACCTGCTAAAATTAACAAGGGGCCTTCTACAGTAATAGCTGCTTCATATTGCTCCTTGTTTAATAGCTTCTTTAAATCCATCTAATCACTCCTAAATTTATAGTTATCTAATGTAATTTAGTTAATCTTCTTTATCCTATAATATACTATGAAAATTTAACCTATTCTTTATTATACCATATACTACGAATTTATAAACGACATATAAGTAATTACCAAGAATGGTTACTACACCATCCTCTCCTCTTATATTGTTACTAATTTTATTTCTCATAAGTTAATCAAATAGAAAAAAGCCTTACTATCTTCAAAGCAAGGCTTTTCTTCTAATCAATCTATGATTATTTATTATTTATCTTCATATTCCTTCCAATCAATTCTTTCAAATACCACATTATATCCATTATTTCCATAATTTAGAGAACGATTGACTCTACTTATGGTTGCAGTACTAGCTCCAGTACTACTAGCAATATCTAAATAAGTTCTTCTATCTTTAAGCATTCTTGCAACTTGAAGCCTTTGCTCCATTGCTTTTATTTCATTTATTGTACAAACATCTTCAAGGAATCTATATACTTCCTCTCTGGTTTTAAGAGATCTAATAGCATCAACAAGATAATCCATTTCTGGAGTTTCAAGTTTTGAAACATATCCACTCATTACTTTCTCCCCTATCACTTAAAAATTCATCTATATATACATTATAAAATTATCATACGAAGGTGTAAATATTTAATCTTTAATATAATTTTATCAGACATTAAATACAAAAGCTATCCCCCTGGATAGCTTTTAGTTAAAGTATAAATATATTTATTCCTACAATTGACCCTGCAAAAACAACAGCTGATACTATAGTAAGCTTAGTTAAGAATGATTCCTTTGTTTTAGTTTTATTCTTGCTATAAAAAGTTTCTGAACTTCCAGCAACTAAACCACCTAATCCTGATGATTTACTTTCTTGAAGAGATATTGCTAATATAACTGTTAATGCGGAAATAATTATTACAACCTTTAATGCTGTTATCATTATTATACCCCCTTATTTCTTTATCCTTATACATGTAATATATTTTATCACAGTAAAAATATTTTTACAATGGAAACAGTAATAAATGTAAATGTATATATTAAATTAGTACAAAATTGTAATATATAAGTAAAATATCGAACAAATATAATATTTGTTCGATATTTCCACTATAAAAATTAGTTATCTTTTTATGTTAAAGAAAGATTGTAATCCTCTAAATTCAGCCATATCACCAAGTTCTTCTTCGATTCTTAGTAATTGATTGTATTTAGCAACTCTCTCGCTTCTTGCAGGAGCTCCTGTTTTAATTTGACCTGCATTTGTAGCTACTACTAAATCAGCTATTGTAGTATCTTCTGTTTCACCAGATCTATGAGAAACTACTGCAGTATATCCAGCTCTTGCCGCCATCTCTATAGCATTTAAAGTTTCAGTTAATGTTCCAATTTGGTTTAATTTTATAAGAATTGAGTTTGCAGTTTCTCTTTCAATTCCCATTCCAAGTCTAGAAGTATTAGTCACAAATAAGTCATCTCCAACTAATTGAACTTTTTTGCCTATTTTATCAGTTAAGTACTTCCATCCTTCCCAATCTTCTTCAGCCATACCATCTTCAATAGATATTATTGGATATTTTCCACATAATTCTACATAGTAATCTGCCATTTCATGAGGTGTTAACATTCTTCCCTCTCCAGCAAGATTATATTTTCCATCTTCAAAGAATTCAGAAGATGCTGGGTCAAGTGCTATGAAAGCATCTTTTCCTGGAACATATCCAGCTTTTTCTATAGCTTCAATTATAACTTTTATTGCTTCCTCATTTGATGATAAATCTGGAGCAAATCCACCTTCATCACCAACACCTGTGCCAAGTCCCTTAGACTTTAATATTCCTTTTAAAGCATGATAAACTTCTGCTCCCATTCTTAAAGCTTCACTAAAAGATGTAGCTCCTGCTGGCATAACCATAAACTCTTGTAAGTCTACATTATTATCAGCATGTTTTCCACCATTTAATATATTCATCATAGGTACTGGTAAAACTTTAGCATTAACTCCACCAATATATTGGTATAAGCCAAGTCCTAAGTAATTAGCAGCAGCTTTTGCACAAGCAAGAGACACTCCTAAAGTTGCATTAGCACCTAATTTTTCTTTATTATGAGTTCCATCTAGTTCTATCATAGTCTTATCTATGGCAACTTGATCGAATATATTCATTCCTATTAATTCTTCTGCGATTATGTTATTTACATTATCAACAGCTTTTAATACACCTTTTCCATTGTATAAAGCTTTATCTCCATCTCTTAATTCAACGGCTTCAAATTGACCAGTTGATGCTCCTGATGGTACCGCAGCTACCCCTACTGTACCGTCTTCTAGCACAACTTCGACCTCTACTGTTGGGAATGCTCTTGAATCTAATATTTGTCTTGCATAGACATCAATGATTTCAACATATTGTTTCATTTCTTTTCCTCCTTGATATTATGTTTATAATAAATTTAGCATGGCTAAATATTTTAACCTAATAAATTAAA
>Ga0213825_1002157_pt1 | contig 12706 bp, 10 predicted proteins | sample MC6MC0900MG_FD_179896 | JGI IMG/M metagenome (GOLD analysis project Ga0213825, IMG submission 179896) | Enriched soil aggregate microbial communities from Iowa State University, Ames, United States - MC6-MC0900-MG | ecosystem: Environmental > Terrestrial > Soil > Unclassified | place: USA: Iowa... | reverse complement strand
TGGCGGTCATGGCGGCGGCGGGGGTGGTAGTGGTGGTGGAGGCGGCGGCGGTGGCGGTGGTCACGGCGGCGGCAGCGGTGGTGGAGGTGGTCATGGTGGTGGCAGTGGAGGCGGCGGCAGTGGCGGGGGTGGAGGCCACGGCGGCAGCGGTAGCGGACACAGCGGCGATGGTGGCGGGCATGCTAGCTCAGGCCGTGGTGAAAGTGGACGCAATGGCGCCGATGATGGTGCCAACCATGAGGCCAACCATGAGGCCAACCATGAGGCCAACCATGAGGCCAACCATGAGGCCAACCACGAAGCGAATCATGAAGCGAATCACAGTGTTGGCGAGGCCCACGGTGTAGGACATGGCGCCGATGATGGTGCCGATCATGATGTCGGCGATGATCATGGCGGTGACCGCACCTAGCATTTGAGTGGCCCGTACCGGCCTCTTCGCGGGTAAACCCGCTCCCACAGGATCTTCACTGGCCTTGAAAACAGTGGAATACCTGTGGGAGCGGGTTTACCCGCGAAGAGGCCGGTAGGGGCACTGCACATTTCAAATCGACAACCGCACCACCCGGTTATCCATAACCTGCTGCTCCTGCCCCCGCCTTTTGTTCACCACCAACTCGCCAATCGCAATCAGCCGGGTCCGTGTGATGTTGCGCGACAGCCCCAGCAACTGCGCGGTATGCACCTGGTTGTAATGGCAAAAACGGTAGGCCGAGCGCAGCAGGGCATTTTCGACCTTCTCGTACAGCCCCCCAGGCTGCTCCTCGTACAATTGGCTAAATGCCCGCTGCAGCAGTTCCTCCGCAGCATTGCTGGCAGGCTCCTCCTGCCGTTCGATACGCAGGTTGGACAGCCGCAAATCCTGCGCCTGGATCACCCCCTCAGCACAGGTCAACAAACTGTGGTGAATGACGTTCTCCAACTCACGGATATTGCCCGGCCACGCATAATCAACCAGCTTGGCCTGGGCCGTCGGGCTCAGTTCCACCGGCCCGTAGCCCAGCCGGTCGCTGTAGCTGCGAATAAAATGCCGCGCCAATGGCAGGATGTCACCTGGCCGGTCACGCAGCGGGTGCAACTGCAAGGTCACCACGTTCAGCCGGTAATACAGGTCTTCGCGAAAATGCCCAGCATTGATGGCCTTCTCCAACTGCACGTTAGTCGCCGCCAGCACCCGCACATTGATCGGGATGCTTTTGCGTGAACCCAGCCGCACCACTTCGCGCTCCTGCAACACCCGCAGCAGCTTGACCTGGATCGGTAAGGGCAGGTCGCCGATCTCATCGAGGAACAGCGTGCCACCGTCAGCCTCCTCGAACCAGCCGGCCTTGGCCGCCAGGGCGCCGGTGAAGGCGCCTTTTTCATGGCCGAATAGCTCGGCCTCCACCAGCGACTCGGAAAACGCCCCGCAGTTGACCGCGACGAATGGGCCGTTACGTCGGCCACTGAGGTTATGAATATGGCGTGCGACCAGCTCCTTACCCGTGCCGGTTTCGCCGATGATCAGCACGCTCGCCTCACTCGGCGCGACCTGTTGCAGGTGGGCGAGCAGCGCCTGTGACCTGGGGTCTTCGAAAACCTGTGCGGTCGCCCTGATCGAGGTGGCCAGTGTCGGGGACGGGGGGAGGGTCAGCAGTTGCATGGGCAATCCTCAGGAATAGAAGGAGGGGGCAGGGCGCTTGCCGTTTAGAGCCCACTCACCCAGTTCATGGATGCGGTAGTCCACCGGGTCGTGCAGGGTCTGTGTCCTCAGGTTGCGCCAGTGGCGGTCGAAGCGCAGCGAGGCGTGGGTAGCGCGGGCACCGGTGACCTCGAACAGCCGGTTGCAGATATCCAGGCCATGGCGGCTGGCGGCAACCTTGGCGGTACCGATGGCCAGGGCCAGGTCGCCGCGTTCCTCTGCGCTCAAGGCATGCTCCTTGGCCCAGGCGCTATCGAGCTGGCGGGCAGCGCGTTCGATCAGCAAACGGACGCTTTCCAGGCCGACCCAGAACTCGCCGTAATGGCGCAGCACATAAGGGTCTTCGGCAGGGGTGGTGGCGTTTGAGCGGAACCACGGCCGGCTTTCCTTGAGGGTGTACTGGCGGGCTTCCTCGTACGCGCCTTCGGCGATACCCAGGAACAGGTTGGCGAAGTGCAGTTGCGCGATCAGCGGGCGCAAGGCGGCGAAGGGCGTGCTTAGCGGCCCAGGGTCAAGCAGCAGTTCAGTGTGCTCGACCCGCACCCGTTCAAACGTGGCGCTGCCGCTGTCGGTCTGGCGCTGGCCGATGTTGTGCCAGTCGCTGTGCAGGCTGATACCGGTACGGCCACTGGGGATCGCGGCGATCAGCAGCTTGCCCCCCGCGCGTTCGTCCACGGCGGAGGCGATCAGCATTTCCGAGTCGCTGGCACCGGAGCAGAAGCTCTTCTTGCCAGAGAACTCGCACCAACCTTCGCAGTGCTTGACCACGGTGCGTGTGTCCAGCGGGTTGAGGGCGTTACCCCAAAACCACTGCTTGCGCGCGGTCTGCTCGAACCACGGCTGCCATTGGTCTGGGCGCGAAAACAGGCGCACGGTGGCCAGCATCAGGTGATGGAAGCCGAAGACGTGGGCAATGGAGCTGTCTACCCGAGCGAACTCGCGCACCACTTCGAAGGTGTCGAACCAATTGGCGCCTTGGCCACCGAACGCCTGCGGGATAGTTAGCGACAACAGGCCGCTGTCACGCAGCGCGTCGCGCTCAGCCTTGGGCGTGCCACCGCGTTCGTCACGCTCGACGGCGGTCTGGGCGAACTGCCCAGCCAACTCGCGGGCGATAGCCAGGGCAGGGCGTGGTGCCGTGTTAACCAGTGCATTCATGGCCGCTCCTCAGGCGCTTTTGCGCAGCGCGTGGTGGGCACCGAACAGCGGCACGGCACGTTCGGCGGCCAGGCGGATACGCGCGGCGAGGGCCTCACTGGAAACGCGGTAGTCGGCCAGTTCCGCTTGGCTGGCAAACACACCAATCGGCAGCGTCAGGGCCTGGAGAAAGCTGAACAGCGGGCGCAACTGGTGATCGAGCACCAGCGCGTGGCGCTCACTGCCCCCAGTGGCGGCGAGCAGCACCGGGGTGTCGACCAGGGCGTCCTGGCCGATCAGGTCGAACAGGTGCTTGAAGTGGCCAGTGAAGCTGCCGCGGTACACCGGCGTGGTCACCACCAGCAGGTCGGCCTTTTCCACCAGCCGCAGTTGCTGCTCCACGGCCTCGGGCAGCTCGCTGCGCCACAGGGCACTGCCCAACGGGCGGGCAATGTCACCCAGGTCGATGAGGTGGGGCTTGATGTTCAGGTGTTCGGCCAGTTCCGCGAGGATCGCCTCGGTCAGAGCCAAGGTGCGCGAAGGGCGGGAAGTACCGCCAGACAGGGCGACGACATTCAGTGGGGTGCTCATGGGCAAGTCTCCGGTTCGGGTTGAGCGGGGGACTTTGCTGGAGCAATCGTCGTGCCGTTTATAAAACTTATTTAAGATCAACTGCTTACGTGTTTTATCGCCCGGGGCGATGTTGCCGTGCGGGCGCTGGCTGTTGATCGGGTGTTGCGCTGCAGACAGTTGGCCGGGTGTTGGCGGCTGTACAGTTGGGAGCGTTATAGAGGATTTGGGAGGTGGCCTAAAAAGAATAAGAACTTATATTCTTATTCCGCTGACCAGTCGGAGCGCCGACCGCGCGGCGCTCGATCTCATAAGCGCTGCAAATCCATGGCGAACCTCTAGCAACCCATAGCCACATCCACCCCTAACCGTGCGGCACTGCCTTAGTCGCCGCATTGCCCGCATATTCAGGCTTCAAGTGCCCCTGCTCATCCAGCAGGTACGCATCCATCACCTCGCGCACCACCGGCCCCGCCACACGCCCGCCCGCTTCGCCGTTCTCGATCATCACCGCCACCACCACGCTTGGGTGATCGGCCGGTGCGAAGCCGACGAACAGGGCGTTGTCGCGATGCCGTTCCAGGGTCTTGTTGCGGTTGTAACGCTCGCCTTGCTTGATCGCCACCACCTGCGCCGTACCGCTCTTGCCGGCGATGCGGTACTGGGCGCCGGCCGCCGAGGCACGGGCGATGCCGCGGGGGTCGTGCATGACCATTTGCATGCCTTGGCTGACCTGGTCCCAGGCGCGTTTGTCATGCAGCACGATGTCGGGCATCGGGTTGGGGTCGACCGGGGTCTCGCCACCCACCGTCATGGCCAGGTGCGGGCGGTGCCATACACCTTTGCTCGCCAGCAGGCTGGTGGCCTGGGCCAATTGCAGCGGGGTGACCTGCATGTAGCCCTGGCCGATCCCCAGGATCAACGTCTCGCCCGGGAACCAGGCCTGGCGGCGCGTGGCGCGCTTCCATTCGGCGGAAGGCATCAGCCCGGACGCTTCCTCGAACATGTCCAGCGACACTTTCTGCCCCAGGCCGAACTCGGCCATGTAGTCGTGCAGGCGCTCGATCCCCAGCTTGTGCGCGAGGTCGTAGAAGTAGGTGTCGTTGGACCGCATGATGGCGGTGTACATGTCTACCCAGCCGTCACCGCTGCGGTTCCAGTTGCGGTATTTGTGTTCATAGTTGGGCAGCTCGTAGTAGCCCGGGTCGAACACCCGGCTGCCAGGGGTGATAACGCCACTGTCCAGGCCGGCGATGGCCACTTCCGGCTTGACCGTCGAGCCCGGCGCATACAAACCGCGCAGTACGCGGTTGAACAGCGGCCGGTCGATGGAATCGCGCAGGGCGGCGTACTGCTTGAAGCTGATGCCTTTGACGAACAGATTGGGGTCGAAGCTTGGGTTGCTGACCATCGCCAGTACGTCGCCATTGGCAGGGTCCAGCACCACCACCGAACCGCGGCGGTCGCCCAGGGCCTTTTCGGCCGCCAGTTGCAAGTGGCTGTCCAGGCTCAGGATGATGTCCTTGCCGGGGATCGGGGCCTTGTGGTTGAGCACGCGCATGACCCGGCCCTGGGCGTTGGTCTCAACTTCTTCGTAGCCCACCTGGCCGTGCAGTTGGCTTTCGTAGAAGTGCTCGATACCGGTCTTGCCGATCGACTGCGTGCCGCGATACTCGGTGCTGTCGAGGGTCTTGGCTTCTTTCTCGTTGATGCGCCCGACATAACCCACCGAATGGGCGAAATGCTCGGCCAGCGGGTATTCGCGGATGAACTGCGGCTCTACCTCAAGGCCGGGCAGGCGGAACTGGTTGACCGCAACCAGGGCGATCTGTTCTTCGTTCAGGCCGACCATCAGGGTGACCGGCTCGAAGGGTTTGCGGCCGCGGCGCAGGTCCTTGTCGAACTGCCGGCGGTCATCCTCCGAAAGGCTCAATACCTGCGCCAGGGTATCCAGCACCTTGGCCGAGTCGCCGGCCCGCTCACGGGTCATGGTCAGGTCGAAACTGGGCTTGTTGTCGGCCAGCACCACACCGTTGCGGTCGTAGATCAGCCCGCGCTCAGGGGCGATGGGCAGCACGTGCACGCGGTTGTTTTCCGACACGGCGCTCTGCTGGTCATGTTGCAGCACCTGCAGCACATAAAGGCGGCCCACGAGGACGGCGACCAGGGTGAAGACCAGGGTGGCGCAGGCGATCAGCCGGCGGTTGACCAGGTGCTTTTCCTTTTCGTGGTCCTTGAGGGGTATGGGCTGCGGCATGGGTGGCTCTGTGGGGTGGCGGTGTGGCCGGGCGGCGGCCCCGGGGCCGGCGATGCTACGCAACCCCTCCCTTTCGCTCAAGGCAGGCGGCCTTGGGCAGGGGCTGGCGATCAGCTGTTGGCCCCGGTATCAGGGTGTTCACGGCGAACATGAAGATTTGTTCATGCCTGCGCTCGGATGGCTGCGCAGAGGGGGCGTGGAAGGTTGTTTTTGGATCCACAAACAACTGCTGTGCGATAAGCGAACGAAATAATCATCAGGCAATAAATGCATAATGCATTGAAAATAAACGAATTATTTTATTGATTCGTTGGGCGTTCGCCGCTTTATGTCGTCGGCTTGGCGTTTGCCAAATTTCGCGCTGTTGTCTGTGGATCCATTATCTGGTTGATTAGCGCCTGGCGACGGCCAGCCCTCCGGCCGTGCGCGACGACAATTACAAGAAGGGTCCAGTCATGAATGGCTTATCTCGGGCACGGAACCGTCAACGTTCCTTCTGCTCTGCTTGCGTGTGCACGTCTGTCTTCCCGCCTGTGGCCCGCATCGGCCTGCAGGTGGCCTCATGAACACTGATATCAAGCAACGTCTGGACAATGACCCAATGGGCCGCTTCCAGTGCCTGGCCATCGGCATTTGCATCGTGCTGAACATGATCGATGGCTTTGACGTGCTGGTGATGGCCTTCACGGCCGCCTCGGTGTCTGCCGAGTGGGGCCTGAGTGGGGCGCAGGTGGGGCTGCTGCTCAGCGCCGGCCTGTTCGGCATGGCGGCAGGGTCACTGTTTATTGCGCCGTGGGCCGACCGCTTTGGCCGGCGCCCATTGATTCTGTTCTGTCTGGCGCTTTCCGGTGTCGGCATGTTGCTCTCGGCCTTGAGCCAGAGCCCGTTGCAACTGGCGCTGCTGCGCGGGCTGACCGGCCTTGGCATCGGCGGCATCCTGGCCAGCAGCAATGTGATCGCCAGTGAATATGCCAGCAAACGCTGGCGTGGCCTGGCGGTGAGCCTGCAGTCCACGGGGTATGCCCTGGGCGCGACCTTGGGCGGCTTGTTGGCGGTATGGCTGCTGGGCCACTGGGGCTGGCGTTCGGTGTTTCTGTTCGGCGGCATCGTCACGGTGTTGGTGATCCCGCTGGTGCTGCTGTGGCTGCCGGAGTCGCTGGACTTTTTGTTGGCACGCCGCCCGGCGAATGCCTTGGCGCGGGTCAATCGGTTGGCCGACAAGCTCGGGCAACCGGCACTGTCCCAGCTGCCGCCGCCCGCGCAAAGCGTGCCTGGTGCTGCCAGAGGGTTCAGGCAGTTGCTGACCCCCGCCATGCGCCGCACCACGCTGGTGATCTGGTTGCTGTTCTTCCTGGTGATGTTCGGCTTCTACTTCGTCATGAGCTGGACCCCGAAGCTGCTGGTCGCGGCTGGCTTGTCGGCGCAGCAGGGCATTACCGGCGGGGTGCTGCTGAGCGTTGGCGGCATCCTTGGTGCGGCGCTGATTGGCGGCCTGTCGTCACGCTGGCCACTGAGCCGCGTGTTGGCGATGTTCATGCTGGTCACGGCCGGGCTGCTGGTGCTGTTCGTGGCCAGTGGGTCATCGGTCACCGCCGCGCTGGCGCTAGGCTTGCTGATCGGGCTGTTTGCCAACGGTTGCGTGGCTGGGCTGTATGCGCTGTCACCGGTGGTCTATGACGCGTCGGTGCGCGCCACCGGGGTGGGCTGGGGCATCGGCATTGGCCGGATCGGCGCAATCCTGTCGCCGACCGTGGCCGGCGTACTGCTCGACGGCGGCTGGCAACCGCTGCACCTGTATGGGGTGTTTGCCAGTGTCTTCGTGCTTGCTGCCGGTTGCCTGCTGTTGCTCAAGCCAGCGTCGCGGCCGGGGCAGGCAGTGATGGCCGATGCCTAGGGTCGGCCTGGCCGTAGAGCCCAGCAAAATTTTGCCAAGAATGGGTGTGGCTGGCAGGCGTACGCCATAGCAATTTTGCCGGCCATGAGATCGAGCGCCGCGCGGGCGGCGCTCGATCTCATGGCCACCCAATGCGTCGTGGCGAGCACTGCGATAAGATTACCGCTCATGTCTCTGGAAACTGCCTGGATGAGCAAGCCCGGTCAATTGGTGCTGGTTACGCTTCGCAAGATGATCGCCTCCGGCGAGTTGGCGGCCGGCGAGCGGCTGATGGAAATCCCCACCGCCGAACTGTTCGGTGTCTCGCGGATGCCGGTGCGCATGGCGTTTCGCACCCTCGAGCAGGAGGGCCTGCTGGTGCGTTTTGGTGGGCGTGGGTTTCAGGTGCGTTCGGTCAGCGCAGACGACATCGCCGGTGCGGTCGAGGTGCGTGGCGTGCTGGAAGGCCTGGCTGCGCGCCAAGCGGCAGAGCGTGGGCTGTCCGCTGAAGCGCGCGCGGCGCTGCAGCGCTGCCTGGTCGAAGGCGACCAGCTGTTCGACAAGGGTTTTGTCACCGAGGAAGACCTGCAGGCCTACCATGACCTCAACATGCGCTTCCATCAGGTGATCATCGCAGCCAGCCACAACCCGGCGATTGCCGATGCCCTGGCGCGCAATGACCACCTGCCGTTCGCCTCGGTCACTGCGCTGGCCGTAGACCGCCACGACCTGGCGCGAGAGTACCGGCGCTTCAACTATGCACACATGCAGCACCATTCGGTGTTCGATGCCTTGGTCAGCGGGCAGGGCGCCCGCGCCGAGGCCATCATGCGCGAGCACGCCAATGCCACCTTGCGCTACGCCGAGACGTTCGGCGCGGCCACGGCCGATGCGCGCATGAAGGTCATCCTGCCCTCGTCCTGAAGCGCTTCAGATATCCAGCACCAGCAGCGGCGTTTTCGAGCGTGAGCAACAGGGCGTGAACTGATCGTTCTGTGCCTGCTCCTGCTCCGTGAGGAACAGGTCGCGATGCTCCGGTGTGCCTGCCAGCACGCGCGTCAGGCAGGTGCCGCAAATGCCTTGCTCGCACGACATGGCGATCGCGATGCCGTGCTGTTCAAGCACCTGCACCACACTCTGGTCAGCGGGTACCTCGAAAACCTGGCCGGTGCTGTTCACCTGTACCAAGAAGCTGCCGTCGTTCTGCGTATCAACTGGCGCGGCGGCAAAGTATTCGCGGTGCAGACACGCCTCCTGCCAGCCGTGTGCCTTGGCGCTTTCCAGCACATGCTGCATGAACCCGCCCGGGCCGCACACATACAGGTGCATATCGTCTTGCGGGTTGGCCAATACCTGGGCGATGTCCAGTGCAGTTTCAGGTTGCTCGTCGAAATGCACGAACAGGCGGTCAGCGAAGGCGGCACCGCGCATGCGTTCGACGAAGGCTGCACGTTCGCTGGAACGGGCGCAGTAATGCAGTTCGAAGTCCTCGCCGCTGTGGGCCAGTTGCTCGGCCATGCAGAGGATTGGCGTAATGCCGATACCACCCGCGAACAACAGGCTGCGACGGGCGCCCTGGGCCAGGGGGAACAAGTTGCGCGGTGCGCTGATACGCAGGCGGGCACCGTTGTGCACCTGCTCGTGCAGGCTGCGCGAGCCGCCACGTGAGGCTGGGTCCTTGAGTACGCCGATCAGGTAACGGTGGCGTTCTTCGGGGTGATTGCACAGTGAATACTGGCGGACTTGCCCATCCGGCAGGTGCACGTCAATGTGCGCGCCTGCGCTAAAGGGCGGTAGCAGGCTGCCATCGATTGCGGCCAGCTCGAAGCTGCAGATGTCCTGCGCTTCGTCGTTACGGGAAACCACTACGGCATCGATCATGTCCGTTCCTCGTCAGGCTGGGCTTGCGCTGGTCGCGATCAGTTGGGCTTGGGCCGTGCGTTCATTGGCGATCAGGCGCTCCAATATTTTGCGCGACTGGACGCCGCCGGCATCGATGTTGAGCTTGAGCAGGTTGCGCTCGGGGTAGGCGAGCAGGTTCTGTTGCTGGCGTTCGAGCATTTCCAGGTCTTCGCTGAAAATCTTGCCCTGGCCCTCGCGGATGTTGGCGGTCAGCGTTTCGTCGTGCGCTGCAAAGTTGCGCGCCATGCCCCAGAAGTACCAGATCGAGGTGTCGGTCTCTGGGGTGATGAAGTCGACCACGATGCTCGAGGCTTTGTGCTGCGCATCGGCGTGATAACCCCCTTTGCCTGCGTGGGCCACGCCAACTTCGATCAGCACATGGCTGGGTGGGGTGAAGCGGCAGATCTGCCAGCGGTCCACCGGCACATCGTCAGCCAGGCCGTTGCCGCGCAGGGCCATGCGCCAGAACGGCGGTGCCATGATGTTTTCCATGTGCCGGGCAGTCACCACTTCGTCACCGGTGACGGTGGTCACGGGCGGGGCTTCGTCGATTTCCTTCTGACCAATGCTGGAGGCATGCACGTAGGTTTCGTGGGTCAGGTCCATGAGGTTGTCGATCATCAGCCGGTAGTCGCAGCCAATGTGGAACAGCCCGCCGCCGTAGGCCCACGCGTCATTCACCGCCCACTCCAGGTGTGGGATCAGGCTTGGGTCCGCTTGCGCCTGGTCGCCGGGCCAGACCCAGATGAAGCCGTAGCGCTCGACCACCGCGAAGGTCTTGTTGCAAGGGAAGCCCCTGACCCGCTGCCCTGGCATCTCGACGGTCTTGCCGTCGCAGCCCATCACCAGGCCATGGTAGCCACACACCAGGTTGCCGTTTTCGACATAGCCCAACGACAGTGGGGCGCCACGGTGCGGGCAAAAATCTTCCACTGCAGCCACCCGGTTTTCGTGGCCTCTATAGAACACGATCCGCTCCCCGCAGACCTGTCGGCCTAGCGGTTTTTCGGCGATTTCATCGGGGGTGCAGGCGACATACCACGTGTTTTTGGGATACATGGAGGCTCTCCGGGGTAGCGATTGTTTTTATTTAATGGATCCATTAAATAAGAAGGATGGCGGCTGGGTCAAACGCAAGCGCGCAATTATCTTTGCATTTTGGGCGATTATCGAACTTTCCCTCGCTGGTTTGTTGTTTTGTGGATCCATTGGGTGGGGGCTGACGGTCTAACGGCCTGCTTGTGCTATTCCTTATGAGGCGCTCAGTCACCTCGTGCGAGGTGGTGCCACGAGGAACCCCCGCAATGCTGGTCGTCGAGCAACTGCACAAGTCATTCATCACACCCCAAGGCCCGCTGCCTGTGCTGCAGGGCATCGACCTGCGCCTGGCGCGCGGCAGCAGCCTGGCGCTGATGGGTGAGTCGGGGAGTGGCAAGAGCACCTTGCTGCATTTGATTGCCGGCCTGGACCGGGCCGACAGCGGGCGCATCCTGATTGATGACGAACCCCTCGATGGCCGTTCGGAGTCGGCACTGGCGCGGTGGCGCCGGGATGGCATTGGCCTGGTGTTTCAGCAGTACAACCTGATCAGCAGCCTGGACGTGGCGGCCAACCTTGCGTTTCAAGCCCGGCTTGCCAACCGGCATGACCCGCACTGGCTGGCGTACTTGGCAGAGCGCCTGGGGCTGGCTGCGTTATTGACGCGCTACCCGGAACAGCTATCTGGCGGCCAGCAACAGCGGGTCGCCATTGGCCGCGCCCTGGCCGGTCGCCCTGCCTGGGTGTTGGCAGACGAGCCGACCGGCAGCCTTGACGAAGCCAGCAGCGATGAGGTGTTAGGCCTGTTTTTGCAACTGGTCGCCGAGGCCGGCAGCAGTGTCCTGATGGTGACCCACAGCCAGCGCCTGGCGGCGCGGCTAGCGCACAGTTGCTACCTGCAGGCGGGCCGCGTGCGCGCCGAGCACGGCCTATGAGCCCATTGCTGCTGACCCTGCAGGCGCTGTTGAGCCATTGGCGACGTCATCGCGTGCAGTGCCTTAGCATCTTTACCGGGTTGTGGCTGGCCACTGCGTTATGGACCGGCGTCCAGGCACTCAACAGCCAGGCACGCAGCGACTACGCCCGTGCCAGTGCGGTACTGGCGGCACCGATGCAGGCGCAACTGGTGCCGCGTGACGGCGAACGCTTCGAGCAGGCGCTGTATGTGCAATTGCGCCAGTTGGGCTGGCCGGTTGCCCCGGTACTGGAGGGGCGGCTGCGGTTTTCTGGCGAGCAGCCGGTGACTGTCCGGCTGATTGGCGTCGAGCCGTTGAGCTTGCCAGTTTCCACTGCCGTGGCCGGTGTGCGGGTGGCCGATTTCGACCTGCAGGCCTTTATCGGCACGCCGGGGCAGGCCTGGGTAGGGCCGGACACCTTACGCCAACTGGGCAAAACCGTTACCGACGTGGCTGTCAGCAGCGAAGGGCAGCGGCTGCCACCCTTTGTGCTCAAGCCGGAGTTGGCGCCCGGGGTGATCGTGGTCGACATCGGCCATGCGCAGGCCTTGCTGCAGGCACCCGGACAGCTGTCGCGGCTTCTACTGACAGGGCCTTCGGCGCCCTTGCCCGCAGCCATCGCTGCGCGGCTCGAACTGCAAACACCGAGTGATGACGGTGGCCTGCAACGCCTGACCGAGAGCTTTCACCTGAACCTCACCGCCCTCGGCTTGCTGGCCTTCGTGGTCGGGCTGTTCATCGCCCACGCCGCCATCGGCCTGGCACTGGAGCAACGCCGTGGCTTGATCAGAAGCCTGCGGGCCTGTGGCGTCAGTTTGCATTGCCTGTTGCTCGGCCTGGCGCTGGAGCTGGGCCTGTTCGCGGTGCTGGGCGGGCTGGCCGGGGTGGCGGGCGGCTATGGGCTGGCCGCGTTGCTGTTGCCAGACGTTGCCGCGAGTTTGCGTGGCCTGTATGGCGCCCAGGTCGCCAGCGTGTTGCACCTGCCAGCAGGGTGGTGGTTGGCTGGGGTGTTGGTGAGTGTGATCGGGGCCTTGTTGGCGGGGCTGAGCAGTGTCTTGCAGGCGGCGCGCCTGCCCCTGTTGGCGCTGGCTCAACCCCAGGCCTGGCGCTTGGCGCAAGGCCGTTGGTTGCGGCGCCAGACGTGGGTGGCACTGCTGTTGCTGCTCGTGGCGCTTGGCTGTTGGCAACTGGGCCAGGGGCTGGCCAGCGCCTTCGTCTTGCTGGCGGCGTTGTTGCTGGCCTCGGCGTTGCTGTTGCCGCCCTTGCTCGACGGCGTACTGGCCTGGGCTGCG
>Ga0213825_1002156_pt1 | contig 12724 bp, 11 predicted proteins | sample MC6MC0900MG_FD_179896 | JGI IMG/M metagenome (GOLD analysis project Ga0213825, IMG submission 179896) | Enriched soil aggregate microbial communities from Iowa State University, Ames, United States - MC6-MC0900-MG | ecosystem: Environmental > Terrestrial > Soil > Unclassified | place: USA: Iowa... | reverse complement strand
ATCCAAATTGGTGCACGTAATATGCAAAACTTCGAGTTATTAAAAGCAGCAGGTGCAACAAACAAACCTGTCCTATTAAAACGAGGCTTAGCAGCAACAATCGATGAGTTCATTCACGCAGCAGAATACATTATGTCTAAAGGGAATGAAAACATCATCCTATGTGAGCGCGGTATCCGTACTTATGAAAAAGCTACACGTAACACATTAGATATCTCAGCTGTACCAGTTTTAAAGCAAGAAACACATTTGCCAGTATTCGTAGATGTTACACATTCAACAGGACGTCGTGATTTATTATTACCATGTGCGAAAGCAGCCATTGCAATTGGTGCTGATGGTGTAATGGCTGAAGTGCATCCAGATCCATCTGTAGCACTTTCAGACTCACAACAGCAAATGGACATCCCTACATTTGACGCATTCTATGAAACACTGCAAAAATTCATGAAAAACTATGAAATTCATGCTTAAATTGTTTTAAAATATACCGCTTGCTAAATCAGCAGGCGGTTTTTACTATATCGTGACGAAATAATGTCTAGAATAGTACTATTTGAACTTGGTTTTTCTTATCGTGTACGTACTTCTTCTTGAAAAGAATATGAAAATTATCGTATGATAAGGCTATAAAAGGAAAAAAGGGAGGCACGTACGATGACTGTTACAATTTATGATGTTGCAAGAGAAGCAAATGTTTCAATGGCAACGGTCTCTCGTGTAGTCAACGGCAATCAAAACGTAAAGCCGGCAACACGAAAAAAAGTATTAGAAGTAATTGAACGATTAGAATATCGTCCAAACGCAGTAGCGCGAGGATTAGCAAGTAAGAAAACAACAACAGTTGGCGTGATTATCCCAGATATTGCAAACAATGTTTATGCGGAGCTGGCACGTGGTGTAGAGGATATTGCAACCATGTACCGTTACAATATTATTTTAGCTAACTCAGATCAACATGAAGATAAAGAGCTACAGTTACTGGATACAATGTTGGGCAAACAGGTAGATGGGATTGTCATGATGAGTGATGAAGTGACTGAAAAAATGCAACAAACAATGGATCATTCACCAGTACCAATTGTGCTTGCGGGTTCAGTAGATGAATCACAAACCATTGCAACTGTTAATATTGACTATTACCAAGCGGCTTATGAGGCTATCACATTACTTATTCAAAATGGACATAAGCGAATCGCTTTCGTAACAGGTCCACTTACTTATACGATTAATGGGAAATTTAAGCTTGAGGCTTATAAAAAAGCTTTGCAAGATGCAGGCTTACCTATAGATGAATCCCTAATTGCTGCAGAGGAATCAAGCTATGATATGGGTCTTGAGGCTTGGGAAACATTATCCTCACTGGAAAATCCCCCAACCGCATATTTTGCTGGCAGTGATGAATTAGCAATTGGACTAATTCATGGTGCACAGGATGCAGGAAAGGATGTACCTGAGGATATCGAAGTAATTAGTTTTGAAAATTCAAAATTAGCACGAATGGTACGCCCACAGCTAACAAGTGTTGCGCTACCGCTTTATGATATTGGAGCTGTTGCTATGCGCTTACTAACAAAACTAATGAATAAAGAGCCAGTTGAAGATGAAGCGGTTATCTTACCGCATCGTATTGAACATCGACAATCTGTCAAAAGTAAATAGTCATTAAGAATCACGTAAATCTTCTTGAGGATTTGCGTGTTTTTTTGAATGATGGATAGAACTACTGGTATGACGGATAGTAACCTCAAAATGATGGATAGAACTGCTTGTAATGAAGGATAACGGCCTAAAAGTGATGGATAGAGTGCTAAGTGACATCATAACCAATAAAAAAAGCCCCACGAGAGGTCGTGAGGCGTATAATACGTTAAACGCGTTTTTCGTTACGAATAATATGTAGTGCTTTCGCTAACATTTGCGCATTTTTTTCTTCAATCTCTGCCTTTCGGGGAATTGGCTCATACAAGGGATTTGGATCCTCCCATGTTGGAATAAATGGTACAGGCGCTTCAGGTTGCCAGCGATCTAACCACGCTTGTGGAAGAGGACCTGTTGGCAATTGCTGATCTGTCATTTCTAGCCATAGCATAGCCCATGCGCGCGGCACAACACGCCAAATATCGTAGCCACCACCACCAACTGCAATCCATTTACCACCACAATATTCATGTGCTAATTGATGGGCAAGCTTTGGAATTTCTCTGTAGAGATTTATAGTGCCATATAAATGTGTTAATGGATCAAAATAGTGTGCATCAGCACCATTTTGCGTTAGCACAACATCGGGCTTGAAAAATTCAAAAATTTCCCTCATGGATTTTTCATAGATTTCTAAAAAACTCTCATCCTCTGTAAAAGCATCAATTGGAAAATTGAAAGAAGTGCCATAGCCCTGTCCATTTCCTCGTTCTGTTATATTACCAGTTCCGGGGAAAAGGTAACGTCCTGTTTCATGGATAGACAATGTACAAACATCTGGATCTTCATAAAAGCTCCATTGTACACCATCCCCATGATGCGCATCGGTATCTACATACAGTACACGAGCATTATATTTTTCCTGCAAATAGCGGATGGCCACTGTACTGTCGTTATATATACAAAAACCGGATGCACGACCACGGAAGCCATGATGTAGCCCACCACCTAAATTGAGGGCATGCTCAGCCTTGCCTTCCATAACATAATCGACAGCTGTTAGCGTTCCTCCGACAAGCTGAGCACTTGCTTCATGCATATTCTCAAAAATGGGTGTATCCTCAGTGCCTATGCCATAGCTTTCTCCCTGTGCATCGGAAAGCTCACCATGACCCGCTTTTTTGACAATATCAACATATTTAGGATCATGTGCAAGTAATAATTCTTCCTCTGTTGCTATACGAGCCGGAACAATGTCCACGTCGTCAAGAGCGTCAATATTTTTTAGCAAATCCATTGTAAGCGTCAAGCGTTTATGATTAAAGGGGTGAGTATCTGAAAATTTGTATCCGAGCTGCTCGGGTGAGTATACAAATACTGCCTTTTTCATTGTAATGAAACACCTGGTAAATTAGGCCATAGTACATCAAAGCCCTCTTTACGAAGATCTTCAATCATCGCTAATGGATTGAGAGTTTTCACTCGGACACTTAAAATTTTATTTTGTGTATTTTCAGAGTCAGGATAAACTAAGACGCTTTGGACATTTGCATGATGTTCATGGAATATCTTTGTGATTTCAAATAAAATCCCTGGTGTGTCAGTTACGCGAATTTCAATTTTTGAGCCGGGCTCAGTGGCACCAGTTAATTCAATATAAGTATAAAGTAAATCGGTAGTTGTGACGATTCCAACGAGTTTGCCACCAGAGACAATTGGCAAGCAGCCTACTTTAGATTCATAAAATGTAAGAGCTACCTCCTCAACAAAATCAAGCGGATGACCAACTAGTGGATTTTTAATCATTATTTCTTCCACTTTTGCATTAAATACGGGAGAATTGGGTTCATCCCGCAATGAAGAAGGAAGGGCTTCTTTAATATCTCGTTCTGTGATGACACCAAGAACATGCTGTTCCGCATCTACAACTGGTAAATGACGCACTTTTTTCTCACGCATTAACTTTAGCGCTTCAAGCACTGTATTTGTTGGAGCCAGCGTGTAGGGCTCATCATTCATGATTTCTTCTACGATCATATACGTATCCCCTTTGTGTTGGTTTTAATACATGAAGCGATTTCTAAAACGAAGCTTATCAAATCTTTCCATTGTTTCAGGAGGCACACGTTTTCCTTCGCGTGCCATCAGGCAGTTGGCTGGGTGTGAAGTAATTTCGGGATCATCTGTCGCAAAATATTCGAAGCCAGCGGAGCTCATCATTTTCTCCATCATTTTACGATAATCCCAGACATTTAAGCCAGTTCCTTTTAAGTCCCAATGCCAATAATATTCAGTAGTGATAACAAGATAGTCTTCCATTTCATCTCCCATAAAAGAAACAGCTAGCAATGCTTTACCAGCACCTGTACCACGATATTCAGGTATAACTTCAATAGCGCCTAGCTCAATCATGTTATCAATACGGTCCTCGGCCCAGCGTTCAAGAGGGTCTGGATAGAGATAGGTGACGTAGCCTACGATAATGTCTTCTTGGCGAATAACGATAATTCGCCCTTCAGGAAGTCCTGCAATTTCAATAATAGCTTGCTGCTGCTGCTTAGGAGGTCTAAAGGCAACCAAGCCTTCATGGAATGAATATGTAGCTAATTTTTCTGGAGGAACAGGTCCTTCCACATACACAGTACCATGCTTTGTTTCCTTTGTGACAGAAAAAAAAGTTTTTTTATGTTCCATAATTACACCACCTGAGTTTAATAATTCCATTATAGCTGATTTCTTGCGGAAAAACGCTTATTTTTGCAAAATATACCTGTATTTTTGGAAAAATAAAAATATTAGGACATTCTTAGTGAATTCGTGTAAAATAGATTTATATTGCATCTGTTATTTAACAGATAAATGTAGTGTGAATAAGAATTTATTTGTTTTTTACTACTCAAACTGTTGTATAACACTTGCTGCATAACGTAATTGTCTTTGGAGAAGGTGGCAAATTTTAAAGGGGGAAAAGTTATTGATAGGATAATTTAAAGTTTGCTTACTAATGTACTAAAGCGATAGCAAAGAAAGGGGTAGTTTCATGGGGATGAAAATGATGGAGAAGTTAAAAGCAATACCTGGGCAACACAATTTACCTAATTATGAGGAAGCGGCAGCAACACATGATTGGGCAGAGACAGAGAAAGGATTTAGTTGGTACGAAACAGGTCGTGTGAATATGGCGTATGAGGCGATTGATCGACATACGGAAACATATCGTAAGAATAAGGTAGCTCTTTATTTCACTGATGGTAAACGAAAAGAGGCTTATTCTTTTAATGAAATGAAAAAGCAAACTAATAAGGCTGCGAATGTTTTAAAATCAGCGACGAATTTAGAAAAAGGGGATCGTTTATTTATTTTCATGCCACGTTCTCCTGAGTTGTATTTTTCATTATTAGGTGCATTGAAAATGGGCGTTATTGTTGGACCGTTGTTTGAGGCATTTATGGAGGGAGCTGTTTACGACCGATTAGCCGACAGTGAAGCGAAAGCGTTAGTGACGACACCTGAATTGCTTGAACGAGTACCTTTAGAAAAGCTTCCTAAATTACAGCACGTCTTTTTAGTAGGCTCTAATATAGAGGAAACTTCACAGATTTTAGATTTTAATAAACGTCTAAAAGAAGCTTCATCTCAATTTGATATTGAATGGGTGGACAGAGAAGATGGCATGATTCTGCATTATACTTCTGGATCAACTGGTGCACCAAAGGGCGTATTACATGTCCATAACGCAATGCTACAACAATATCAATCATCGCAATGGGTATTAGATTTGCGTGAGGATGATATTTATTGGTGTACGGCTGATCCAGGATGGGTAACGGGAACTGCATATGGTATTTTTGGTCCATGGTTAAATGGTGTAACGATGCTTATCGTTGGTGGAAGGTTTTCACCACAGGCCTGGTATCAAGCTATTGAGGATTATAGTGTAACCGTTTGGTATAGTGCACCAACAGCTTTCAGAATGTTGATGGGTGCAGGTAGTGGCATGCTTGAGAATTATGATTTATCTTCTTTACGTCATGTGTTATCTGTTGGTGAGCCGTTAAATCCAGAGGTAATTCGTTGGGGTAGTGAAGAGCTAGGTCATCGTATTCATGATACGTGGTGGATGACGGAAACTGGTGCACATATGATTTGTAACTATCCTTCTATGGATATTAAGCCAGGCTCCATGGGGAAACCATTGCCAGGTATTCATGCAACGATAGTGGATGATGCTGGGAATGAAGTGCCACCATTTACAATGGGGAATCTAGCAGTTCGTCGAGGCTGGCCAGCCATGATGCGTCAAATTTGGGGCAATCCAGAGCGTTATGAGTCCTATTTCTTAAAAGGTGAATGGTATGTGTCAGGAGATTCTGCTTATATGGATGATGAAGGTTACTTCTGGTTCCAAGGGCGTGTAGATGATGTAATCATGACGGCTGGTGAGCGTGTTGGGCCTTTCGAGGTTGAAAGCAAGCTATTGGAGCATCCAGATGTAATTGAAGCAGGTGTTATCGGTAAGCCAGACCCTGTACGAGGTGAAATAATTAAAGCCTTTGTTTCATTACGTGAAGGCGTTGAGCCATCAGATGCTTTGATTGAAGATATCCGTAATTTTGTCAAGAAGGGGTTATCAGCTCACGCAGCTCCGCGTGAAATTGAATTTAAGGATAAGCTTCCAAAAACACGCAGTGGTAAGATTATGCGTCGTGTGTTAAAGGCATGGGAGTTAAATCTACCAACTGGAGATTTGTCGACGATGGAAGACTAATAGTATCGTTATCAAACAGGAATTTTTTCAGTCAACGAAAAATTCCTGTTTTTTTACGCTCAACTTTAAAATTATCCTTCTATAAGCGCTTTGTATATTTTTTGTTCACCATCTAATTCAATAATCAATGTATAAGTGTTTTGATCGTCTGTTGCAAAAATTTCAGTTCCTATGGGTAATTTAGTTGCATAAAAATCTTTAAAAAATAAAGAGGAGGTCGTCGTCTTTTTGATTTCTCCTAATTTATCACTTTTTATGAAATTATCTTGTATGAATTCCGGTTCGGTAACGTTGGTATAGATAAGTTGATTGTATTGAAGGATATCTACCTGTGGGTTTTCTTTCAAAATAGATTTTGCAGTTGGATTGTCTGGTATAGCAGATGAGCACCCTGCTAGTACTAATAAAAACATGAGGTTACATATTAGTAGCTTCAAAATAAAAGTACCCTCCCATTTGGAAATATGTATTTAACAGATTTCTTAAAAAATTTTAATTATTTATACGGTATTAATTTAGTAGGTGTGACAACTATTTATTTAAAAAACATTACCATGCTTAGTATCGGTTATTACTGCAAGATTGTAAGTATTTTGTATTCATCGAGATTATTAATTTTATAAATAAATAAAAATTCAATTGACTTAATAATTATGCAGTCGTATACTAATTTTAACTTATTTCAGAGGTGAGTGTATTGAAAGTAGGAATTGTTGGTGCAACTGGCTACGGTGGACTGGAGCTTATTCGATTGTTACATAATCATAAAGCAGTAGAGCAGATTGAGTTATTTACATCTTCTGAGGAAGGTGTAATTTTTTCTTCTAAGTTTGGGCATCTCGTTCAAATTGCTGATACACCGTTACAAAAAATTGATTATGAAGCTTTAGAGAAATATGATGTGGTTTTTACAAGTACACCTTCTGGGGTGACTAGTGAGCTTTTGCCCCCATTAGTAGGGAAAGGTCCTAAATTAATAGACTTATCCGGTGACTTTCGGTTAAAAGACACTACAAGCTATGAAACATGGTATGGCAAGAAAGCAGCACCGCTGGATATTATTCAGCAAAGTGTTTATGGCTTAACTGAATGGAATGCTGCAAATGTACAACATGCAGCTCTTATTGCCAATCCCGGATGTTACCCTACTGCGGTTCTACTATCCATATTACCGCTAATAAAGGAGCGATTAATCGATCCGAGCTTTTTAATAATAGATGCAAAAAGCGGGATTTCTGGAGCTGGGAATAAACCATCACAGACAACACATTTTAGTGAGGCAAATGAGAATTTCTCAATCTATAAAACAAATTCACATCAGCATATCCCTGAAATCGAACAGGCTATTTCAATGTTTGCAGATGTTCAGACAGCAATAACTTTCAATACGCATTTAGTACCAATGACAAGAGGGATTTTATCGACCTCTTACGCACCGATTATGCCTGGTGTCACAGAGGAACAATTGATTTCTTGTTTAAAAAATACCTATGACAAACATCCATTTGTTCGAATTGTTACGGATGTCAATAGTCTAGGAACAAATCGTGTAAAAGGTTCGAACTATTGCGATATTTTTGTGAAAGTAGACAGCCGAACAAACCGTGCCACGATTGTTGGGGTTATCGATAATTTAGTCAAAGGGGCGGCAGGGCAGGCCATTCAAAATATGAACGTTCAATTTGATTTACCGCAAACAACAGGGCTAGATGTTGTACCGTTCTTTATTTAATATCGTAACCTCATAAAAGTTAGGTTGAAGAAGCCTTCATTTTATAGCATGCAGGAAACTGTATGCTTCTCTTATTTTAAATTTAAGGAGGAATTAGTATATGACACTAATAGCATCAACGAATATTATGAAAAAATTGTCAAGTAAAAATATTGTCTCACCAAAAGGTTTTAAAACAGCCGGTCTACATTGTGGTTTAAAACATAAGAAAAAGGATTTGGCCATATTAGTAAGTGAAGTACCAGCAAGTGTTGCGGGTGTATTTACTACCAACGCTGTGCAAGCAGCACCATTAAAGGTAACAAAGGAAGTTGTGTATACAACTAAGAAAATGCAAGCAATGATTGTGAATTCTGGAAATGCAAATGCATGTACAGGAAAGCAAGGTGTAAAGGATGCGCAAACAATGCAATTCCTAGCAGCAGAGAAGCTTGGTATTGAAGCAAATCTAGTGGGGGTTTGTTCAACAGGTGTTATCGGTGAAATAATGAAAATGGAGCCAGTTACAAAAGGGATTACGCAATTAGAACCAAAGGATGATTTAGAAAGTGCTATTGATTTTGCACAGGCAATAATGACAACTGATACGGTGATGAAAAACACAAGCTATAGTACAACAGTTGATGGTAAGGAGGTTATTATCGCTGGAGTGGCAAAAGGTTCAGGTATGATTGAGCCGAATATGGCAACGATGCTTGGTTTTATTACAACGGATGCGTATATCGAATCGGAAGTATTGCAGAGTGCATTATCCGATATCACAAATTTGACGTTTAATGCTATTACAGTGGATGGAGATACATCAACAAACGACACTGTTGTGGTTATGGCAAATGGTTTAGCAGGAAACGAAGCTTTAACACCTGCACATCCAGATTGGCAAAACTTTTATTATACGTTGAAAACAGTTGCTCAAGATCTTGCAAAGATGATTGCGAAAGATGGTGAAGGAGCAACGAAGCTAATTGAGGTAGAAGTGGAAGGGGCCATATCACATGAAGAAGCACGTAAAATTGCTAAAACGGTAGTTGGTTCACCACTTGTAAAAACAGCCGTATTCGGATGTGATGCCAACTGGGGACGTATAATTGCGGCAGTAGGCTATAGTGGAGCAACTGTTGATCCAGATAAAATTACGATTCAAATCGGGGGGGCAACAATGGTAGAAAACGGCGAGCCCATACCTTTCTCAGAAGATGAGTTGATTCAAATTTTAAAAATGCATGAAGTAAAAATTTATGTGTCACTTGGTTTAGGAGAGGGCAAGGGGCATGCATGGGGATGTGATTTAACTTATGACTACGTTCAAATCAATGCATCATACCGCTCGTAAACGTATGGTCATTAAGCTTGGCGGCAGTACGCTAGAAGGCTTAAATGAGGCGTTTTTTGAAAATTTTAAAAAGCTTCAAGAAAGCGGGGTAGAGCTTATCATTACGCATGGTGGTGGTCCAGCCATCAACCGTGAACTCGCGGCTCAAAAGGTTGAATCCCATACCTTAAATGGAATCCGTGTCACAAATGAAGCTGCCATTGACATCGTTCAGACAACACTTATTGGAAAAGTTAATCCCGATCTAGTTCATGAATTAACATCAGCAGGCATTACTGCGATAGGATTAAATGGCTTTGATGGAAAATTAATTGTAGCCGATTATCTTGATAAAGATGTTTATGGATTTGTAGGAGAAGTCAATACAGTTAATACATCCTTGTTAGAAGCATTAATCAATGCGAATATTGTGCCAGTTATTGCTTGTATCGGAGCGAATGAATCGGGTCAGGTACTGAATATTAATGGAGATACAGTTGCTAGTGAAATCGCATTAGCAATCAAAGCAGACAGTCTATTGCTTGTCACTGATGTAAGTGGTATTCGTATTCATGATGAATATCAATCACAAGCAACGCCTGCCTTAATCCATCAATGGATTGCAGAAGGACATATTTACGGTGGTATGATTCCTAAAGTCCAAGGAGCCTTAGAATGCTTAAATGCAGGAATCCCATCTGTCCAAATTGTTGGCGAATCTTTAGTAGGAACGACCATTTTAGACAGTAAAAGAGGTTTCACCCCATTGTAGGGATGATTAAATTTAGTAGAATAGGGGCTGATAAGAATGAGTGCTTTATTTGGTAACTATGGCAAGCGCCGTGCCCAAATAGTCAAAGGGCGAGGAACAGTTGTAGAAGATACTGCTGGAAAAAAATATTTAGATTTTACTAGTGGAATAGCTGTAGTAAGTCTAGGTCATGCGCACCCCGCGATTGTGAAAGCGATCCAGGAGCAGAGTGAAAAGCTATGGCATATTTCTAATTTATTTGATATACCAGGTCAAGAGAAGGTTGCACAAAAACTAATAGCCGATACACATTTTTCCTATGCGTTTTTCTGCAATAGTGGTGCTGAAGCCAATGAAGCGGCTATTAAACTAGCCCGTAAGCATACAGGGAAGCATCATATAATTTCCTTTGAAAAGTCATTCCATGGGAGAACTTTTGGCGCGATGTCCGCAACAGGTCAGGGCAAGGTACATAATGGCTTTGGACCACTTGTTGGTAAATTTACAATTCTTCCTTTTAATAATGTGAATGCACTTGAAGCAGCTATTGATGATTCTGTAGCAGCCATAATGCTAGAAATGATTCAAGGAGAGGGAGGCGTAAACAGTGTATCTGAGGAATTTGCCGCTGCATTAGCAAAAATCTGTGAGGAAAAAGGAATTCTACTGATTGTTGATGAGGTTCAAACAGGAATAGGACGAACTGGAACAAGATATGCCTTTGAACAAACAATTTTAAAACCACATATCGTGACATTAGCAAAAGGACTGGGTGGCGGCTTCCCTATCGGTGGTATGCTTGGAACTGCTGAATTATATGACACATTTGGTCCTGGAACCCATGGCACGACATTTGGTGGTAATCCACTCGCGATGAGTGTAGCAGAAACTGTACTAGATCATGTTTTTGATTCCGCATTTTTGCAAAATGTACAGGAGCTATCAGCCTATTTTGTGAATCAGTTAAAGGTAAATCTACCTTCTACTTACACGGTACAGGGCCAAGGTTTACTGCTTGGAATTGGTTGTGGTACTGCAGAAGTGGCACCATATATTACGGCTGCAGAGGAAAAGGGCTTATTATTAGTAGGAGCGGGACCAAACGTTATTCGTTTATTACCACCTTTGACAGTAACAAAAGAGGAAATTGATGAAGCGATTACTATTTTAAAAACAATATTGCCTTAATTATTAAAATTGTTTCATTGAAGAATCTGCTAGTTTAAATCTAGCAGATTCTTTGTGTTGGTTATAGTTTATTGTAGCTGTTTTACCAATGTCTTTACTAGGTCGGGGAGCCAATCATGGAGTTGGCTAAATGTAAAGCCAGCAGCTTCTGCCTTTGCATTTGACATATACCAATCTGCTGGAACTCCATAGGGTGACTGTGAATGCTCATCGCTACCAATTAGCGAAATTCTAGCATGCTTTCCACTAGCCTCTTCAATTAGTCCAATTAAATCCTTTAAAGAAATTGCTCCTGTTGCTGTGGCATTATAAGGACCCTCTATTGGAGAAATACCGGCAAAATATAAAAATGCTGCGGCTTCCTCATCTGTGATGTAACTCATCTTTGCTTCAATATTGGGTAAAGAAATCGGTTCTCCCTTGACAATTCGTTCCACATGAAAGTGTAAACGTTGTGTATAATCGTTCTCGCCCATAACAATTGGAAAACGCACAGCAACAACAGGGAAGGTAGCCTCTTTGAAAAATAGTGCTTCAGCTTGTCGTTTGCCTTCACCGTAGGAAAAATCTTCACGGTTCCCCATACGAATTTCATAATCATAAGGATTAAAATCCTCTTCCGATTTTACATTACCATCTACCTCGTAAGTGGATAGAGTAGAGGTAAAAACGAGTTTTTTTGTTTTACCTTCTAAAATTTCACATAGTTTTTGAGCTTCATCTGGTGCATAACAAATATTATCAAAGACGATATCCCATGAGGAACTTTCAAGCGCCTGTGCTAACGCTTCGGCATCATCACGATTCACAATTAACTGCTTTACCTGTACCCCAAAAGGATTACCACTTTGGCCGCGTGTTAATATCGTAACAGTGTGTCCATTTTGAAGACATAGCTCAACAAGCTTTTTTCCAAAAAAACGTGTACCGCCTATTACCAATATGTTCATACTTTTCCACCCCTTATTAGTAGTCCTCTTTATCATGACAAAAATATAGACTTCCTACAATGCAAAAGTGCTTGGAGGAAGTCTATTTATTTAAATATTAGTTTGAAAGCTTCAAAGGATGGGAAAGCTGGCATCATTTCTCAGAAGATGACAAAGCGCTTAATTAAGGCAATTATTGAGTCGGTGTTTCAGGTGGTGGAGTTGTATTACCGTTGTCTCCTCCAGTATTTCCATTCCCATTGTTTCCAGAGCCATTGCCGTTATTTGAGCTGTTGCTATTATTTCCGTTGCCCGTGCCATTGCCGTTATTGCCATTATTACCATTGTTCGAGCCGTTGCCATTACTGCTGGAACCATTGCCATTATTAGATCCATTCCCATT
>Ga0213825_1002153_pt1 | contig 12731 bp, 12 predicted proteins | sample MC6MC0900MG_FD_179896 | JGI IMG/M metagenome (GOLD analysis project Ga0213825, IMG submission 179896) | Enriched soil aggregate microbial communities from Iowa State University, Ames, United States - MC6-MC0900-MG | ecosystem: Environmental > Terrestrial > Soil > Unclassified | place: USA: Iowa... | reverse complement strand
TAAAGGATGCCCGTATGATAACGCATGTATCGAGTCTTTTCATGCGACATTGAAAAAAGAAGAAGTCTATCGAACACGCTATGTCAATTTTGAAACAGCTAGATTGGCGTTATTTAAATAAATTGAAGGTTGGTACAATCGTAAACGAATTCATAGTGCTATAGGCTTTCTAACCCCCAATGAATGTGAAGATATGTGCCGAGCTATGGCGTAACACTTTGGGATACAAGAAATTTTCCCCCTTCACATTTTTGATGCGCAACCTCCATGGATTTCTCGCTCTACATCCCGTGTAGTCTGCCAAAGGCTCTTTTCACTTTGACTGGCTACTCGGGATGTGGAATACTCCATAAATGGTGGTTGCCACAAAACAAAAACTTAACTTTTATGTGTCCGGAATCTTGACTTAGATCCATTCTTTATTCATAAAAGCTATCTTTCAATACACTCCAAAATATCCATTTTTGTTAATATGTTTTAAAATTGATTTATATATTGTCCTCAATAGCTTTTTCTTCAATATTTATAATGTATTGTTTAACTAAATTCCCTTTATGATAATATTCAATATTGATGGTATTTGTATTATTATTGATTTCATAATAAATACCCAAAATATACCCACAAACATGTTCAGGTAAAGTAATACCATCATAACTATATATGTGTTCATCAAAGGTATCTTTAGTTAAAGCTATTAAACGAATTCTATCTTTTTGCTTTTCCTCAGCCCTTCGGTTAGATTTTTTCATTTCTATTGCTATAAGGTTATCTTGCTTTGTGTTCTCCCCTCTACTATGTAATATCAAATCACAATTTATTTTTACAATGTTCTCTCTATCATCAATTATTGTTTTTATTTTCTTATTAAAATTCCTATTGTATTCTACATCAACATAATATGACCTAAATTCTAACTTTCTTTTAGCATCATTCAAATACAACATTAGTTGACCACATAAAGTTCTTTCTGAAACGCAACTTTCAAATAATTTAACTTGTTCCAATAGAAACTTTTTATTTGCCCTCTCAAATAAGTTTGTCATATTTTTATACATTTGTTCACACCTTCCCTCTAAATATTACATTTAAATCACGTTCTTTATACAATTTTCCTTCAAGATAAATTCCTTGCGTTCTTCAATAATAAATAATTCATAATTAAACATTTTTTATATTGTCACATACAGATATACAAATTACACCTTTTATTAACAACATCTTATATAATAAAAAACAATATCAATTCATATCACATACCATTTTGGTAATTTTTTCATTAACGATGCTGTCGTCTAAAGCCTTACTTTTAGTGTGGATGTAACAGGTAGCTTAGAATCTTTCTTCTTTATTACTAAAATATCGGAAAATCCCCCTATCTACTCCCACACTCTGTAGTACTCCTATTGTCCATCTTACACGATTCTGACTTTACTGACTAATATATCAATTTGACTTTTAAGAGCAAGCTGTGAGGTTTCTGTGACTTCACAAGTAGCACTTATGCTCTGTGTCAAACTCAAAATAAAATCACTGTTTTACTTGTCCACCTATAGATTTTAAATATGTCACAAATCCCTATAAATCAAGGTTTTCGTCTGAATACACCTAAACGTAACCTTCGCAAAACATCAACTAAATTTCTTCAATGTATCACTAATTGCAATTGCTAAAAAATCTGATTTCTTTATCCTATGTAGCCCACAAAAAGCGTCTAGTTGCTCTATAAGCTAATCATTAGACTTTTTGCTCTGAATATCCTCTAAAATGCCTAGAGAGCCCTATATAACACTTTGACTAACCATTTGTTGTTGTGTTAGATGCTTCTATACTTTGATTCCCTCATATGTAAATCCACAAGTAATATTATTATTCTCTGACTCTATTCTATCCTCTATTTCAGTATCGATAATATCAATATTACCATTAACATCCTACTTCATGGTAAACCGTAAGGAGCAATTCCTATAATCCTTTTTTATCTATCAAAACATACTGTCTCTTGTATTTAGTGCTATCGTATTCATAGCTGAATGAAGAAAACACCTGCTTTAACTTTGTTTCGCCAATACCACTTTCTCTTGCCACCTACTTCATGTTCATAGTTTTATGACCTTGCTCTATATCTAATTTGACACCATTTAATATTAATATTGTTACAACTTTTCTATTTCCGCATCACTTATATTATTATAAGAAAAAGAGCATATCATATTGATATACTCCCCATCCATCAAATAGTTTACTTATATAAAAAAGTGATTTGACTTCTATTTTTAGAATAAATTCATCACATCATATTATTCTATTTTCTTCTTTTTGCAATCCAAACCACCGGATTACTTGCTGTGCAACTATATCTAAAAACACAGAAAAATCTTCCATATTTTCCTCAGGACATTCTCCACCCTTAGCTCTATAATTGGTTTTAGCATGTGATAACTTGTTTCTAGTTGCTGTTATACTCTCTACTATTTCTAAAAAAGCTTCTTCAATTTGTTTTGAATTACTATTTAAAGTTATTTTTTTCGTCTTCTTCAAATTACTAGGTGCAAACTTGACAAGCTCATAAATATCACAACAATTTTCTACTGTTATTTTAAAAGCTTGATAGTCTTTTTTACTCTCATTGTGCTGTTCGAATATTTTACCAAGTTCTAATATAAAATCTGAATCAGGTAAAAAAACTCTTCTACTCGATAATTTATTTGTAGCCTTTTCTATTAGGTCTTTTCGAATTACAGTTTGCGATACATATTCTATTACTCTACAAAAACTTAAAATTCTATGTTCTGCAAATGTAGTATTGAATCCCCTTGCATAGATATCAATTACTTCTTTCATACCTTTTCCATATAATAATGGTCTTAATCTTATCTCCCGTTCAGGCTCTTTGATATCTTCTTCCTCAGCAAAAAAATTCAAATCTACTAGAGGATGATATTTTAGTTCTATATTAAACATAGTTTTGATTTCAAAAAAGTAAGCTAAATAAATTTCCTCTATATGTTCTTTTTGTATATAAGGACTGTAAATACATACATACATGTCATCTTCATAATAAGGTGCTACAAATTTATTATATGCATCTTCTTCTACGATTTTGAGATTAAAACTATTGAACCCTTTTGTCAGACATACTATATACTCTATCTCATCAAGAATTATATCTGCACTATAAGCATTTACGGTTGTTATTGTTTCATAAAAATCTCCTGTTGTCGTTACTCTTATTAAAGCTTCATCTTTAGTCAAAAGTGTATAATCATTTATAAAGTTCGCCGTTTTTACTTGTTGAATATTGAACACTAAATCTTCAAACTTACATTCTATTGAATCCCTAGTTAAGGGGAGATAAACTGTTACTAATGTGGAGTTACTTAAAACAATGTCGCTCTCTTTTTCTGAATGAAAGATAGATAAATTATTATAATAACAATCTATAAATTTATCAGAACAATATTCTTTAACATCTATGTACTCCTCTTCAATATTACTATTTTCAAATTTCATTACATCACCACTATTCTTAGTATTTCATGAGTAAAAGAATGATTTTACTAGTATTCGAATAAAATTTTATTAATTACTAGTACTTTATCCAAATCATTAAGTTTGGCTTCACCTATTATATTATCAGATGAAAATTCAAAGATTTCTTGCCCACCATATACCTTAGTAAGCCATCTATTCTCTACACCATCTATAAGCCCTAATCTAACCTCGAAAGAACTTTCTATATATTCTTCGGACACAAATTTTTCAGGTATTTTACCTTCAAAAATAAACACATCTTTTTTCTTTATGTACTCTATAGTAAAAGTATGGGATTCATCATCCTTGTTCTCATCAAATCGCTGATAATCTTTTACTAGTTGAACTAAAGTGTCTGTAGATTTCAAAAAATACCATACTACATCTAATAATTCAGTACACCTTTGAATTGAAGGCGGTGTTGCATCTCTATGCTCAATATCATTTCTAATTTCAAATAGTTGTTTCATTAAAAAAGGTCTGACAACCCCGAAAATTTCCAATAATTCTAGATACCCTTTAGGCTTATTATTAATATTAATCGACTTGAAATCGTAAAGTTCTTCAATATACTGTAAGCGTTGATTTAATGCTCTCTTTAAATTTGTTATACCATCTGCTAGATAGAATTCTGTTTCATTACTCTCTATTAGTTGCTTCGCATGTTCCCATATTTTATATGCCCTTCTACCTCTAGCTTTTTCGAGAATCTCTGCTGATTCATAATAACAATCCCAATTAAGGACTTCATTACTAATCCAAACTTTCTTCATTAGCCTATATCCCCCCAAAATTCCCCTTTTATCTATAGACCTTTTTATAGTTCACAATCTATAAATATTTATCCAAAGTCTTATCATCTGATAAATAGTACTTGTTAATTGTTTCAAGGTACCTATGACCTCTTTGCTTTGCAATAATTGCTAGGTCTGTTCATGCTTCATGCGTTTCTAATATCTGTGTCTTGCTCAGCGTGTATGGAACAAATCCTAGCACCTTGTGAATTAATTTTCTATAAGTAATGTCAGATACCTGTGTATTTCTCTAATTATTAAGCTTCCCTATACCTTTATCTTCATTATAAATCCAAATGGAAAAATATGCACATAACAAAAAAACGATATAAACATGTAGTTTATGCCACTCTGTCATATTGTTTTTCTTTCTCTCGGTGTGTTTCTGTAACGGATAAACCTGTATATCATTAACTAAGTACCTAAAGCTTTATTTATCAAAGTTTATCTTTGAACAAATTTTCGTATTCACTAATAACCTTATAAAAAGAGTTCTTTTTCAGCTCTAAGATTCCCATGAACTTTACACCTGTGATTGATTTATCTTTCCAAGCTTGATAGTTAGCTTCAAGGTCTGCTTTTTGCTGTTTAGTCAAAGTATTAAGGTTCAGTTGCGGTCTACCTAAATGTTTTCCTTTAGCTTTGGCAACAGCAATGCCTTCTTTCTGTCTGGCTAGCGTTTTCTCACGCTCATTTTCTGCAACAAAAGATAATACTTGTAGAACTAAGTCAGACACGAAAGTTCCTAATGTATCTTTGTATTGTCTTGTATCAAGGATAGGCATATCAATTACAACAATATCTGTTCCAATTTTCACAGTGATTTCTTCCCACTCTTTTTTGATTTCTTTACTGTTACGCCCTAAGCGGTCTAATGAAACTATGTAAACAAGGTCACCTGCTCGCAATTGAGCTTTAAGTGCTTGATACTGTGAACGTTCAAAGTTCTTACCACTTGCCTTATCGATGAAAATATCACGCTCATTGATACCTATTTCTCGCATCGCTACTATCTGTCGGTCAGTATTTTGGTCTTTTGCTGATACACGAACATAACCGAATATTTTTGTGTTTGTCATGTTGATTCCTCACTTACGTTTGAAAAGGTTACAATTATATTATAAACGTTTATAAAATTACAACAATATCTTTATAAACTAATTTAATGAGGTTTTCTGACTGTTTTTTAAGGTATGCCTTTATAAACGAAAATTCGATAATCAGTATGAGTTATTAATTCACAAAATACGCCAAATGATTTAAAGTGAATATTATACATTTTTAGGAGGTCTTAATTTGAATATTTTCAATCAACAAATCAACTTAAATGTTGAGCAAGAATTATTAATCGAAACAATTCAAGAATTAGCCTTACCATTTGTTCAACAATTTGAGCAGTTAAGAGAAAGCCTTTTAATTGCTTTTTCCAATGCTGAAACTGATTCTGATTTTAATAAGAATCATGCTTTAAGAGAATGGTTATTTGCTGTCATGGTCACTTATAAAGAGTTAGAAACCTCCATTATCTATGGCGCATCTAAAAAATCAACAGAAATGCACGGGATTTGGTATGATGATGCTTTTAATCAAAGTTTTTATGATGCACCATGTTCTTTCTTTGCTAATCAGTCTGTAAGTTTAGCTTTTTCTTTAGGTGAAAAAACAGCTCAGTTAATAAACATATTTGAAAATATCAACATGGAAGTAAAAAAGGTTTCCTTATTCAAACTTAGCGATGATAATGAAATTACAAGACTTATTTCTCCCAATGTCCCTAGCTATAAAGAATCTAAATCACATGGATACTTAAAGGAAATAGTATCTTTGCTAGAACCCTTGAAAGAAATTAGACATAGCAAAGCGCATCGACTTGATTCAGAACTCGCTACTGTTAAAACTACAGTTCACGAAGGTCTAAAAAACGATACAGAACCAATTACAATAGTAATGTCCCATATCGACATAGATAGACTTCCTATCACACCTTCTCAAACCATCGACAGAACTAAAACTTTTTTTGAATTAGTGACTAAAGTGCTTGACGACATTTTTAATAATATAATTGAAAAACTTTAATATAAAAACATTTACACGTATCGAGAACCGAACAGCCTACTAACTATCCATCTCGATTGTACTGTGAGTTATCGTATCACTCTATCGTCAAGTCCCTATAATTCCCCAACAATAGTGCTGTTAGTTGTTCCTGCTACTGTAAATAGCTGATTCTGTTACTTTACTAAAAGACCGCACTTATACGGAACAAAAGGAAAGATTGTTCTAAGTTTCAAGAAGCGATAAAACCCTCTCGTATCGCTTTATTATCCTTTTGGTGTGCATGTAGTAGGTTGCTTGGATTCTTCATTCAACATCATCAAAATATCGGAAAATACCCCCTACCTAGCCTTGCCATGTAACACTTGAAATGGCTCTGCGACACATTTCTGAACTTCACTGACCAATGGTATCAACTCGACTTCTAACGGCTCGTCACAGCTCCCCTATCCCCGCCTTGCAAGCACCTATCACTCTGCGTCATGATTGAAAATAAAATCAATGTTTTACTTGTCAATCCATAAAATTGATTATGCCATAAAGCCCTATAAATCAAGCTTTTCGTCTGAATATACATGAACGTCACCTTTTGAAAAACAACTAAAATTTTTACACTTCTTTTGCTTTTCTCTTTCTAGCTTCACGCTTTAAGGTACTCATGCTAATTTTTGTTTTTGCTTCAACTTGCTTGAACGAATGAGTTTCTTTTAGTTCCATAGCATGGTCAAGTTGCTCCTTTGTGTATGTAGGCTTACGACCTTCACGATAGTTGGGATTCTGCTTTGCAATTGCTTTACCTTCTTGTGTACGTTCAACAATCATGTCACGCTCGAACTCTGCGAACGCAAAGAAAATGTTACGAATAAGTTTTGAAGCAGGTGTATTATCCATTAAGCCCATATTTAAAATATGCACCTTTACACCTTTTGCAATAAGCTCTTTTACCAATTCACTACCTTGTGATGCAGAACGAGCAAAACGGTCTAGCTTAGTAACCATAAGCGTATCACCTTCTTTAAGAACGCTTAATAATTCATTTAATTGTGGTCTATCTGTGATAGCGCCTGTGAACTTCTCTTGATAGATTTTCTCTGCGCCCTGTTTTTCTAATGCCTGTATCTGTCCTTCTAGGTCTTGACCAATTGTTGATACACGAGAATATCCATATATTGTCATTTCAATTCCTCTTTTCACGTTTTTCATGGCACTTAATTATGACACCGTTTAATACCTTGATATTACAGCATCGGACTTTTAGTATCAATACTTTTAAGTTGTGACACCATTAATGTTTTATAGTCGCTATCGTTAGCACCCACACTACTCTATGTAAATATCCATCTTTAATCAGTCACTATTAACCAATGAAACATTTTGACATATGTACTGCTTCTCTTTCATCTATTTATCCATTGGTGCTATTAATACAGTTTTATGATGTGATTCTTCTAGGATAAGTTAATGATGGGATGGGTAGCGGTTTAGACCTTATCGTCTCGTTGGTTTTGTAACAGTCAATCTTTCTTGTTGGTGATATTTGTTCTGTTACAGCAGATTAATTTAAGAAAAAATTTTTTTATTCTTTTAATAAGACAACAGGAATACCCTAAAGAAAAAGGAGGGGTATTATAAAAAAAGTAAAAGTCGGTATTACTTGCTTTGCCACGCTAATACTTGTAGTAGCAACCTTATTTTTATATATACAAGTTACTAGTAAACAAGAAGAAGGTAATCATCCTTTACAAAGTCTTAGTTACAATGATTTAATGGGTGTCATTATGGTAAGTTTAAATGAAAAAGGCTATGATGTTGCCGTACAGGAGGGAACATCTTCTGACAAAAAAATTGTAATAACATTAGTATTACCACACGATGAGTTCGATAGTAAAACCAAAGAAGAAGTACAACAAATAGCAACTGACGTTATTATAAAAAATAAATTTGAACCTGAAACATTTCAATTCAACTTCACAAGTTACATAAAGTATTAACTATACAAAGTACCGTAAAAAATATTTCTACCTGAATTATTCATAGCTATCAAAAGTTTGTGGATTTTCATGAGTTTTTTGATAGTAGTCTCGTTTTTTGCGAAGCCCTAGCTTAACGGGAGAAGAATTTTTCATTATATATTAAAATATAAAATGAATATTCCGATTTTTTCGATAACGATTTCCAAACGTGGTATTTTTATATAAAGGAGGTAATTATATGAGATATTTATTTGGATTCATTTTTTATTAATAGGTATTTAGCAGCTAATAATAACCTGGCGAACATTCACAGGTCTCAAGAAAGACGGAGATAAAAGTACTTCTCCTTTTATTATGCTAGGTTTGTGGAATAGTTTAGTATTTGCCATAATTTTTATTGCTGTTTCACTCGGATGTTTCTTCATCAATTTTTAAATATTTCTATTAAAATTTATTTGGTTTGTTCATTACTTAATTCTAGCATAAACCACGTTATTCTTTCATTCTCAACTAACAAGAGGCTTAAGTTGAAGAACAGGACTTGTGTTTATGATTATTCCTCTTAAATGCAAGTCCTTTTGTTATGCTCTCACAGTCATTCCTACACCATCTAGCATGGCTCTTATAAAGTCCCATTGAGGCTCTGTCATGACTTCACTAAAGTACCTCATAGCGTGACCATGAGCTTTTGACATGACACAAAAAAGATAGAGCAGTTCGCTCTATCCCTTAGTTCCGCTACTCTAATTCGTAGGTTATATCATATACATATCCATTTTTCATTGTTAACACTACACCATCATAAACCCAAAAATAAGCTTCATCATTTTTATAAGTATCATTAGGCAAACCTGCTAACTTTTTAACTTCACTTTCTGACATTCCTGTTTGTAAATTTGATTGTAGTATGTTTCTCGTTTGATTATTTTGATAGTCTTGGTCTTTTCTTGATTCTTCCAATGAATCAGTTATTTCTTTATAGTAGTATTTATCTTTTATACTTTCATATAGTTTTTTATTTTCGTCACTGACATAGTTACTGACAATCTCATCTTCAATACCACGTTTAATAGTTTTATAATCTTCATAGCTAAGATTTTCATTGTTTAATACAATAAGAATGGAATTGTTAAGGGTTTTTGTTGCTTCTTCTAATACTTCATTCAGTTTACCATTTCCTTTTTTAGTTATTTGGTCTTTATGGTTTTCATCAAGGCTTCTATTTGCCATCGAAATAGCTACTCTTGAGCTATCCGCAATGCTAACATTATCTTCAACTTTACTACTATTGATAATATCTTTTGTGTTATCCTTGTATATGCTATAGATTGATTCTTTGCTTTCAACTGCCCATTTAATTCTCTTTCTTTCATCTTCGTCAGGTCTAGTTACAATAACAATCAGTACAAAAATACATAAAACCCCTATTGCTATCATTATAAACTTTTTCTTATCTACTTTCTGTTTTGTTTCATTTCCTTTATTTGTTTTCTTCTGCTCCATTTTCTCTCGAAGTATTCTCTGTTGCTCTGTCTTAACTTCATCTCTAATACTCAAAATTCAACCTCCAATTCCACCAAATGAATACTATGGTCTACAAAAAAACATTTTACTACATTTATGACTATATTAGTATATAAACTTCAATCTAAGTCTCTTTTGTAGACCATAGTACGTGGTTTAGCTTCTCTTATACCATTGTAATTGATTAAAAAGGAGATTTTTTCTCTTGGCTGAAATCGAAAACATTACAATTGGTACAATATTAAAGCGAGTTCGTAAATCTCTGAAACTATCACAAGAAGAATTAGCTCATAGAAGCAGTCTTGATAGGACATATATAAGCATGTTGGAGAGGAATATTAAACAACCTACCATTACTACCATTTTTTTATTGGCAGAAGCACTTGAAATGAAACCTTCTGCATTTGTTAAATTATTGGAATATGAATTTGAAGGTCACACCATTAAACGTACTACGGTATAATCCCGACTAAACGCTCATATAAGCCCTATGACAACCCCTAAGTATGAATATAACCAAATTGGTTGTTTCTGTAGCTATAGTTGCTCATAGGACTTGTATGTCATGCTCAACTGCAACACCACTTCCTTTGAGGAAGATGTATCTGCTCTTAGAACCGACCTGAGAGCAATCCATATAACCAAGATTTGTCTGAGAGCTGTTTGAGCAAGGGTAAAAGAAAAAAGCACATCAATTTAATTTAATTTAATGATGTGCTTCAAATACTTAAAACGGCGGCGGCTTACGAGTACCTATACATATACTATTCAATGTTACTTTCATTTTTTTCAGATTGACTCAACCTTTAAACCTAATTCTTTAGACCGATAGCAAAGTCATTGCTTCAATACGTTTTGTTAGCCTTGTTTTTAAATCATTTTCTGTTTCCCAAAGTATAGTGTTTGTTTGGGCTACATCAAAGTGCATATTAGATAAATCATCTTTCCTGCATGTCAATATTACTTCTTTATTTTTACCTTTAGCATAACCTGCTTCGTAGTATACACCTGTACGTTGATTTGTAAGGTCTGCTATTACAAATTTAGCTTTATCAATTTCACTGAAAATCTCAGGGACTATTTGATTATTATGTTCTTTAGAGTCAATGATAACAGGTTGGAATCCTTGACTAGTTAATGCTGTCATAATCGCTTCTCTAACCTTTACTAAAGTTTCATCAAAGGACATTGCAATAAAAACCGTGTTTCTGTATGGTGGTATCTTAATATTAAAACGTTTAAGCTCAGTTTTTACTATTGTTTGTAATCTCTGTAGCCCTTGTTCAGACTCCCCAAATTCCATCTGTGTTAAATAAGACATTGCCGAAAAAAATTGAAAATCATCTTTTTTATTCAATAATTCCCAAAGTTCATCCAGTTCAAAACAGTTTGTATAATACCCATAACCCTCTTCTGATATAGGGGTTACCATCAAAGCATTTATATCTATACCTACTTCATTAAGTAGCTCTAATATTGCTTCATACCTAAAATATTTTTGTTCTCTTTCATACTCATCAGCTGAGTTTGAACCTTGGTCATGAGCTATGTATTCCATAGTTTCTTCAATCTCAAAAAGGAAAATTCTAAATGAGTTCGCAACACCAGTTCTAAACCTCTGTAATAGATTTGATTGTATTTCTATGTCCTTTAGCACTTCTTCCCATGTCATTATAATTCAATACCTCCTAACGATATTTAGATAAATATAACATAAATATATATAATTTTCCTTTTCTCCATTCAATAAGGCACACCAACTTAATGATGAACTACCGCAATTTCATCATAACTTTCTTTATGAACTCACACTTCTCTACATCAGCATTTGGAAATATGTTACACTATACCAAACGACTGATTATTCAGTTGTTCATCTAACAAGTCAGATTGTTAAAAAAGTTCCCTATCTCTTTGATTTACCGAGCAATGTTATGAGATGACTCTCATAACAAGTAAACAAGCAATGGAGGGTATAAAATGGGTGTAAAAAGCAAGTTTGGAATATTTGTTTTAGCAGGTGCTGTTATAGGGATTGCACTATTTGTATTTACGCAAAAAGAACCGTATAGTACAGAAGCAGTGATGGAATCCTTATGGGTTAAACATAACGTTCAAAGTACCATGATAGGCGATACTGACCCTATTCTTGATGTATCAGTTTACGATAAAAAAGACATAACAGATGTGAAAAGTTATTTAGAAAACAACTTATCCGAAGAAGATTTAGAACACTACAAACTGAATGTGTATCAGTATTCAGAAAACCCATTTAAATTTATTAAAAATGCACAGGAGAACCTAGAATCAGATTATAAATAATAAAGATGTTTTTCTGCAATCAAACGCTTGGTTGAATAGAATAGGACTTGCGTTTAGGATTAATTTTCATACACACAAGTCCTTTCGTTACACTTCCCTTAATTGCTCCTACAGCCCTCAGAAGTAAGCAGTCCTACAAACCTTTTCAGGTATATGTTTATACAAACAACCTTCAGCAAAAATATCATACGAATGGTAATCATTTTCAATCGAACCGCCAAAGTCTGCTATTTTAACTACTCCAACCAGTTCATTGTCATTGAATGTGAATCGAACCTTATCACCCAACTTAAATTTCATCGGAGGTAAATTCCAGTTTTTTGACATATGAATCACTCCTTCCTCATTAAAAACTTCAACAAACTCAGTGAATTTCATTATTTTCACAACGTTTGCTTCAAGGTAAGCCCGAAATACAAAAATAAGCGCACCTTCTGGTACGCACGATGAATGGCCAACTATCTGCGTTTTTTTCAGATAGCTGGCTATTTTGAACATGTGGCTTGGATATTTTTCGACCAAGGCATGT
>Ga0213825_1002150_pt1 | contig 12734 bp, 13 predicted proteins | sample MC6MC0900MG_FD_179896 | JGI IMG/M metagenome (GOLD analysis project Ga0213825, IMG submission 179896) | Enriched soil aggregate microbial communities from Iowa State University, Ames, United States - MC6-MC0900-MG | ecosystem: Environmental > Terrestrial > Soil > Unclassified | place: USA: Iowa... | reverse complement strand
AAGGCTTTGCAGTAGTGGCAGATGAAGTAAGAAAGTTAGCAGAGGAATCTGGAAAGGCTGCAGATAATATTCGAACATTGGTGGATGATATCTTAAACCAAACCTCAAGTGCTGTTTATGCTATTAATAGCGGTACACAGTTTGTGGAGGAAGGCCGTGAGTCTGTTGAACAGACAGGCGATACCTTTAAAAATATAGTCGTATATTTGCAACAGATAAGTCATCGTACAACGGAGGTAAAGGATATTGTCTTGCGTGTCAATGAGAAAGCTAGTCAAACAGATGAGGCTGTAAAAGAAGTCGTTGGCATAGCAAATGGCACATCTTCGGGCATACAGCATATTGCTTTATCTATCGAGCAACAAAGTGCTTCTAATGAGGAAATAGCAAGTGCTGCAAATGTTCTTCAGACAATGTCAAATGACCTACAAACTGAAATTAGCCAATTTAAAGTAAAATAGAGTAAAAAAGAGAAGCATCTGATGTATCAGGGTGCTTCTCTTTTGTTATATACTAGACTCTAATTATTTAGATTCCTTGTCAGTATCTTCTGCTTTATCTTCGGAATCCTCTTTTGGCGCATTTTCTTCAGCTTTTTTAGCTGCTTCTTCAGCTGCTTTTGCTTGTTCTTCACTTGTTGTTGTAAAGAATTTAAGCGGTTCTTTTAAATCTTTATCAGATGTTTTCACATCGGCATCTTTAGCCATTTTTGCAACGATATCTTTAAGAATCGTTTGAGCTTCACCAGTTTGGTTCAGTTTACTTAACATAGTTGAACGAATGTTTTCTTCTTCGTCTTTAAATGAACCAACACCTTTTACATCACGCTTGTCCGTAATTTCAATTACATGGTAACCAAAGCTAGATTTTACTGGTTCACTTAATGTTTTTAATTCAAGAGCATAAGCGGCATCGTTAAATTCATCTACCATTGAACCTACAGAGAACCATCCAAGCTCTCCACCTTTTTGAGCAGAGCCAGTATCTGTTGAGTACTCTTTTGCAACGTCCTCAAACTTAGCGCCACCCTTAATTTTTTCAATTACTTCTTTTGCTGTTTTTTCATCTGCTACTAAAATATGACGACCATTTAATTCTGTTTTCATTTGCTCGTAGTATTTTTTCACATCTTCTTCTTTAATGGCTTGATCTTTTAAAGCTTTTTCTTGAAGAAGTTGAACACGTAAAGAATCTTTAAAGCCCTGTTCTGTTAAACCACTTTCAGCAAGCGCTTGTGTAAAGCCATCACCAAATTGTGATGCAGTTGTGTCATACGCTTCTTTGATTTCTTTATCTGTTACTTCATATTTGTCAGCTAAAACTTTTTCAGTCACCATTTGCTGCATTACATATGAGCCTGTTAAAGCTTTTGCCTTTTCATTAAAATCAGCTACTGAAATATCGCCCACTTTAGAAGTAACGATTGCTTTGCTGTCTCCGCCGCTACAAGCACCAAGCGCTAATACAGATGCAGCTAAAGTTAAAGATAAAACTGTCTTTTTCATAGTGGATATTCTCTCCTAACATGGTTTCGTCCATTTTTTACTATAACATAAACGTTTTAAAAACAAAATGGTTCCCCCTTGAGTATTGCCTATATTTCAAATTTTGAAGCGCATAGGATATAGAAAAGAAAGGGGGTGAAGTTATGGGCAACGGAGGATACGGTGGCGGTGGCTACGGCTCAGGCTTTGCTTTATTAGTTGTGTTATTTATTTTATTAATTATCGTTGGTGCAGCGTTCCTATACTAATTAATAAAACAGCGAAAAGCTAAGAGCTTTAACTCTTAGCTTTTCTTAACAATGTTAGACATTCGCGCCGCATGCCTTAGGTTCTAAACAATTTATTTGTTTAGTAAAAGTTGTTGCATGGGGGGCTCGACTTATCTTCAAGCGTGCGGACGGGCGCGGATGGTGCACATGTTTTGAAAGGGGCTTTTCAAAAAAGCCCGAAAAAATTTAGATTCCATTACGCCTCGGCGTAATGGAATCTTCTGTTAAACTGCATATAAAATTTCAATGTAGAATGAGACAAGTAGGATAGTAATAAGTATATTTATAGTTCGGAATATTTTTGGTTGGTTTTCTTCGGGAATTTCACGTCGCATGCATAGAGCATATGTCATGCGGTTAATTTGAAATAAATAGAATACCGAGAATAGAACTACAATCATTAATAGCAAGTCTATTCCTCCCCTCTTTCAATAGTAATAGCATAACAAAGAACGTCAATAAAAAACAAGTACAAGCAATTTAGTGAACGGTCGGTGGAACTAAAATTTCATAGCCTTTAGGTGTTTCCTCTATTTGTGAATTTTTAGGTGAATTCAAGAGATACTTTACGTAAAGGATATCAATCAGGCACAGACTACAGTGATAGGCTAACAGCAATGTCCCATAATGTGTATAGGCTGGTAAAAGCCATGTTCCAACTATAATACTAGTATTTAGAACGATAAAAGGCGTAAGTAATGCTAAGATGTATCGATTTTTAGATAATGGCTCTCGAATTCGCATGTGTAAAACAGGAATTATATAAAACTGACTACGTACACGTAATTTTAAATGTTGGCGTAAATCAAATAGGGCCACAAAGTGCAAAAATTTGTGAATGGGATAAAGTGTTAGCACAGCTATCACAAAGAGCCAGAATAGTCGATCTGTATAATGCTCTTCATTAAATAAATTAAACGTTACATACGAAACAGAAAAGACCAATAAAAAAGTAATGACACCCATTATAATAATACGCGTAGTACCGTAATGATGTTCTAAATTTAAAATTTTCCAGCAATGCATGGTTTTTTATCAACTCCGAATAGGAAGTGTCCTATTTAATGTAAATTGAATTATGTTAGAATGCAAGAAAAAGGAGGTACTTCAGAAATATTTCTGAAATACCTCCTTTCACATGACTCATTCCTGAATGAACAGTAGTATAACTCATTTTTGTTCAACTTATAAATAATTGCAGGAAAAATTATGTGCAGTTTGAAGCTTCGTCTTATCCTTTTACAGGTGTGCGTTCTTCTAGTGTGTCAAAGGAATCACGGAAATGTTGGAAAGAGCGTTCGAAAATATCGATGAAATCTTCACCATAGATATTACGAATAACAGCCATTACATCTAAAAAATCAGGGAAACGGCCATATAAATCTTTTAATGCTAATGATCCTTCCAGTACGGAATGATACGTATTATGGTAGTTTTTATTCATCTCTATAATGAGCTCTGTGCCAGCTTCTGTAAGTTCAACATACGTATTACGTTTATCGTCATCACGCTTGGAAAACTTAAGAAAGCCACGCTCTTCTAATTTTTTGGAGAAATTAAATGCTGTAGAAACATGCATCACGCCAAATTTCGCAACATCAGAAATGGAAGCGCCTTTTAAATGGTATGAAATCCATAAAATATGGTGTTCATTAATATTTAAATCATAAGGTTTAATCCATTGTTGCCAATCCTTTTCAACCGCTTTCCACAGCGCTTTTGATAACTGTGCGATTCTTTGACTATAAAGCATCGCTTCTTTTTGTGTATATAATTCCTCTGACAAAGCCATCACCTACTGCTTTCTTTCACATTTTTAAAAATATTATAGCAGTAAAGGAAAAAAGTTTAAAGTTAGAAAAATTAAAAAATTGAAAAGTGGCTAAAAAATAATATTATAGCAATAGTTTTTGATAAAAATACAGATTATCTAACTATCAACAAGGACTTTAGTCGCTAACTTTTTCTTGAGGTTTTTTCTTATTTTCTGTAATTTGTGCAATGTTTTTCTCGATTTCGCTTATCGAATTCTGTAAAGCATCTAATTCTTGTTGTAAATTATTTTTCGTTGGTTCGATTTCTTCAGTAAAAGTCGTAATTGTTTGCTTTAAATCATTTATTATTTGTGGGATATTATTTTTTACTTCATTTGTTAATGTATTAACAGATTGTTTAACAGTTCCTACTTGTTGTTTTACATCAAGGAGCATACCCTTTGTTTGGTCAACATTTTGTTTAACAGAAGCACGTAGCTGTTGCCCAGATTGTGGCGTGGAGAAAAGCACAGCGATTGTCCCACCGATAATTCCTGTCGTTAGTCCAAGTAAAAATGGTTTTGCTTTCATATTAGATACCTCATTTCTAGTCATGTTTATTTACTATTAAACCATGAAATGCACCAATACAAAAAGAAAAAAGAAACTAAACGAGTGATTTGACCGTCACAGTTTAGTTTCTTTTGATTATTTAAAGTGTTTATTTATGAAATTTGAGAAATAGCTGTATTGAATTTAGAGCGCTTCACTAATTTTGAAACAATTGGATAAATAACGGCAAACGCAACAACGTTAAATACGACAGCTGGAAGGACAACGCCAATAAATAGCATCGCAAACGTCGCGCCAACATTTGCATTAAACACAAAAAGCGCTACTGCTAAGAAGACAGTTCCTGAAAGAATTGTTCCCAAGCCAACTAAGACAGCAGATACGGCGAAATGACCTGCCAGTTTTTTGAGAATGATTAAAGCAGCTAAAAATACAAAACCAGTAACAGCTTTATCAATAATATTTGGAACTAGACCTGCTGGGAATGTTGTAAATAAACCTGAAAGCACCCCTGTTGAAAGAGAAAGTAGGAACGTTTCTTTCACTGTTGGGAATAATAGAATACCAATAAACATCATGGTTAACATAAAATCAGGCTTCATCCCATTCACCATTCCTGGTGTAACCACATAAAGTGCAGCACCGACACCTACTAACAGTGCCATTAATACTAAATTCTTTGTATTCATTTGAATCTCTCCTCGACTATGCTAATCTATTTGTCTCCTAACGTGTCCTCTTGACCGCTAGCGAAACTTATTTGTGATTGTACGCTAAATTTTAAAAATTTGCAATACAGCATTCTGAACATTCAGATGTTAATATATTACAAATGGCTTATAGATTGGCTTTAATACTTTCTGCTACTTCTGACAACTGCTCTGGTGAGTACTTTTGTGTTTGCCAAATTAAGCCGAGCCCTTCTTTTTCATCGTAACGCGGAATAAAATGTAAGTGGTAGTGGAAAACAGTTTGTCCAGCTGCAGCACCGTTGTTATTAATGGTATTCAAACCAATCGGCTGAAATGCTGCTTTAATTGCATTTGCAATTTTTGGTGCTACAGCATATAGATTACGAGCCACTTCCTCTGGCATTTCAAATAAATCTTTGCAGTGATGCTTTGGAATTAATAGTGTATGGCCTTTTGCAACAGGTGAAATGTCTGTGAATGCATAGACATGATCGTCTTCATAAATTTTTGTACTTGGAATGGAACCATCAATAATTTTGCAAAATAGGCAATCGCTCATAAGAATTTCCCCCTTAACGTATATGTAAGTACATTCTATCATACTCAAACCTGTATCATTTGCTAATTTTTGATAAAATATAATACAAGAAGAGGAGTGAGGATATGTCAGTATTAGAGGTACAGCATGTGACAGGTGGTTATACAAGAAAACCTGTTATTAAAGATCTATCTTTTACGATTGGAGAAGGTGAACTAGTTGGCTTAATCGGCTTAAATGGAGCTGGAAAAAGTACAACGATTAAACATATTATAGGAACAATGTTGCCAAAGGAAGGGGACATTCGTCTAAATGGTGTAACATTAAAGGAAGATACGGACAAGTATCGTACAGCCTTTTCCTATATTCCTGAAACCCCTGTATTATACGATGAGCTAACATTAAGAGAGCATTTAGAATTAACTGCAATGGCTTACGGTATTGACAAAGCAACACTCGATGCTCGTTCTGAGGTACTGTTAAAAGAATTTCGAATGGAGAAAAGATTAAATTGGTTCCCTTCACATTTTTCAAAGGGAATGCGTCAAAAAGTTATGATTATGTGTGCCTTTTTAGTGAATCCAAGTCTATATATTATTGATGAACCTTTTGTGGGATTGGATCCATTAGGTATTCAATCGTTATTAGATCAAATGGATGAAAAGAAAAAAGAAGGCGCTTCTATATTAATGTCTACACATATTCTATCGACAGCTGAAAAGCATTGTGATCGCATTATCTTATTGCATGAAGGAAGAGTTCGAGCACAAGGAACAATGGCTGATTTACGTCAATCATTTGCTATGCCGTATGCGACATTAGATGACCTCTATATTGCTATGACAAAGGAGCGGGACCATGAAGAACTTGCGTGATGTATGGTCCTCTCGCTTCATGCATTATATAGGAGAAGTACAAAAATATATGCAATTTATTTTTACAGGGCATATTGCTATCGTACTTGTATTTCTAATAGGAGCAGGGGGCTATCAATATAGCGAATGGCTGAAAGATGTTCAAACAGACTTTCCAGCAGAAGTCCTAATAGCTGTTATCATCGGGATTTTATTGGCCTTTAGCCGTCCGACTACATTGTTGAGAGAGCCAGATCAAGTATACTTATTACCTTTAGAATCAAAGATGTCTTTGTACTTCAGCAAGGCGTTGGCTTGGACGTTTTGGTCTCAGGTGTGGATTGTAGCGATTGTCTATATTGTTAGTATCCCTTTATTAAAAGCCGTGACTGAATTAACAACGATCGAAATATGGACAATATTTTTACTTACTATTGTGTTGAAATATCTAAGTGTTCGAGGAGAATTCAGCTATCGTTATAGTGAACGAGGGCAGATGGTTTGGGTGGATAGGTTTATTCGAGCTGTCATTTTTGCAGCTGCTATTTATATGGGGCTCCATGCACAGTTGTTATTAGCAGTAATCGCGACAGTTATTAGTGTTGTTTATATGATGGTCTTTAGTAAAAAATCAGTTGGTGAACCAGTGCCGTATGAGCATTTTGTCAAGCTTGAACAGAATCGTATGATGAGCTTCTATCGTTTTGCAAATTATTTTACAGACGTACCTCATTTACACGGTAGCATTCGGCGTCGAAGCTGGATGGACTGGCTCTATAAATTTGTACCATACGGTAAGGAAAATGCTCAAAAGTACTTGGTATTTCGTACCTTTATTCGAACAGATGACCATTTCTATTTATGGGTACGCCTTACTGCTATTTCAGCAATTATTGCAGCATTTGTAGATATTCCTGTCGTTACATGGATTGTAGCAGGTGCACTCAGCTTTGCGACAACTATTCAGTTAAAACAAGCTCTGTTATCCAGTGGCGAATTTCGAATGGACATGCTCTATCCGTTACCAGATCATGCTCGTCAACTAGCTGTGAAGCAAATTGTGCGTTTAGCCATGATTACACAAGCTATTGTTGTGGGCTTATGTGCTATGACACAACCAATGTTTTATATTGCCTTTATCATTGTTTTGGTGATTAGTGAATTAACGTCGAAGGTTTCAAAGTAGAAATAGAATACTAAAAAGCTCATTTACCAATGATATTGTTGGATAAATGAGCTTTTAATTATTTAAACTTATTGTGAATCTTCTTCTTTTGGTATAGCACTATAGGTTGTTACATAAGAAGCTGCTGAGAAGATGTTTTGCTGGCGTATCCCAGTTGAATCATCTCTTCTAGCATGGGCAGTTTCATAGGCTTTAGAGCTCTTCCATGCCTCAAATGAATGAGGTCCATGCCATTGAGTCATGACAATGTAAGTATCACTCTTGATAGGCCTTAATAAACGGAAGGCAACAAAGCCTGGCTCGTTTTCAATAGCGCGTGAACGTTCTAAAAAGCGATGCTCGAAAACTGGTCTTCCTTCATCTGTTACAGGAATATTGTTGAAAACAAAGAAACCGTGTTCCTCTAAATCATTTACTGAATCTAGCACTTCAAATTTACGGGGTGTCGCAAATACTGTTTTTCCTTCTGTTTCATGTATCAGTACAGAGTTACCTTCCCCATGAATTAAAATCATATGTTCATTAGGATACTTATTTTTTACCTGTTCCAAAAAATCGCCAGTACCAGAAGTTAAATAAATATACATGAATTTATCCTCCTTATGAATCTTACTAATATAGCGTGATTATACCCTTTCTGGCGTAAGTCTAACGCTCCGCTCAAAAAGAATATGCCGAGAAAGAACAATTTTATGACATTTCACTAGGAAAACTATACAATAACAGAGGAAGCGTTTACTATTGGAAACGGATATCAATAATAAAGGAATAAACATGCGATTTTTTATAGTAAGAATTTAACGAGGGGAAGGAACTATTCATGACAACTTTTAATGATACACTTCTACGTGCTGCACGTGGAGAAAGGACCGCACATACACCAGTTTGGTATATGCGTCAGGCAGGACGTTCTCAGCCAGAATACCGTGCCATTAAAGAAAAGTATTCCTTAGAGGAAATTACACATCAACCTGAGCTATGTGCGTATGTCACTCGTCTACCTGTAGAAAATTACAATGTAGATGCTGCTATTTTATATAAAGATATTGTCACACCTCTCCCTGGAATTGGGATAGATGTGAAAATCAAGGCAGGTGTTGGTCCTGTTATTTCAAATCCTATTCGTTCAGTAGCGGATGTAGAAAAATTAGGTGAATTTAATGCTAAAGAGCATACACCATTTGTATTAGAAACAATCAAGTTACTTGCAGAAGAGCAATTAAATGTACCTCTAATCGGTTTTGCTGGAGCCCCATTCACACTTGCAAGCTACATGATTGAAGGTGGTCCTTCAAGAAACTATAATAAAACAAAATCATTTATGGTATCTGAACCTCAAGCTTGGTTTGCTTTAATGGATAAACTCGCTGACATGATTATTGCAGATGTAACGGCTCAAATTAAAGCTGGTGCAAAAGCTATCCAAGTGTTCGACTCATGGGTTGGAGCCTTAAATGTAGAGGATTACCGTGTATTTATTAAACCGATTATGACTCGTATTTTTGCAGAGTTGCAAAAAGAAAATGTACCATTAATTCAATTTGGAGTGGGTGCTAGCCATTTAGCAAAGGAATGGAATGATTTACCGATAGATGTTGTGGGCTTAGATTGGCGTTTACCGATTAAAGATGCACGTGCCAATGGTATTACCAAGCCTGTACAAGGAAACTTAGATCCATCCCTATTACTTGCAGATTGGTCAGTTATTGAAAAACGAACAAAAGATATTATTGATCAAGGTCTAGAAATGCCAGGTCATATCTTTAATCTTGGTCATGGTGTTTTCCCAGAGGTTGACCCAGATGTCTTAAAACGTCTTACAACACTTATTCATGAATATAGTGCTCAACAAATTCAAGCTCGTTCTTAATGGAAGTCAATCAAGCGTGAATAATATGTCCTTTTCTACATAGGGAATTTTAATTTCAATGTAGAAAAGGAGCTGTCCAACAATCAAGATTGGGCAGCTTCTTTTTATCACATAATGTATGAAAAACATAAAACAATTTTAGAGGTGAAAAGGGTAATGAAAGAAGTTAAAGGCTTACTAGTAATGGCATATGGAACACCTTATAAAGAAGAAGATATTGAACCTTACTATACGCATATTCGTCATGGACGTAAACCTTCTGCAGAGCATTTAGAAGATTTACGTAGCCGCTATGAAGCAATCGGTGGTTTATCCCCATTAGCTGCGGCAACACAAGCACAAGCTGAAGCATTATGTACACGTTTGAACGAAGTACAGGATGCTATAGAATATAAATTGTTTATTGGTTTAAAACATATTCATCCATTTATAGAAGATGCAGTAGAGCAAATGGTGGAGGAGGGCATAAAAGAAGCGGTTTCTATTGTTTTAGCTCCTCATTTCTCTACTTTCTCAATTAAGTCTTATAATGGTCGTGCTGAAGAGGCCGCAGGAGGTCGCTTAAAGATAACTTCTGTGGAATCTTGGTATGACGAGCCAAAATTCATAGAATACTGGAAACAACAAGTGAATGAGACATTCAATGCAATGTCAGAAGAAGAACGTGAGACAGCTTGTCTAATTGTATCAGCACATTCATTGCCTGAAAAAATTAAAAACTTAGGTGATCCATATGAAGATCAACTAATTGAAACAGCTCGTCTTATTCAAGCTGCGACTGGTTTAAAAAATGTAGAGGTTGGCTGGCAATCAGCAGGCCAAACACCAGAGCCTTGGATTGGTCCAGATGTTCAAGACTTAACACGTGAGCTATTCGAAGAAAAAGGTTTCCGTTCATTTGTTTATACACCAGTAGGTTTCGTAACAGAGCATTTAGAAGTGTTGTATGACAACGATTTTGAATGTAAAGTTGTTTGTGATGAACTTGGTGCAAAATACTATCGTCCAGCGATGCCAAATACACATCCTTTATTTATTGATGCGATGGTAGAGGCGATTCATAAAAAATTAAGCTAAGCGAAAAGAAAGTGATGATGTTGGTGACTCAGAAAAGACGAAAGGTAGTTGTCGTAGGCGGTGGCATTACAGGCCTTACAGCTGCGTTCTATATGCAAAAAGAAGCAAGCGCAAAAGAATTGCCATTAGATATCGTACTTGTCGAGTCGTCATTACGTCTTGGCGGAAAAATTCAAACTCTAAGAAAAGATGGCTTTATTATTGAGCGTGGGCCAGAATCTTTTTTTGATCGTGAAAACTATGTCAATGATTTAGCAAAGGATCTTGGGATCGAACAGAAACTATTAACAAGTAATGCGGGTCCAAACTATATAGCTGTTGGTAGTCAGTTATATCCAATACCTAGTCATCTCTTATCTGGAGAGACACCACATATCTCTTCATTCATAACTTCAGGCTTGTTCTCACTAAGTGGTAAAGTTCGTGCGGCGGGGGACTTTTTCATTCCCCGTTCTACACAGGATGACGATCAACCGTTAGGCGCTTTTTTTAGAAGAAGATTTGGTGCTGAGATAGTGGAAAATCTAGTAGAGCCCCTACTAGCAGGTACATTTGCAGGGGATATTGAGCAGTTAAGTATGAGCTCAACCTTCCCACAGCTTTATAGTTTAGAACAACAATATCGTAGTTTGCTGATTGGTATGAAGAAGTCAGGCACGAATTTCTTAAGCAATCATCACATAGCTGAAAATAAAGGTATCTTTCAAACCTTTAGCAATGGCCTTGAAACACTCATTGAAAGTATAGAAGAATCACTACTTCCGGGGACAGTGATGAAGGGTGTCAAAGTAGAGGAAATAGAGCATGGCAAGGATGGTTCAGTTCAGGTGATGCTCAATAATTTTTCACATATCAAAGCAGATGCTGTTATTATTGCCACCCCCTTTAATATGGCTGAAAAAATGTTTAGTAAGTTAAGTCTATTACATGAATTGGGCACAATGAAGGCTGCTACTATTGCAACCGTTACAATGGCCTTTAAAAAGGAACAACTCGGTGATTTAGATGCACTTTCTTTTTATGTCTCTCGAAATAGTGATTTTTCAATTACTTCCTGCACTTGGATGAATCGAAAATGGCCAGGTACTTCACCAAAGGATTTTGTATTATTACGTAGTTATATTGGTCGAGTGGGCGACGAAGCGATTGTGGCTTTATCGGATACGGAGATCGAAAAAACCGTGCTACAGGATTTACAGAAAACGATTGGTATCGATGGCGCACCTGTCACAACGGTTGTAACACGTTGGAAAAATGCGATGCCACAATATACAGTTGGCCACGAGGCGAAAGTCCTTCGTATCAAACAAGAATTACAAGAACATTTTCCAACTGTAAAGCTTGCAGGAAGCTCGTTTGAAGGAATATCAATTCCAGAATGTGTACAGCAAGGTAAACAGGTTGCGAATGAAGTATTAATGGAAATGTTCAAGTAATGCAAATCAGATAGTACAAACATTTATTATCAATGTTTGTACTATTTTTTATATTGTTACATGAAAAAGAAATAGCAAACCACTATTTTGTGGTTTGCTATTTCTACTAAGAGCTGTATTGCTGATTAATGTCCTAACTCTAAGAAATTCGATGACATGACCAAACAATACCACCTGAGTTAGCGCCGCCTAGTGTAAGAGAGATAGTCAATCCATTTGCTTCATAGAACAAATCAATCGTATCTCCAGCATTTAAATTCACTTCTCCTGCTAAAGTGATTGTGCCATTTCCAAGAACTGCGCGTAAAGTTAATACAAGCGCCACATTGACATTTAGTACAGGGAACAAGCCACTAATTAAATTTGTAGTAGCATTTTGTCTAATTGCAAATGAAGGGTTTATTCCTGCTCCTAAAGTAACGGTAATAGCCGCAGCAGTGGAGTAGTTAATGGTTGCTTCAAAGGAATACCTACCTGTAGTTGGTACAGTGAATATCCCAGTTGTTGGATTGAAAGCAGGTGTTGTAAAGTATGGTGAAGCAACACTCCAGTTAGTGATTGAAGTAGATCCACTAACAGCCAACGTGTTTTTAAAGGCAGAGAATCCTTCAGTAAACGCAGGCCCAGTAGCACCCGTAGCGCCAGTTACACCAGTAACGCCGGTAGCGCCAGTTACACCAGTAACGCCGGTAGCCCCGGTTACACCAGTAACGCCGGTAGCCCCAGTTACACCCGTAGAACCAGTAACCCCAGTAGCGCCAGTAGGCCCAGTCTCACCCGTAGAACCAGTAACGCCAGTAGCCCCGGTTACTCCAGTAGCGCCAGTAGGTCCGATTGCGCCGGTAGCCCCAGTTACACCAGTAACGCCAGTAGGTCCGATTGCGCCAGTCGCGCCCGTAGAACCAGCAACACCGGTAGCCCCAGTTACCCCAGTAGCGCCAGTAGGTCCGATTGCACCAGTCAAGCCAGTAGCCCCGGTT
>Ga0213825_1002149_pt1 | contig 12754 bp, 14 predicted proteins | sample MC6MC0900MG_FD_179896 | JGI IMG/M metagenome (GOLD analysis project Ga0213825, IMG submission 179896) | Enriched soil aggregate microbial communities from Iowa State University, Ames, United States - MC6-MC0900-MG | ecosystem: Environmental > Terrestrial > Soil > Unclassified | place: USA: Iowa... | reverse complement strand
ACGATTCATGATGAATATGATTAAAGCCATGAGTGAACGGTTATCATACATGAGCAGCCTCGTCCAAAATCTAGCCATTGGAAAATTGCATGATAAAATCATTCATGTTCTGGTGGAACTTTCTGACCGGTTCGGAGTTTGGGATGAAGGTAACGATTACTGTCGAATCGACATGCTCATTTCCCATCAGGAGATTGCTCACTTGGTTGGAGCTTCAAGAGAAGCCGTGTCCGTGGCTTTAAAAGAACTTTCGGAGACCGGTATAATCCGTACAGGATTCCGTACAGTGGCCGTTTGCCGTACCATTCTCGCGTCAGCACAAAGTTTGCTCAAATGATAGTAACTTGTAAACTAAATTACATCTTTTCATTTCGTCTACCCCGTATTATTGAGAAGAGTTACATAATATGACGAAATGGAGAGATCTCGATGAAAAATTCACCTCTTTCACCCTTACACTTTGATTTGGATAACGCCACTATACAGATGGAAAAGATGCTCACTCCAGAAACGGTAACGATGTTTGAACAATCGATCATTCAATTGAGAGCATCAGGTCTCGCCACTGGCCTGAAGGTTGGAACAAAAGCTCCCGATTTTTCGCTGAAAGATCAGAACGGTACAAACGTTACCTTGTATGATTATACGGCACACGGCCCTGTTATCCTATTGTTCTATCGCGGAGTTTGGTGTCCGTTTTGCAATATTACTCTACGCGCTTATCAGCAAGCATCAGAACTATTTGAAGCGTCAGGAGCTCGGATACTTGCGATAAGTCCGCAATCCCCAGACTATTCAACTACTATGCAAACGAATAACAGTATCACCTTTCCAGTTTTAAGCGATACTGGTAACGAAGTTGCATCCCGATACAACATCGTATTCGAGCTTTCCGAATCGATACGCAACGTTTACCAGTCCCTTGGTATTTCGCTTGACGATTATAATGGCGATTCCTCTTGGACGCTTCCACTTCCAACAACTTTTGTCATTGATCGCGCGAACATCATTCGCCTAGCCTATATCGAAGCTGACTATAAACGGAGACTGGAGCCTTCGCAAGTATTGGACGTGCTGGCCTCTTTATAAGGATTTGTAATCATGATTGGGGCTTCTCATGCAAATTGATGACAAGATTCCGATTCCGAATTCTATTGTAAATCTGAAGGGAGGGACTTGTACGACAGTACACGAATAGAATACATTAACCTGACAGAATCATATACATGCTTAATCTTTCTTAGCCTGACTTGGGTTTTTCCTATAATAGATTGTAGGTCTTATACTTCATAGCCGTTCCCACCTTACTACATGACAAAAGCAAAGTGGCAAGTATGGCAAGTATAGACGCCCATCTCAAGATTTGAGAAAATGATAAGGATAGGTGGGAAATCATCTGGTCGTATAAGCCTGATAAGTGAAGACTACCAATCAGTGGAGAATGGGAAACCCCCACTGATTGAAGTTTCACTTTATTATTTTTGTACTAATTCAATAATTTGTTCTGCCATGTGCTCTGCTTGATTGATAACAGAGATTGATCTGTTGAGAAGAAGTACTTCCCATCAAATGTAATCACTTTTACAACATCCAAGTTACCCCATGTAAAAGTCGTTTCATATTCTTCACCATAATCTAAAACACCTACATAGTCACCTTACTTATTTGTTACCGAGTTGTTCCGCCAAACCTATTAGAAGTCCCTCAATTCCACGAATGTAGCAAAGGCGATACGAATCCTCGTACTGAACCACTTCGCCAACAAGCTGAGCACCATACTTAGTGAGTCTGGCTACCATTTCGTCAATGTCTTCAACGGCGAACATGACGCGTAGATAACCGAGGGCGTTTACAGGAGCAATTCGGTGATCTGAAATAGTAGGTGGGGTGAGAAATCGAGAAAGTTCAAGTCGGCTGTGGCCATCTGGGGTAACCATCATAGCAATTTCTACGCACTGAGAACCCAATCCGGTTACGCGACCAGCCCATTCACCTTCAACAGTGGCTCGCCCTTCGAGATTCAAGCCAATCTCCTCGAAGAAAGAGATTGCGTCATCAAGGGATTCTACAACGATGCCGACATTGTCCATTCTTAGTAATTTGTTTTTTACCATAGTCTAATCTCCTTATGAAAATTTATTATCTTATCACTCTCATAATCATTCCATTAAATGTAAATAAATGATTTTGTTATAAAAATATAAGAGCCTGCTACAATTTAGTTGGCAGTTATTCGACTAAATCACCTGTTAGTTTAACGAAATCCTTTAGCTCTCTCGCCTACATTGTGTAGCACTTTCTTTTTCTGAAATACCCTTTTGTATTGTAACTTTATTTATTTTAACACCATTTTCTGGAGTATCAGTCAGCGTGATATGGATTCTATCAAAGGGAGTGTCACCATGATGTGCACTATAATTTAACGCACTTGCATGAACAATATGTCTCCTTGTATCGCCATCTATTCTTTCAACTTTATCTATTTTAGGACACATGATAAAATCGGAGTAAGTTTCGTCGAGATAGGAAAAATATCTGGCATATAAAGTTTCTTCAAGCAACTCGTCTTTTGGTGCCCCAACACTTTCATATTTCCAGCCAACTAAGAGCCAATCATAAAGTTCTACTGATTTCAATCGAACCTTTTTATTATTACTTGTATATATAACCTCACCATCTGCAATCGTGCATGTTTTTACTTGGTTTTTGGATACACAATTAAAAGCTGGTTCAATAACTACAATGTCTCCGTTTTTCATTTTTATTTTCATTATCGAGACTATCGAAGTTTTATTTAACTCTAAATCAATTGCTCCTTCTGAAGGACTTGAGGTGTTTATCCAGTTAACAACCTTACCGATAATCACTTCCTCATATCCATCATTTTCCTTAAACAAACGGGTTTCCCCGTTTAAACGGTTTACTTGAATAAATGAAACATCCTCTTTTTCCAATTGTGGTTGAATACTCGCCTTTACTAACAGCAATTGCATCGGGAAAAATAATCCAAAAATCACCATGACTAGTATGACTAACTTTCTCAAGAATTATCGCCACCTCTAATGTAAATTTTGTAGGTATTTTCCCCTTATTATGATAAATAAATACTTAAAGAACATAGATGCAAATAATCAGATTCCGATACAAAACTGAACGTCATTCAAAAGCCTTTCTTGTTACTAAATCGTCCCTTTAACTCCATAAAATATTAAGCAACTTTTGTCTACACATACCTTAGTTGTGTTGTAAAATCACTGCAAACACAGATTCTTACGCAAAAATTATAAAAACACACCTTGAGCATAACTTTCAAACACTACAAGACGTTTTTTCGAATATCTATTTTAAATCGATACCCTTTTAATGTGGCTTTTATTAAAGATTGATTAAAACCATCTCACCTTTAAAAAGGTGAGATGGTCTTTTGTTGGAAATTTACATTAATTTTACTATAAAGATTTTGAAGAAGTGTACTTAAACGAACGGTGCAGGTTCGTTCAATAAGAAAACATACGGACAGTTCTTAACTAAATAGGCTTATATGTTAACTTATCTGGATCTACCACATAGAAGATCTTGTTAATCTTTCGGGATGAAGAATTCCAGTCAAAACAAAAAACACCTGTTACTTTTTCATTTTCAGTGACTACAATACCAAATTGATTATTTATCATAGCTGCCGTAGCACTTTTTCCAAAGAAAAACTTTTTTGAAATTCCTAAAATAAGTGCTACTACTCGCTCTTTACCTTCAATGATGTTTATTGCCGTTCTTACTTTACCTCCTCCATCAGCAGCAAATAGAACATCATTAGATAACAAGTGGGTTACTCCTTGGATATCCCCGTTGGATAATGCCCATATAAATTGTTCTATATAATTTTTCTGAAGACTAACAGTTAAATCTTTTTCGCTTTTTCTTCCCATTTTAATTTGTGCTCTACTCAATATCTTACGGCTATTAACAGTTGTTGTTTTTAGAATATCGGCAATCTCACTATGCTTTAGCCCTAGAGCATTTCTTAATACGTAAGCTATCCTCTCTTTAGGTAAAAGGTTTTCCATAAGAACCATATATGAATAGCTTAATTGATCTGACTGGATTAGATTATCAAGAGGCTCACTATTGAATGTCTGTAGTACAGGTTCGGGTAACCATGTACCTATATAATTTTCTTTCCTTTTTCTACTTGATTTTAGTTCATTCATACACCGGTTAACGATCATTTTATTTATATAAGCTTTAAAATTAGTAATATCTTCGCTAATATTTTCATGTTCTTTTAATTTCAAAAAAGTATCTTGAACAATATCTTCAGCATCTGTCATTGAACCAAGTAAATAGTATGCTATGGATATACAATAATTCTTATACTCTTTATATAAGTCTTCTATATTTAATTCATTGAACAACATCATAAACCCTTCCATCTCTAATATTATGCATATCATAATCCGAGAAATATTCTACATACATTTTTTTATCTTTCATTTCTCTACAAAAGTAATGAATGTCATAAGCTTATTTATAATCCGTGGAAAAATGTAAGCACAAAGTATAGCACACAAAAATGCTTCTCCCCACATTGGTAGCCAATGAATTAAAAAAGTATGGCTATATCCTAAGTTTATAGAAACAAGGATAAACGATATGAAACAAGAAGTAAAAAGTCCAATTAGAACAGTGTAAATAAAGGAATTATAAATTTTATTTATTTTCATAAATTTAACCTTCTTAAATTGTAGTTCATTTTATTATTAATAATGATGCGATAATTTAAATCCTTTTGTCCAAGAAGGGTAAATAGGTTCCCAGCCATATTGTTTTTTTGCTTTTTCATTTGAGGCTCCTCGTTCCCAAGAATTATAAGTATCATTTATAGGCGGGAGGGGGGCCCCAATAACTTCAGCAAAATAGGGAAGCCAAATAGAGCTTTTTGCAGGTTCATCATCTACAATGTTTACAGAACCTGACTGCCAATTTAAAGCTAATACAGCTGCTCTTGCTGCGTCTTTTACGTGAATAAAGGATGTCATCCCATCAGTTGCGTGTAGTTCCTGCCTCTGTAATTGTTTAGCAATTAGACCGTTACTCAAAAGCCAAGTTCCAGGACCATATAACATACCATAGCGAAGGATAACGAACTCAGGCATTTCTTTTACCTTTTCCTCTAATGAATTAATTCCATCAATTGTTTTTTTGCGAGGTAATGAGGCTTTAGAATCTAAAGGTGTTTCTTCTGTAGCTAGTGTATTCCCAGGCTCATAAGCCCATGAAATACTTTGTACAACTATCTTTTTTACTCCAACATGATTAGCTGCATCAACAAGGTTTCTTGTTCCTTCTATCCGTATTTTAGAATTATCGTTTATATCGCCACCATTTAGTGCAGTAAGTTGATGCATGACAACATCAGGCTGAGTTTCAATTAAGGCTGCATAAACACTATCTCGATCAAATGCATCTGCAACTACTGGTTTTACTCCCATCTCTTGCATTGTCTTAACATGTTTTTCTGTTCGAATCATCCCGATTACTTCATGTCCCTCTTCTATTAACATCGGAATCACCATTTTTCCTATTACACCGGTAGAGCCAGCAAGTAATATTTTCATAAATAAACCTCCTAATGATCATAAATACAAAATTAATATCTCTAAAAACTAAGACAATTAGGGATTATGAAGTGTGACACTATTAAAAGAAATTATAAAAATATTTATGTACAATAATAAGAGTAGTTCATGTGATATGCATTGCTATAGAGAAACACCTTATATTAAAGAACTGCCTAAAAGAAAAAGTTTGTGAACAAATGTACTTAAAGTAACGACTGCGATTGTTCAATAAAAGCAGTCGCTTCTTGTGTTAACGAAGCAGGAGTTAAATAAAAATTAGAAATAAATAACTACAGTATATTGAAAAAACCACCTTATAGTGTAAAATTACACCATAAGGTGGTTTTTTCTTAATAATTTAATATGGGAGATATATAAATTGAAGAGGTTGATTATAGGTATTTTATCTTTTTTTCCAGTTCCTTTCTTATTTCATTTCTACGAATATAATAGTCATCTTGCTAGGCAACACGCTGATTTTTTGTTTCCGATATTTTTAGTGTTCATAATTGTTGTAGGTATATCATCGAGAAATATTAAACTTCCTTTGTTCTTTGGCTTGAATTTTATTATGACCGTTATTTCTTTGATATTTGGCTATTTTTTTATAGTTGATGATGGAGGTTGGTTTAAACCCTTTGGCAGAGATGCTGCCATTATATTTGTTTCAATTATTTATATTTTAGGGCAATTAATTATAAGAGTATTTAGCAAGCACGGTCATACTAACAGCCAAAGTAATAAGTAAATATGAAACGAAATGAAGTAATTCTTCGTTATGATGGATTGCTAATGGGTGCGTTATTTCAAGATGGGATTCCACTGTAGCTTTGAAATAAAGTTTTGTTTAATTAACCCAACTTTGATATGAGAACAAGTTTAAAGAGCATGTATTGATAAAAGATCAATCAAAACATGCTCTTATTTAATGTGGTAGATTAAATTCTTTATAAAAAAGTTTGATTATTTTTGAAACCCTTGTTGACAAAAGCCCCCATTAGCCATCCATGAAGCGTAAAAATCAGCACTTCACCACAAAAAATGAAAGATGATTATGTTCTTTATTGGGAGTTTAATAAGTAATGCCATTTATTTAAGAGAGGGCTATCTACCATACGCGGCCTCAGCGATGTTGACCTGTAATCAGGGAGCAAAGACCTCTGGATTATCGTTTCGCCATGCGCCTATGCAGCCAATCAGACAGACCGTGTAGCTTCTCATCACGCTATCAATTTCACTGTCTGCATATTCAATTGCGATATTTATTCCCGGCTTTCGCCATGCCAAAATTCGACCGGAAAATCCAGGCCACTTACATTCTACGTCCATTTCAGGTTGACCATATGCCTTTATCGACTGATCTGGTGTTGAGCTCATCGTGACTCCCTTGGGAAGCTTTCCCGAAAACGGAGCTTTAATTCTGTCATCCGACCCGGGCGCAAGAAAATGTATGGCGCCAATGATCCATTCATCTTGATTTGTATATTCAAGTCCAGTCAGATCATTTATTTTGGGTGCGCGATAAATATCGATGCGTATTGATGTTTTCACAGACCAGATAATATCGTCTTTGAAATAGCTGTTCGGGGCTGGCATTCGCTTGACACCGAATGATTGCAGCAAAGCTTGAACACTTCTGGGATTATACGGATGTCCAAGCATTTCAATGAGCAATTCAGATGGTTCTTTCATGCGTATATCCACTCCTTTCGCTTCATGCAAGAGACACAACTAAATCGTAGTATCCCCTAAGCAAACTTTTTTCTGATAATACCGTCCCCTTCTTGATGTGACGGGGTAAAACCGTTGGCCTGTATTAATCCTTATATTCTATATGGCTTCCAATTTTCCCTTCTTCTTTTATACTGCCCTGTTAGCCACCCATGTCACGTACAATCAACACTACACCACAGAAAATAAAAGTTTATTACGTTCTTTCATGGGAGTTTAAGTACAATATCCCACAAGATAAACATCAATTTTAACATAAGTATCCATTGAAAAATCACCTCAAAGAACAACTAAAGAGGTGACTTTTATCAAACTTTATTATAAATTGTCAATCTTATAAATTATCAACTTTAAGGATTCTATCCCTATCAATAAACAAAGCAGGCTAAGGGTTTCCCCTAGCCTGCTTTTGCTATATCTTATTATGAAAGCTGCTCATCCCCATCTTCATCAATAAAATATGAGTGAGATTTTGCTGCCTCTTCAATTTCATCAAATGCCCAGTGTGTTGCTTTTACATCAGGGAAGCTTGGTGCTGTTACCCCATGTAGTGGACCACGCTCGAACATGCGGTTTATCATCACCACAGCCTGAGCACGTGTTAAATGCTCATCTGGTGCAAAGCTGCCATCCTGACGACCGTTGATGATACCTGCCGCACGATTTACCTTCTCAATTTTTTATAAACATCTCAATTGCACTTTGTCTTCGTTCCTTCATATAAATGTCGTGTTCAAGATTAACTATTTCTTTAAGATAACGCACGAATAAAAATAGGATACATAAAATTAGCGAAAGGAACTGGCACATAAACGATTACTTACCATTTTTATAGATGGATTTCCCAACAGCTTTCTTAAAAAACAATACTAAGTTTAAAAACATCTAAATTTTAGTATTCTCATCATAATGACAGGGCAGGGGAAGTCTCCAATTGTAGCGAATGGCAGACATACGGATTGTGATTACAATAAGAACGATAAGAGTGAGCTCAAGAGGGGAGCCCCATCCAAGCCAAATAGAGATTGCACATAAAATTGTTAGAATGGCATGAATTTCTTCCTTCAATGCAAGTGGCTTTCGACCAGCGATAACATCTCGAATCATTCCGCCACCCACACCAGTAAACAACGCTGCCAAAATCATCACGCCTAAATCATTAGAAAAAGCCTCGCTGGCTAGCATTGCTCCTTGAAGAGCGAAGGAAGCAAGTCCGATGGAATCAAAAAATAAACCCCACCGTCTCCAATGATCAATCCACTTTAGTGGGATTAATACAATGATTGTCAATGTTATTAATACCGTTAAAATAGCGGAATGCTCCCAAAGCTCAGTAGCAGGGACACCAATAATTAAATTTCGAATCAGTCCTCCCCCAAAGGCTGTGATAAAACCTAATGCGTATACCCCGACAAATGAAAATCTTGCTTCAAGAGCAATAAATGCTCCCGTCGCGGCATAAGAAATAATGCCGATAAAGTGTAGGACAATCCAAGACATACTTTCAAAACCTCCTTATTATTAAGTAAAATGTGCAAGTTAAATTTCCACACAAAAAAACTCCACCACAAGAAGTCCTGTAAAAAGACCTTGTAGTGGAGTAATCAATTAGCAAGTCCTACTAATGAATCAATCCATTTAAAAAACATAAATAGCGTTCTAACAAAAGGTTTTATTAGAATTCCATTTAAAAGAGTGTCTAAACTATGTGCATTTCTTTCATTATACTACTCTGTTTAAAAAGAACAATATATATAAAGCGATTTAATTTATCTACAATTTTGATGTATAGTTTTGAATAAACAGGAGGGCAAGAACATGAAGAAAAAGGAAACTGCATTTAATGAGATTGTACGAAAGGTTCGTAAAGAACTTTATGGAAAAGGACCGGAGAGAATCTATACTCATTTTGTGGAGAATATGGCTGTCACTACTATGTATGGCATTCTAACACCAACTGAAAAATTTATCATTCAATCTGAAGAAGGTAAAAAAGTAATTCATAATGCTAGAACTCAAATGATTCAGGAAGTCTATAAGGTGAAAGTCCCTGAAGGAATGGAAGAGCTTGTAGACTCAAAGCTTCTTCATTTATTTTCTGATATAAAGGTTGAAGAGGATATGGCTGTATCGGTCTTTATATTTGATAAGCCCATCATATAGAAAGCTTATGAATTTTACAGAAATGAAGTTTTTGTATTAAGGTGAGAATGAGACAAAGATGTGCGAAGAAGAACCATATCACAAATAAATATTTTCATCCCCAACCAAATGGAATAGGGATTTTTAAATGATTAGCTTAATATGAATTGATTTTCTCCTTAACTAGCGTGAGGTTAGTTGAATAGTGTTATTGTTTATAACCTGTGTTCAATAATCAGGTGCATTTGTTGTAAAAAATTAGTTTTAAACGACTTTATTGTCGCATCTACGAGTTCTTATTCGGCAATTGCACCAAAAATTAAACGACTTTATTTTCTACACCGTCCGCAAATGTGGACGGTATAATTCGTTTTTCAGTTTCAAAATTAAATAACATTATTGTCAATACTTATGGAGCAGCAACATCCAAAGAGCACCTTGAAATATGCGGTAAATTTGTTACAATTATCTTTGTTTTATTTTTACTTAAATAACAATTTTAGGGAAATGTTCTAATTAAAAAACACATAATAGATTTAGTTGATGAAATTGCCTATTGTTATTCCCATTTAATCGATATCTTTATAAAATCAAAGCAATTTGACTATATTTCATACAAAACTTCTCATTTAAGAGAAATTATTATTGACGATTTATTTGATAAATACTCTTCTTCATTTAAAAAGATAAACATACAAAAACTGGTTTTTGAAATCGAAAATTTGGTCATTCAAAATCAATCTTTTTCGTGTTATGTCAAGCATTTGATACAAAATATAAAATTTAATCATAAGGGCGGTTTCCTTACTATACCGTTAGAAAGAAAAATTCAAATGGAGTATATGAGAATAATTGTAGAAAGATACTATTTTCCCTCAAAATACTATGTAGATAGCGAAAAGAAGATCAAAATGATAATTAGAGGGTCTTTCCATTATTATCTTTCAAATATTAATGTCAAAGGTAACATAAAAAAGAAATATAGAACCGTGTGTAATAAAATTTATTCAATGAATGAAGAAGAACTAATTAAATTTTATAAAAAGAGGGTTGTACAGCATGCATATTAAAAATATCATATTTGATTTTGATGGTACACTTGCTGATTCTAAACAATGCAGTGTTCTAGCTACTCAACAGGCCTTTGTTCAATTAGGCCTACAAAAGCCAAGTGAAAAAGTAATCGAATACTATATGGGAGTTCCCATTGAAGTTTCGTTTAAAGAAATTGCAGATATTGATTTACAAGATACTATGTTTGAAAATTTACTCATAAGTTTTCGACAAGCTTACAAAGAATTAGAGAATGATACACTCTCAGTCTTTCCTAATATACCCGAAGTCTTACAAAGCCTTATACAACAGGGAAAGCAACTTTTTGTGGTATCTAGCAAGAAATCAGATGTTCTTTTACGTAATTTGCAAACATTAGATATTGACAAATATTTCAAGGATATTATAGGTTCTGATAAGGTTTCAAACTATAAACCACATCCAGAAGGTATTTTAAAATTAGTAGAGCTGTATTCATTAAAGCCAGCGGAAACAATCATGATTGGTGATGCGACTTTTGATTTACAAATGGCAAAAGCTTCAGGTACTCATTCTTGCGGTGTAACTTGGGGAAGTCATCAAAAAGAAAAATTACAAGAGGAAAAACCAACGTTTCTTGTTGATGAGGTCCAACAATTGGATAAATTAGAAGGCTTGTTTTAATGAATATCGAAGGGAAAATAACATTAATTGGATTTTTAACTATGTTTGTAGTGGGTGTCTCTGATTTAATCGTCGTCGGAATTATTTCTCCGATGTCAGAAGTATTTAATGTACAAAAATCTTTAATTGGTCAGCTCGTGACAATTTATGCAGTTTCTTTTGCGATACTTAGCCCAATCTTAACGAAAATCACAGCAAGATTTAATGATAAAAAAACATTAATAGTGAGCTTGTTTTTATTTGTTATAATTAATTTCCTTACAATCTTTATCCACTCTTTTATATTTCTGTGTTTACTACGTATTTTACTAGCAGCATTCGCCTCCTTAGTGACAGTGAAATTGATGGCCATAGGTGCAAAAATTGTATCGCCTGAAAAAAAAGCAAAAGTAGTTGCCAACATTTATGTTGGTTTTAGTGCAGCAAATATTTTGGGAGTCCCTTTAGGTACATTATTAGCAGCTCACTTTTCATGGAAGGTTCCATTTTATATGATTGGGGTAATAGCAATCGTTTGTTTACTCCTAATCGCCTTCTTTATTCCTGCAATTAAACAGACATCGAAAGAAGGGGTTAAACAAGGTTCTTATACAATTATTACCAAGAAAGGGATTGTAATTATTTTTACTTTCCTTTTATTGATGATGATTTCAAACAGCATGCTATTTACATACTTGGAACCAATTATTCGAAATGGTGGTCATTCATTAACAATTGTTAGTATTTCCTTGTTTGTAGCAGGTGTGGCTGGCGTAATAGGATCGAAGCTAGGAAATTTATTAGCAGAAAGATTTGGGTACTATGTGGCTGGATCGATTATTGTATTTGTCTATATTATTTCTTTGCTTTTATTGTTGTTTTACAATGGAAGTATGGTACTTGTTGTACTTTGCATAATGCTTTGGAATTTATTTCATTGGGGAACCAATCCAACGGTCCAATATGCCCTTCTTCAATTCATTGAAGGCGATCCAAGCCAAGTATTTAGCTATAATATTTCTCTGTTGAATCTTGGGATTGGTATTGGGTCATTCATTGGTGGTATTTTAGTGATGAAAGATCCTAGTTTTGCTCTTTCAATTTTAACAGCAATAGGAATCGCTTTATTCTCCTTTATTACTTTATGTTCGATTCGTAAAGTTTCTGTAAACTAACTTTATTATTTTTGATAGTATTGAATGTAGAATGGAGTCATGGACACATCCTGGTTAAGTAAGTATTATTATAACCAAGAGAGGACGTGTCTTTTTTCTGTGAAAATAAATAATGCCTTTGTTTTTTTGAATATTATTAAGTGGACTAGGTCATTCTATAAATAACGAAAAAAGCCAATGAGAAAGCAAAGGTACCTGTCGGAAGGTATCTTGGTTTATAACTTTTGGTTTTTGGTTAACTAAACCAATTGTGGTTCTTTATATGTCTCCTTGTTCAGTAGCATGGAGTAAATAATTCGAAGCATTCGATGCGAAATCGCAACGAGTGCTTTTTTCTTGCCTCTTCGTGCTGCGAGTGACCAATATTTGTTCGCTAACCAACGATTTCGACTT
>Ga0213825_1002138_pt1 | contig 12790 bp, 19 predicted proteins | sample MC6MC0900MG_FD_179896 | JGI IMG/M metagenome (GOLD analysis project Ga0213825, IMG submission 179896) | Enriched soil aggregate microbial communities from Iowa State University, Ames, United States - MC6-MC0900-MG | ecosystem: Environmental > Terrestrial > Soil > Unclassified | place: USA: Iowa... | reverse complement strand
CATCTACTTCAGGACTATAAATACTCTTTGCCCGATTCATTATCTCCTTGTGACAATTTCCACATTTAATAGTGATCATCGTTCACTCTCCCTTTTTTGCACCATTACATTGATTGCATAAAAAAAGGAGCTTATCAAAAGCCCCTTACCGAAATTGATTTGCTATCCTGTATATATCCCTTCACATGTATCAGGTGCTGGTTCATAGAAACAATGGTTTTTAAATTGACCAGTAAATGGTTGGCCATACCATGTTGGAGGACATGGAGCATATGGATTAAAGTACCAGAGAGCAAATTTCGCTGGGTGCTGCCTCCAATAATCCAAATTCTGTTTCGCTAAACGTTTCTCTGTTTCTCTTGCTCTTTGATAAAACATATTGCCTTTTTGTACAGCTTCAAATGAATAATTTCCACCTTGTACTTGGTAAATAACATCTTCAATGGAACGTAAATCTTTAAAGTCTAAACAATTGGATACTAGTCGGTTTACAATAACATTGCCAACGTACAGCATCCCTTGTTTGCCTTCTCCTTCTGCCTCTGCCCTCATCATCCTTGCCATTAAATCAATATCTGCATCGCGGTATTTTACTCTCGGCAATTTATTCACCTCAAACTTATTGTATGACCACGCAACACTAAATGTGTCAATTGCTGATGAAGATCAATGCGTTTAACAATGTCCGTTATCAATTAGACTTTTTAAAATAAACGGTATATTGTTGTGGATTTGTAAAACCTAATTTATTCCCTAATTTGATTGAAGCGTAATTATCAATATCACAATCCCAACGTGGTTGAATCTGTTTAGCAAGGCAATCATCTATAAATTGTTCAGCAACGATACTAGCTAAGCCTTGCCCTCTATAATGAGCGTCAGTGACAATATCTATTTCAGCATATTCCGTAGATTTAAATATGGATACAGCTTCGCTAATAACACGCTCTCGATCTTTCACACAAAACCCAATACCATTTTCAATAAAATTGTCTACAGAACCCCAATATTCATTATAGTAATGGTTATCAAACTCCAAACAATGTTGGATTTCCATATCATTAATTTTTGATACACGATACACACAACCATCACTTCGTTTGTTATTTTTAAACGTCATTTCATCAAATGAAAATGCATAACGGTGTAATTTCCCTACTTTTTGGTCGGAGATGCAGCTTTCAATCGCTAAATTCCATTCCACATTAGGAGAAAATAATGTAAATCGTTTCCTTTGTGTTACAGCTGCATCAAAAATACTGATGATCGTTTGTTTATGTGATGGTTGACCTGCTACATAATGCAGTCCTGAATCTGTATGTATAAGCAACGTATTGTAGTCAGTAGAATCAGCATAAACTGTCCCTTGAATTATGCCATCCAAAATACTACAGATAAACGTTGGCGCTTCATTGAGTTTCGTTTTAATGAACTGAAAATGTTCTTTTGGTACTATCATCATTTCGCATTACCTCTTCACTAAAATATTGTTACGAATAACAGAATCGACAGTGTTAAGCACATACTCCATAGTGAGCCAAGAATTTTTTGATTTCTAATATTTCTATTTTGTTTTAGTTTTTCTAATAATTGAGCAAAATTAATAAACCACAAAACTGAAAATAACAGCGCTAAACATAAAATAAATAAATAACCGTCCATCAGGTCCTCCTTAATCGTTTCTTCCTTCTTCTTTTCAATACAATAACTAAAATAATGCCCACAACCCCTAAAAATCCGATTAAACCGACTAAAATGGGATCAATTATAAAAAAATAGCTATCTTGTATTTGATAATGTTCACTCTTAGAATGCATCGAACCACCCTTTCAAAACGTCCCTCTATATAAGCCTAATGCATCATACCTTGAAGAGCACTAAATAGAATGAAACATGCAATACAAAAAATTAAAATAGCCCAAAGTAAATTTTTCGATTTCTTATATTCTCGTAAGCCCATTAAAATAAGCATTCCACTTAAAAAGATGAGCATCAAAGGCAGTAATTCGTAGCTTTCTGTAATTCTCACGTAAATACCCATCGCCAGAACAAACATTGCAGAAAACAGTTGTAATACCATTAACAAATCAAACCTTTTAATTTTCATTGGCAGCATTCCTTCCTATAGCCATTTACACCCTCATTTTAATACAGCTTTCAAAATCGCGACATTTTCTTCATAAAATAAAGCGTGTTGTTCAATCCCACGACGTTTACACCATCCTATACTATTAAAAGCATCTGTAAAGCGATAAAATGGCAACACCACTTTTAAATCAATTAATGGTCGAATACTGTTATAGCCTTCTTGATATGCTTGATTCAAAGTCTTATCAAGGCTTAAAAAATCACGATTGATTTTTGTAAAATCCGTTTCAGTTGAGCCAAATCGTACGGACTCAAAATCAATGGTACCTGACACGTTCTGGCCATCAATAATGATATTGGCAGGACGAAAATCCATATGTATAAAGCTTGGTCCGTCTGGGGACGGGAGTTGATATTTTATTTTCTCAAAATGCGCAATTGCTTGCTTGAATAAACTTGGCTCCACAACATCTTTTACATCCTCTGCAAAACTATAAAAATGCCGTTCGACAAAACTAGACCAATCCGGAAATTCATTTTGAATACCTACTAACGGTTGCCCAGCAGGTGGCTGAACTAAATGCATGGATGCATGAAGGGCCCCCACTTGATACGCTACTGTTGGTGAAGCTTGCGCTGTTAATGGTTGTCCTTTTAATTCAGATAATAAAAATGCACCAGGACACTCCTCATCACCAGCCCAATAATCTAACAAATTAGGAATGGCTACCCTTCCCTTTAACATTTCATACGCTTCTAACTCTCGCTGACACTTTAATTTTGAATAAGGAATCTTCACAAAAATATTTTCACCATGACGCAACGTACATTTAAAAACTGTAGAACCATGTGAATCTTCGACCTCATTAACAGATTCTACTTTTAAGCCAAATTGATGAAGAACATGAGTTAACAAGACACTTACCTCCTTTTTACAAAATACACATTTCTAGTATTGGAAAGTTTTAACTTACTTTATTATCTATAATACGTAATTATTTTGCAAATGCATTCCCTAATTGAGAAGCAACTGATAAATCATTATATGTAAAATAGTTTTTTATTAAACTAAATGCACGCATTCCTACCATGAAAGAGACATTTTTGCTTTTCAAAAACAAGTCATAAAAGCCCTTTATATTAAGGAAATAAAGATTTTTCATTTCAAAATATGAATATATTTTTACAACATACAGTTTTTTCTATCCAACTTATTGACGAATTAATAATTATTTTATAAAATTATTTCGTGTGGCAGAAATTACCTATGTAAGCCTGAGAGCCTCGAATATTCAACATCCATTCACACATCTTTATCAAGAAAAGAGGAAACTTAGTGAAAAGCATTAAACATAAATTATTAGGCGCATTTTTCATTGTCGTCTTATTAATTTCAGCTTTATGCGTGTATAACTTCAGTTCTATCATGAAATTCAATCAAGATACGGAAGGTATTTTAAAAGAAGATTTGCCTCTATTAATTGCTGATGAAGAATTAGCGTTTAATATTGCCGAACGAATTGCATTAGCCCGTGGATACATATTATACGATGACCCTTCCTACAAAGAATCTTTTCTACAATACACGGAAGAAAGTAAAGAATTACAAAATAAAGTTTTGCAAGAAACAAATTCAGATCAAGCTAAACAACTAATTGAAAAAAGTGTAGAATGGCGAAAAACAATTACAGATGAAGTATTTGTAGCGTTTGATAAAGGAAATAAAGAACAAGCACTGGCGATTATGACACAAAAAGTGCAGCCACTTGGTAGAGACTTAATGGCCGGTTTTAAAGAAATTGCCGACACTCGAAAAAACATTATTCTCACTGAAGGAAATGATGTCATTGATACAGGCACAAGCATGAAAAATGCAAGTTTAATAATGTCCATTATTATCATACTAGTCGCAATTATTTTAGCCGTGTTCACTGCACGTATCATTTCTAATCCTATTAAAAAAGTGGTAACGAGAACGTTACTAATTGCAGATGGAAACTTACAATCTACAAATTTAGTAACCAAAGCTAAAGATGAAACAGCACAATTAATTCAAGCGACCAATACGATGAATGATCATTTAAAACATGTCATTACAAGCATTATTGAAGCAAGTGACCATGTAAAAAATCAAAGCAGAGGACTTTCTGCTTCAGCAAATGAAGTGAAAGAAGGAAGCCTACAAATTGCCCTAACAATGGAAGCCTTAGCTTCAGGCTCCCAAGAACAAGCACAAAACTGTGTAAATCTTGGCGAAACGCTTGCCGATTTTATTGAAAAAATTAAATACTCAAGCGAAGAAGGAAAAGCAGTAAGAAATCTCACTGGGAAAGTAAAAACGGCCACATTGAGCGGAAATAAGCTCATGGCGATTTCCGAAAGTAATATGCATGACATTGAAGATTTAGTGGAAGATTCAGTTGTAAAGGTCAAAGAGTTAGATCATAAAACGGCAAAAATCAATGACATCATCGCTGTCATTACCAATATTTCAGAGCAGACCAATTTATTGGCGCTTAATGCCGCTATTGAGGCTGCAAGAGCTGGAGAAAACGGCAAAGGCTTTGCTGTCGTAGCAGACGAAGTAAGAAAGCTTGCCGAAGAAGTAAAATATAGTGTCAATGACATTACGAACATCGTAAAAGCTGTACAGCAAGAATCTGCCGAAGTTGCATCATCACTAGAAGTCGGCTATCAAACGATTCAAAACGGAACATCCCAAATTAAAGAAACAGCCGAAACCTTCCATTTAATTGCTGACCTTGTGGAAGGGATGACAACAAAAGTTAGTTTTATCTCTAGTGAGCTGGAACATTTTGTGGACAAAGGTGAACAACTGAATGTATCCATTCGTCAAATCGCAAGCGTATCAGAGGAATCAGCTGCCGGCATAGAACAAACAACAGCTTCTACCGAAGAAACGGCTAGTTTAATGGAACAAATATTAGAAAGCTCGCAAATGCTAGCAGACCAATCTGAACAATTAAATCAAATCACTAAAAAATTTACAGTTTAAAACGAAAAGATGTGTACTGAAATCCTGTACACATCTTTTTTATTCATATGTTTGTATCAGCGATTCTAGTGGTTTTATCAGCGACTTCTCGCTTTCTATCAGCGATTCGCATAATCTTATCAGCGATTTCTCGTATTTTATCGGCGATTATGGAGGTTTTATCGGCGATTTCACAGCCTCTATTTATTTCTTACATTTAATCATTGTAAATTTGATTGGAGGTTTATTGTCCGTATGTTTGCTTGGCTCGTCTATTTCTGAAAACTCCACGAGTCCATATTGTTGAAATTCTTGTTTTATGGCGTCCGCATTATAGAAAAACATTTTCACACCTTCCATGATTTCAAAATAGTTATTATCTAGTTGTTTGCCCTTTCCAAACATCGGGGCTTTTTGTGATACAGTAGTAAAAATCATATATCCATTAGGCTTTAGCTGGTTATAGCAATCTTGAATAAACTTCTCTCTCTCATTTTTAGATAATAGGTGAATAAGTGCGTGGCAAAATATACCGTCATAAAGCTTATGGTCAAAAGGCATATCGGTTACTGATCCATGAAAAGTTGTCATATTTATGCCATTTTGTTTTGCCAAATCAATGGCTGTTTGGGAAATCTCAATACCGGTAACGTTTATGCCATTATCCGTAAAAACTTTTGCGTTTCTACCATAGCCAATACCTGGTATTAGAATATCCTTAACGTTGCTTTCAAGGAAAAAGTCTTTTGCTGCTATTGCTGAGTCTGTTGGTTCAAATCCCCACATTGTTTGTTTTTCTATAAAACTTGATTCCCAAAATTCTGTCATATTGTATCTCATAGCTAGTTTAATTTTGTAAAATTAAGTTTCTCTCAGCTATCACTTTTATTCAACTAATTAGCTCTTTGTTGTATCGTAATGGCTAATGTTCCCCATTGTTTTTCTTGTTCTGGTGTGTAAATTTCATATGTACTGTCCAACATTTCTTTCATTGTCCACCCTTCACAATCGAACGTTTTAAAGGGGATATCTTTATACATTTCTTCAAAAGTATCGTAATTCCTTAATGCCGTTACTTGTACATGTAATGTTTCGTTTTTATTAGGAAGGCATATAAACTTTATCGAATCACCGACTTTAATTTTCCTTCTCTTCTCATCATTTAATCGAACCTCTACCGTCTTTTTCCCCTCTTTTATTAAGCTGAAAAAATTTTCATATATCCCCATATGATGGTCCACTTGAACGCCCCCGCCGTTTATTAAATAGTTGTCTGAAATAAATCACCCACCAAACAACGAGAAAACAGTACCCTAATATGGCGTAAATCGACCAAGGGGCTCCTAGTTGTAATTGGGAAATAAAATGCTCGAACTCATCTACCCCTTTTTCTCGCCCAATACTGTTGATAATACTAATGATGGGAATAGTGAGTGCTAGAATAATGGTTATCATCGAGAAAACAATAGACTTTTGCCGAATTATATTCATTAGTGCAGCTCCCAATGATGCTAGAATAAATGTGTAATAAATAATCAAAACCCAATTAGGAACAGTTTCCCAATACATTTTCCCACCTCACGCTTAGTTAAATCGAAACTTTTTATTCAAATAATGCGACCTTTAACTCCATTCCATAACAATGCACAAGCATAGCGTGTAATTGCCCTCGGTGATGATAAATATGAGCAACTATTTCTAATAACCATTCATATCGTGTATATGTAATACCCCAATAAGCAGTTACTTCCTCTTGAAGTTCCGCTTCTGTTAAATTCATAAATTTCTCTTCTAAAAATTGATAATTGTGCAGCAATGCTTCTTTTATCTGAAATCGATTTTCAAATGAAAGACTCGTATAGTAGTCATTCATCCTGTCTTGGGATGCTCCATCTGCAATAAGTGAATCGGCTTTACAAATAGTCGCAATATGCTCCAACAATTCGCCAATGGAATGTTTATTCGGGGTCGGTCTTTTTAACAAGTCTTGTTCTGCTAATGTATCAATCATCTCAACTATTGTTGTTACTGCAACTTTTATTTGATGTAATGCATGCTTACAATAGATCGTCATCTTATCGCTCTGTCCTATAAATCATTGTTATCGATGTACCACATATTTCATATTCCTCAAAACCTAATTTTCTATAAATATAAATCGCATGACTATTTTCAAGATCTACGCTCAAGGAAATGGATTTATATCCATCACACTTCGCTTGTTGAATGATCTTCTCCATCAACAATGTTCCTACGCCTTGCCCCCTCGCTTGTGCAGTCACTGCTATGCCTAATTCAGGCGTTTTACTATCTACGTAGCCATATCCTTTATTACTGTCGTCAAACAAGCGGTACCAAACTGCACCGACCGGTTGATGATCATTACACGCAATCAATGCCGTATCACCATTTCTACCCCAGTCTTCATGATATTTTTTTAGATGTGGTGAGTTAATTAAGTCTTCCTTTTGTGGCTTATTTTCTAAAATATAAATGGATTCATAAAGCATATCAGTCAAAAAGTCGAATTCATGATGTGTAACATTTCGAATCGTAACGATGTCGACACCCCCAATTTATTTTGTATTTTATTTACTTCTATGTAAAATAGCTGATTTCCTTCTTCTAAAGCAAGCCGAGCAACATCGCAACATGTATCCATATGCCTTAGCATACATTTGGTATAATGAGGTAATTGATTATAAACGGGAGGGATTTTTTATGTCATTAACTAAAACAAATATCTGCACATGGAGGCCATTTTCAACTTCACCGCCACCACCGTTTACTACAACTGAACAGGAATTACTTAATATGCTTATAGACAAAACAGATTAAGAATCTGCGAGATATAAGCTGTTTTGCAGATTCGAAGGAGTAAACAATGAAATCTAACATTCAGTTTATTGTATCTATGGTCATTTTCGGTACAATCGGTTTAGTTGTGCGAAACATTGATCTCACTTCGAGCGAAAGAGCTTTACTAAGCAGTTTTATAGGTTGCTTATTTTTAACTATACTTTTCTTTATCATGAAGAAAAAATTTTCATGGCATTTAATAAAGTCGAATGCTTCCATTTTAATTTTTTCCAGTATTGCATTAGGCGGAAATTGGGTTTTCCTTTACCAATCCTACGACCATACGAGCATTGCCAACGCAACACTCGGCTATTACTTTGCACCAGTGTTTGTCATGCTGCTTTCTCCCTTTGTGCTGAAGGAACCATTGTCCATTAGAAAAATGGCTTGTGTGACAGTCGCCGTAATCGGTTTAGTTTTCATCGTCGGTGACGGTTTGAGTGCCTCTCAAACGAATGACCTGCTCGGCCTTTTTTATGGCTTAATTGCTGCAGCATTTTACGCAGCATTATTGCTATTAAATAAATTTATTAAAGCTATAGAAAAACTAGAGCTGACAATTTTACAACTTTGTATCACTGCTTTATTGCTTATGCCATATGTTTTCTTAACTTGTGGTTTTGGTATATTTCATGTCACGAGTTCGTCTATCCCTTTTATTTTAATTTTAGGGATTTTTAATACGGGGATTGGATTTTGGTTATTCTTTTCTGGTATGGAGAATTTAAAGGGACAAAGTATTGCGATGCTCAGTTATGTTGATCCATTTGTCGCGATATTAATTTCGGCCCTTATTTTGCAAGAGCACATGACGATGCTTCAAATGCTCGGTGGTGCATTACTCTTAGCCTCAACATTTGTTAGCGAAATAAAAACACGCAAATTTTTGGAACAATAAATGGCATATACAGTGGGAAGTAGTTATGTTCCCACTGTTTTTTATTACAAGCTACTACGAATTGAAAATTACCAATGTAAATCGTTTAAAAATGCAAGTATATCTTTACGCACATCGTTTTTATCTGTGCCCAATGTCATTAAATGCTTAGAGTTCGGATACCCTTTCACTTTTTTCTGCTGTGAGCCAACGCGTTGATAAATGACCGCTGCACTTTCTTTATACAGCGGCTCATCTAATGCACCATATAATATACTGATTGGTGACGTTATACGCGCTAATTGATCCATCGTTTTTTGAATAAGGTGTTGGAACTCAACTAACGAATGGATAGATATTTGTTGAAGTTGGATGAATTCATGATGGATTTGCTCTTCATTTTTTCCTTCCAGTTGTTTAAAACTTTTTGCATAATGAAAAACGCGCTTTTGGAGAAAAGAAGCATCTCTATGTATTGGCACAGACATTGTCACCACCCCGCTTACCTCCAACTCTTGCGCAGCTTTTAGGGCAAACACCCCACCGAGCGAAAGACCAACTACCGCTATTTTTTCATAGCCTTCATCCTTTAAAAGCTGATAACCGTCCAGTACATCTTTCCACCAATCTGTTGGTCTAAATGTAAGCAGTTCTTCAGCTGTTAAACCATGACCTCTATATAAAGGGGCATAGCAAGTATAATTGTGTTGTTGCAAATATTTTCCTAGCTTTTTCATATCAATGGTATTGCTTGTGAAAGAATGCAATAGTAAAACAGCTTTCTCTCCACCTTTATGGAAAAAAGGCTTAGGGGGTACTATTTTCATCATTTTGTTAAAAACCTCTCTTTAGTCTCTTTTTTCAAATGCTAATAAAGTACCTAAGCCGATTAAAGTAAATCCACTCACTATTTTTTGCCATAACATAGCAGTTTTATTTTTCACTAAAACATTTCGAATGGAACTGGCTATAATGGAGTAGCCAACATCAACGACTAAAGTTAGACATCCAAAAATTACGCCGAGGACGATGAATTGCAAAAACGTATTCCCCATGGCGGGCGAAATAAATTGCGGGAGAAATGTCAGGAAAAACAAAGCCACTTTCGGATTAAAAATATCCGTAATGGCGCCTTGCCAAAACGCTTTACGAATCCCCCCTTGTGATTCTTGAATTGTAATGTTGATCCCTTTTTTATCTCGAATCGTCTGAATACCTAAATAAATTAAATAGCCAGCACCTATGTACTTTATGATTTGAAAAACAAGAGCAGATTTCAGCAAGATAGCCGATAATCCAAAGGCAGCGAGTAGAATATGAAACAGTACCCCCACTTGCATACCAATTGCTGTCGCGATGCCTGCCGTTTTACCTTCCGACACACTACGACTAACGATAAATGCCATATCTGGCCCTGGAACAATTGCGATAATAAAAGTAGCCACTAAAAAAGCTACAAAATGACTATAATCTAAAGAAATAAAATCTAACATACGCTCACCTCCAATGTAACTAGACATTGTAACTATAACGAATTCATGCAATCATCACAATATTTTTATTATTCATCTTAACTACTGGAGGAACTTAATATAATCGTGGTGATTTATCTTGCATCAATTACTAGCCTTCTTAAAAGTCAGCGAGTAAATATAAAGTTTGTTATAATCATAAACTGTGAGTGCAACTCAATATTTAAGGTTAGAAAGAAGGAACAACCATGTCCGTAACAAACAACGATAATTTGGTTAAATATCCCAGATTAATTGTTACCGCTATTGTGTTAGGAGTCATTTTAAACCCTCTAAATACGACTATGATTACGGTAGCATTACCAGCCATACAACATGAATTTCAACTTACCTCAAAGGACATTTCATTGTTAATATCCTCGTATTTTATTGTAAGTGCTATTTTTTTACCTCTTGCTGGTAAATTGAGTGATCATTATGGTAGAAAAAAAATCTTTCTTTCAGGTTTAGTCCTTGTCTCAATTTCCTCCTTATTAGCGCCGTTATCTCCCAATATGATGGTTTTACTTGGAATGAGAACTATACAAGCGATAGGTACTTCAGCTCTTTTTCCCGCTGGAATAGGAATTGTTCGTGAACATATAAATAAAAACCAAAATAGAGTCATAGCGACCATAGCCGTTTTTTCCACTACTTCAGCAGCACTTGGACCAACTATTAGTGGATTATTAATTCAGTATGCTGGTTGGTCAGTTATTTTTTACGTTAACATTCCAATTATTATAACTTCAGCAATCTTAACTTTTGTATGTATGCCTAAAGAAATTCAAAATGTGAACAAACCGTTTAAATGGGATATTATTGGAATTTTATTATTCGCAATACTTCTGTCATGTTGGATGGCTTTTTTACAATCATTAGAAGATGGTTTTAATGTATTTACATTTATTTTGTCTATTTTAATTTCACTTTTGTTTTACTACTATGAAAAGAGAACAAACGAACCGTTTTTAAATGTCGTATTTTTAACGAAAAATCCAAAAATATCACTAGTTTATATTCAATTTATACTAGTAACACTGGTCTTTTTCTCATTAATTTTATCGATGCCCACTTACTTACAAAAAGTGATTATGCTTGATTCTAAATCAGCTGGGATGATGCTCCTCTCCATTTCCATGTTTGCGATGATGATGACACCAATAGCAACACGCTGGATAGAAAAAGTAGGATTTAGAATTCCGTTAATGTTTGGAGCGATTGTAGGAATCTTAGGTGTTGGGTTACTGTTTGCTTTTAATCAAAATTCATCACTGCTATGGGTGTTTATAGTGTTATCAATTATCGGGATAAGTAATGGTGCCTTATCAATTGGAACCCAAAATTCACTTTATTCGATTGTTTCCAAAGAACAGAGTGGAATATCTTCAGGATTACTACAGACTTCCAGATTTATCGGAAATATTCTTGCTTCAAGTTTATATGGTGTTATGTTTGCTACAGGGGTTAATGATGGAAATAAAAATTCTATTTCCGTTGTGTTACTAATCGTTTCTCTTGTGATAATACCTACTATTCTTTATATTACAAAGAAAGCTAAGCATCGCAGGTAAACTGATATAAAGTTTTCATAATTATTAAAGCCAAATCAAATAATTTGGCTTTTTTCTTTCCCTGCAACTAAACGGCCCAATCTGCTCAACTTTAGTAGAGATTTTAAATAAAAAAGGCTTTACTCCATAGCGAAATAAAGCACAAGGTCAGTATCCGAAACGCTTACTGCATCGAGTTTCGGACTTTTTCAGGAATCATGACGACTTCAGTTTGTAACTCGACAGGTCTAAAGGTTTCATCGATGCATTCATCCCAATATTCAATATGTATTTTATCAATCCAACGTTGTGAATCGTCGACATCGATTCCACCTGTTCCTTGCACAACATACCAATATAAATATTCTTCTCCATTTAAAACTTCACGGAAAATGGTTTCAACGTACATTTTCTCACCTTCAAGCGTAACGAGTACATCTTCCATATTGTCGTTCAAAAAAGCTAACCATTCATTTACCACCTTCGCTGTTTTCCCTTGCTTAACCCGATAGCGCGTACACTCAATATTCATTTTGCTAGTTCCTTTCCTACTAAAAAATATAGCGAAACCACTAGTAAATTTTAACATATATATTTGTATATTGGTGATTTATAAATCGAATAGATGTTGGCTATCGTTATGAAATACAAATGGAAACCCCGTCCTCTTGTGCAAAAAAGATTAGGCTAGTCTTTAAATTAATTTCAATAACCTCATTCCTTGATTAAACTACCACCAGTACTAAATTGATGTTCATTATCAACAGTTTCTATAAAACCCTTTAATTGAATGTTAGGATTATCAATGCCTAACAAAGATTGATCTCCCATTCCTTCAAACGGCATGAAAACATGAAGTGTAATTTTTTCTCCTGGCTGAATATCTAATTTATTGCCATCCGCTTCT
>Ga0213825_1002137_pt1 | contig 12791 bp, 14 predicted proteins | sample MC6MC0900MG_FD_179896 | JGI IMG/M metagenome (GOLD analysis project Ga0213825, IMG submission 179896) | Enriched soil aggregate microbial communities from Iowa State University, Ames, United States - MC6-MC0900-MG | ecosystem: Environmental > Terrestrial > Soil > Unclassified | place: USA: Iowa... | reverse complement strand
AACGTCGGTTTCTACAACGGCGTGTACTGGGGCGAACCGCGCAACGTGATGTTGAACCTGCGCTGGAAGCTCTGACACCGGCTCCAAGGGACCACTGCGACGCGCAGTGAACACGGCCACGGATGGCCACTCTTCTTCATCACCGGCTGCGGCCGGTGATGCCCGTTTCCCCGATCGATCAGCAGGTTTCCGTGGACAGCACGCCGCACGCCAGCGCCAGGTTCAACCGTCTTGGTTCCTTCTTCACCCGCCCCTGGCTGGGTGTCTTGTCACGTTCGCTCGCTGCGATGTTCGGCGGCTACGCGCTGGCTGCCACCTGCTCGATGTTCTTCGCGGTCGCGCTGCCGATCGCGCGCGGGCAAGCCGTGCTGACCGGCATGCTGGTGGCGATCGTGCTGTGCGCCTGCGCGGCCCTGTGGGCGTTCGCTACCCGCACCGCGCTGCGCGCCTGGGTGGGCATCCTGATTCCCACCCTGCTGTTCTGGGTCGGCACCCGCCTGCTGCAGGGGGCTGCATGAAGAACGGATTCCGCCAATCGATGGCGTGGCTGCACACCTGGACCGGCCTGCTGGTCGGTTGGCTGCTGCTGCTGATCTTCATGGCCGGCACCGCCAGCTATTACCGCGAAGAGATCAGCCGCTGGATGCGCCCGGAGCTGCCGCGCAGCAGCGTCACCGCCGATGTGGCCGCCGAGCGCGCCCTGACCTTCCTGCAGCACAAGGCGCCGCAGGCCGAGAGCTGGAACGTCACCCTTCCCGACCCGCGCAATCCGGCGATGCGCATGTTCTGGCGCAATCCCGAATCGATGGTCAAGCCGCCGGTGGAAGGCGAGCGCCGCCGGCGCGGGGGTGGTCGCTTCGGCGATGCCACCGTCGATCCGAACACGGGCGAGGAAATCGCCGCACGCGAAACCCGCGGTGGCGACTTCTTCTACCGCCTGCATTTCGACCTGCACTACATCCCGGTGTACTGGGCGCGTTACCTGGTCGGCTTCTGCGCGATGTTCATGCTGGTGGCGATCATCACCGGCGTGATCACGCACAAGAAGATCTTCAAGGACTTCTTCACCTTCCGCCCGGAGAAGGGCCTGCGTTCGTGGCTGGATTTCCATAACGTCAGCGCGGTGATGGCGCTGCCGTACCACGCGATGATCACCTACACCGGCATCGTCACCTTGATGTTCATGTACCTGCCCTGGGGCGTGAGCGTGGCCTACCCCAAGGATGAGGAGGCGTTCTTCAGCGAGGCCTTCGCGCGTCTGGCCGAGATCGAGACCCCCGCCGAAGGACGCGCCACACCGCTGCCGATCCAGCAGCTGCTGGACAGCGCCCGCGCCGAATGGAAGGGGGCGGATGTCGCCGGCTTCACCCTGTACCACCCGGGCGCAGCGAATGCGATCGTGGATATCACCCAGCGCGATGGGAAGCGCCTGTCGGTGGATACCCCGTCGCTGCGCTTCAACGCCGTCACCGGGCAATTGCTCGAGGCCAGTCCGGCCTCCGGTGGTGCGACCCAGACCCGCGGCGTGATGTACGGGCTGCACCTGGCGCGCTTCGCCGATTGGGGCCTGCGTGCGCTGTTCTTCCTGTCCGGCCTGATCGGCTGCCTGATGGTCGCCAGCGGCGTGGTGCTGTGGGCGGTCAAGGAGCGGCCCAAGCACGCCAAGTCCGGCAAGACCGGGTTCGGCCTGCGCCTGGTCGACGCGCTCAACATCGGTGCGGTGGCTGGCCTGCCGATCGCGTTCGCCACCTATTTCCTGGCCAATCGCCTGCTGCCGGTGCAGATGGCCGAGCGCTCCAACGCCGAGGTCAATGCGTTCTTCTATGCCTGGGCCGCCGCATTGCTGGCCGGTTTCATCTGGCCCAAGCGGATGATGTGGACCTGGCAGCTGTACCTGGGGGGCGTGCTGTTCGCCCTGATTCCGGTGGTCAACGCCTTCACCACGCAGGCGCATCTGGGCGTCACCCTGCGCACCGGTGACTGGGTGCTGGCCGGGTTCGATCTGACCATGCTCGCCTTCGGCGCGATGCTGGCCTACTGCGGCCATCGCATGCAGCGTTGGCAGCCACCGCTGAGCGCGGCTGAGAAGAAGCGCCGCCAGCAGGCCGCTGCTGCGGAGGCGACGGCATGATGCTGCTCGCGATCACACTGACCTTCTCCGCGTTCACGGCGCTGTCGCTGGCCATGGACAAGCACCAGCTGGACCTGCACGGCAAAGCCGGCGCCAGCGCATCGCGCATGCGGGTGTGGCGCTGGGTGGGCTGGACGTTGCTGACCGTCGCCTTTGCATTGTGCGTGCTGGATCACGGCTGGGCGATCGGCCCGGTGCTGTGGCTGGGCGCGCTGACGATCAGCGGGTTGCTGATCGCGTTCGGGCTGTATCCGTACCGCCCGCGCTGGATTGCGCCGCTGGCCTGGGTGTTGCCGGTGGTGGGGCTGGCGGTGGCGCTGGTCGCGCGCTGAGAAAGCAGGTGCGCAGCCGCATCGCGATCGCCGCTCAGGGCAGCAGTGAGAACATGTGCGCGTCGGCAGGACGGCCGTCGATGACCAGTCGGTTGCGCGCCACGCCCTCGCGCAGGGCGCCGGACTTCACCGCGACCCGTTCGCTGGCGAGGTTGCCCACCGCCACGACGATCTCCACGCGATGCAGGCCCAGCGGCCCGAACGCCTGGGCAGCCAGTGCCCGGACGACACGGGGCGCCACGCCCTGGCCGCGGCACGACTGCCGTACCCAGTAGCCCAGGTTGCAGAACCGCGGATCGCTCTGGATCCGGTTCAATCCTGCGCCGCCGACGAAGGCGGCCGTGTCCTGGTCGAAGATTCCGTACTCGCAGGCGGTGCCTGCCGCCCAGCCGTCGCGGCAGGCCTGGAACCATTGCAGCGCCTGCTCGACGCGGTAATCAACGGCGCTCCACGGCATCCAGCGCTGCATGCCCTCGGCCGATTCGCGCACCGCCGCCGCGAACGGGGCGGCGTCGGCATCCTCGAACGGCCGCAGCAGCAGTCCCTCGGCGTGGAGCGGGCTGGCGTCCATGTCAGCCTTCCTCCGTCAGGCGCCGTAGCGGCGCAGTTCCCACGCGCGGTGGATGCGCGGGTTGCGTTCGAAGTCCGCCCCGATGGTCTCGGGCGAAATCTCCTTGCACTCCGCGAATTCCTTGATCGCTTCATCGTCCAGCTTGAAGCGGCGGAAGTTGTTGGAGAAATACAGCACGCCTTCCGGGCTCAGGCGGGCCACGGCCGCGCGCAGCAGGCGCACGTGTTCGCGCTGGATGTCGAAATCATCGGCACGGGCGGAGTTGGAGAAGGTCGGCGGATCGCAGAAGATCACGTCGAAGCGGTGGCGCTCGGCCTCCAGCCACGCCAGTGCATCGGCCTGGATCAGCTGGTGCTGGCTGCCGCCCTTGCCGTTCAGGGCGAGGTTGTCGGCACACCACTGCAGGTACGTACCGGACAGATCCACGCTGGTGGTGGTCGCGGCACCGGCCACGGCGGCCTGTACCGAGGCGACGCCGGTGTAGCAGAACAGGTTGAGGAAACGCTTGCCCTGGGCTTCCTGCGCCATATGCCAGCGCAGCGGACGATGGTCCAGGAACAGGCCGGTGTCCAGATAATCGAACAGGTTCACGCGCAGCAGCGCATCGTTCTCGCGCACCAGCACGAACTCGCCGCGCTGCTCGAACCGGCCATACTTGCTGCCGCCCTTGCCACGCTCGCGCGACTTCAGCGCGACCTGCTCGGCCGGCACCTGGAAGACCTCGCGCGCGGCCGAGAGCAGCTCGTTGCGGCGGCGACGCACATCGACATCCGGAATCGCCGCCGGGGCGGCGTATTCCTGCACATGCAGGAAGGTGCGACGGGCACCGCCGTCTTCCTCGTAGACATCGATGGCGGCCGCGTACTCGGGCAGATCGGCATCGTAGACGCGGTAGCAGGTGATGCTCTCGCGCGTGCGCCACGTCTTGAATTTCTTGATGTTCTTGCGCAGGCGGTTGGCCACCATCTGCGCGCCTTCGCTGAGCTCGCGCGGCTGGCCGGCATTCTCGCGCTGCGGCACGGCGATCGGGTCGCAGACAATCAGCGCGCACTCGATGGCACCGTTGAACAGCTGGTACTTCTTGTTGGCGCGCAGGCCGGTGGCGAAGGCCAGATCTGCGCTGCCGCACAGCAGGCTGGCACGCCACTGCGGCACCGCGCGCCTGAGCGCGTCGCCGAGGCGGCGGTACAGCAGCGCATCGGCGGCCAGGCGCTCGTCGTAGGGCGGATTGCAGACCACGCAGCCGGTTTCCTGCAGTGGCACCTGCACATCGGCCACGTCGCGCACGCCGAACCAGATCGCATGTGCGACACCGGCGGTTTCGGCATTCTCCTTGGCCGCGCGGATCGCATGCGGGTCGATATCGCTGCCGTGGATGACCTGCTTGAGCGCACCACGGCCGGCTTCTTCGCGCGTACGCGCTTCGGCCATCAGGGTGTTCCAGCTGTCGCGGTCGAAGCCCAGCCAGCGGCTCGGCGGGATGCTGCCGTGGCGCTGCAGGCCCGGGGCGACGTCGGCGGCCATCAGTGCGCCCTCGATCAGCAGCGTGCCGCTGCCGCACATCGGGTCGAGCAGGCCACCGCCTTCACTGTGGATCTTCGGCCAGTTGGCACGCAGCAGCACGGCCGCGGCCAGGTTTTCCTTCAGCGGCGCTTCGTTCTGCGCCATGCGCCAGCCACGGCGGTGCATCGGGCCACCGCCGAGATCGATCGAGATCGTGGCGCGGCCCTTGCGCAGCGACAGGTTGATGCGCACATCCGGGAACTCCACGTTCACCGACGGCCGCTCCAGGCCCTGCGCGCGCAGACTGTCGACCACGCCGTCCTTGACCCGCTGCGCGGCAAAGCGCGCGTGCGTGATTTCGGTGCCGGACACATGCGCGTCCACCGACAGGGTCAGCTCGGGGCTGATGTGCTGCTCCCACGCCATCGCCGACACGCCCTGGTAGAGCGAGCCCTCGTCCGGGCACTCGAACTCGGCCAGCGGCCACAGCACCCGGCTGGCCAGGCGCGACCACAGCACCACGCGCTGCGCCTGCGCCAGCTCGCCCTCGGCGTTGACGCCGGAAATGGTGGCGGTGGCCTTGTCCAGGCCGAGCGCCAACAGTTCGTCGGCGAGCAGATACTCCAGGCCCTTGGCGCAGGAAACAAAGAATTTCACGGAATCGGTATCGCAGGTCAGCGGAGAGGGGGTGCCCACGGGCACGGCAAGCAGCCGGGCGCGAAGCCCGGGGGGCCATTGTACGTGACGTGGGCGGGATCGCCCGGTTACAGCGAGGCCAGCAGTTCCTCGAAGGCCCGGCACGAGGCCTCGACGTGATCGGTCAGGCGGTGCCCGTCGTCCACCATCAGCAGGCGTGCCGAGCGGGCCTGCGCCCAGGCGATCACCTCGGCCGGGGGGATCAGCTCGTCATGCCAGGCATGCACCACGCTGGTCGGCACCGGCGCGGCATCCAGCGCCGGCATCGGCCCCATCCGGGTCGGCGGCACCATCAGGAACAGCCCCCGCACGGGCACCTGCAGCGAGGCGATGGCCGAGATGTAGGAGCCCAGGCTGGAGCCGGCCAGGACCACCGGGCCCTGCGCCGCACGGGCGGTGGCCAGGGTGACCAGGCGCTGCAGGCGGGCGCGTACATCGCCCAGGCTGCTGACCTCGCGCTGGGCATCCAGGTCGGTGTAATCCGGGCGCTCGTGGGTCCAGCCCAGGCGTTCGGCCACCTCGGCCAGGGCGGTTACCTTGATGGCGTCCGGGCCGCTTTCAAAGCCATGGGAGAGGATGCAGTGGCCGCGGCTCATGCGCATACCGCGCGGGAATCGATGGGAGCGTTCATGCCCAAATGCTAGCATCGCCGCATGCCCGACCGCGCCCCGCCCGCCATCGATGCACAGCCCCTGCCCTACCAGGACAGGCTGCTGCCCCGCACGCACGACGATATCGATCTGGTGGTCATCCACTGCACCGAGCTGCCGGACCTGGCGATGGCCCGCGAGTACGGTGAGCGTGTGCTGTATGAGAGCGGCACCGGCAACAGCGGGCACTACTACATCGACCGCGACGGGCGCATCGTCCAGTACGTGCCACTGGACCGCATCGCGCATCAGGTCAGTGGCTTCAATCCGCGCTCGATCGGCATCGAGCTGGTCAACACCGGGCGCTACCCGCACTGGTGGGATTCCCGCCACCAGGCGATGGATGAGCCCTACCCCGATGCGCAGATCGCGGCGCTGATCGATCTGCTGCAGCACCTGTGCGCAACGCTGCCGGCACTGGCGCATATCGCCGGGCATGAGTGGCTGGATACGCGCGAGGAAGTGGCCAGCGACGATCCGGAGCGGCGGGTGCCGCGCAAGCGCGATCCGGGCCCGCTGTTCCCGTGGCCGCGCGTGCTGGCGGCGGTGCCGTTGCAGGAATTGCGTGGGTGAGCGGGTGTGCCGATGATCAGCCGGTTGCGACCGGGCGTGACGGGTCGCTGACCCAGCCGCTCCACGAATCGGCATAGATCCGCGCGCCGTCCAGGCCGGCAGCGTCCATTGCCAGCAGCAGATGGCAGGCGGTCACGCCGGAGCCGCACATCAAGACGACCTCGTCCGGGGCATGCGTGCCGAGCAGCGGCTGCAGCGCCGCGCGCAGATCCTCCGCCGGGCGCAACCGCCCGTCATGCACATTCAACGCAAACGGACGGTTCACCGCGCCGGGCACATGGCCGGCCACCGGATCCAGTGGCTCCACTTCGCCACGGAAGCGTTCGCCGGCCCGCGCATCGATCAGCCAGCCCGGGGCGTGCTTGAGACGCGCCTGCACTTCCTCCACCGAGGCGATCTGGCGGCGGTCGAACTGCCCCGGATACGGCGGCAACGGGGTCACCTGCGGCAGCGCGGCGGTGACCGGCAGACCGGCCGCCTGCCAGGCCGCGAAACCACCGTCGAGCACGCGCACCTGCGCATGCCCGATCAGCCGCAGCAGCCACCACAGCCGCGCAGCGGCCATGCTGCCGTCGCCGGCGTCGTAGACCACGACCGCGGTATCCGGCCCGATGCCCCACTCGCCCAGGCGTGCGGCGAACGCATCGCTGTCCGGCAGCGGGTGACGGCCATGGCCGGTGCGGCGCAGGTCGGACAGATCCCGGTTGAGATCGGCGTACAGCGCGCCAGGCAGATGACCCTGGGCATACAGCTGCGCACCGGAGTGCGGATCGGCCAACGAGAACCGCGCATCCACCACCCGCAGGGCGGGGGCGGCACTGGCGGTCGCCCGGGCATCCATGAGGCGCGTCGCGCCCTCGCCCAGTGCTTGTGCGAGGGTGGCGACATCGATCAGCGGCGTGGTCATGTGGTCTGCTCCAGGCGGCGACGCAGGTTGTAGAGAATGGCGGCGGTCGCGCCCCAGATCCGCTGGCCCGGCCAGCCGTATTCGAGCACGTGGCGGATGCGGCCGCGGTGGTCGATCTCGACGTGGTGCAGGTTGGCCGGGTCCATCAGGTAAGACAGCGGCACTTCGAAGACTTCGGCGACCTCACCCGGTTCGGGTATGGCCACGAACGCGGGATCGATCACGGCCACCACCGGCATCACCCGATAACCGGTAATCGTCACGAACGGATCCAGATACCCGAGCACCTGCACCTGATCATGCTTCAGGGCGATTTCCTCGTCGCTCTCACGGATCGCGGCGGCCACCGCATCGCGGTCCTCCGGTTCCATGCGGCCACCGGGAAAACCGACCTGGCCACCGTGATGACGCAGCGTGTCGGTGCGGCGGGTCAGCAGCACCTGGGCGCCGCCTTCGCGCGGAATGATGCCGGCCAGCACGGCCGCTTCAACAGGCGGACCGGGCGGCAACAGATCGATCAGCTCGCTGCGGTTCCAGCCATCGCCGGGCGGCGGCTGGTCCAGCGGATGCAGCGCGCGCAGCAGGCGCTCGTGTTCGGCCAGCGAACCGCGCAGCGATTGCCGCAGTTGTTCGCGCAGGGGCAGCGTGTGCTGCATGACGTGATGCTGTTCGGGTCGGCTCATGGTTCGCCAGCGGGTGATTTCATCCACGGTGCGCAGGCAGCCCGTGCAGACACCGGCGCGATCGAGCGCGCAGATTCCGATGCAGGGAGAGGGCACGGCATGCGGGGATTCTTCCATCGATTGCACCGGTCAACAGTAACGCGAATGCACGGAAACAAAAAACGCGCCGGTGTTGCCACCGGCGCGTTCTTGATGTTGCGGAAATTACTTGACGCTGACGAGCTTGATTTCGAACTGCACCGCGACGTTCGGCGGGAACGGCGTGCGCGGATCGGCACCATAGGCCTGGTCCGGCGGCAGCGTCACTTCCCACTTGGAGCCGGCCGGCATCTGCAGCAGGGCTTCACGCATGGCCTTCATTTCAACTTCGCTGACCTTGATGCCCGGGATCTGCTGGGCCGGACGCGCTTCGGCCGGACGGGTGCCGAACGGGTACGGACCGGCCACTTCCAGCTGCACGGTGCTGGCCTGGGTCGGCTTGGCGCCCTTGCCGGCTTCGATCACGCGGTACTGCACGCCGCTCGGAAGCGACTGCACGCCGGTCTTGGCCTTGTTCTGGGCCAGGAACTGATCGCTCTTGGTCTTGTTCTCGGCGGCAGCCTTGTCGTACTCGGCCTTGGCGGCCTGCGCACGACCCTGCTCACGCTTCTGGAAGGCTTCGACGGCGGGCTTCAACTGTTCGGCCGTGATCGACGGCTGCTTCTTGGCGTAGGCATCCTGCAGGCCCTTCACCACCGAGTTGATGTCCAGCTGCTCGCCGCGTGCGGTGAGTTCAGCCAGGTTGTTACCGTAGTCGTAACCGAAGTAATAGCTCAGCTTGCCCTTTTCGGACGAAGTGTCCTGGGCGAAGGCATTGCCCGTCAGGGCCAGGGCCGCGACGGCGACCGCGATAGAACGCAACTTCATCAAACTTTTCTCCAGGGGTGGTAACTCAGGACGCGTTGGGCCGCCCTGAGGCGACGGGTTAGGATAGCCGCCGCAACGTTGAACCGCCACTAACGACGCAGGCTCTGACCTGACTTTGTTTCGAGAGTTCAACATCACTTTTTTTTAACGTTTTCAGGAGTCCTGCCGTGGCCGACGCCCTTATCTCGATTATGGACGATGCCGCCGTGCGCACCGTGACGGTCAACCGCCCGGACAAACTCAACGCCCTCAACCGGGCGACCCTGGAAGCCCTTGATACTGCGTTCTCCGAGGCCGCTGCCGACCCGGCGGTGCGGGTGGTGGTGCTGACCGGCGCCGGCCCCAAGGCCTTCGTGGCCGGCGCGGACATTGCGGAAATGAACGGCCTGAGCGCGGTTCAGGGTCGTGATTTCTCGCTGCTCGGCCAAGGATTGATGCGGCGCATCGAGCGGATGCCCAAGCCGGTGATCGGCAAGATCAACGGTTTTGCGCTGGGCGGTGGCCTGGAACTGGCCATGGCCTGCCACCTTCGGGTGGCGGCGGAGACCGCCAAGGTCGGCCAGCCGGAGGTCAATCTGGGGCTGATGCCCGGCTTCGGCGGCAGCCAGCGGCTGCTGCGCCTGTGCGGCCGCGCCGCTGCGCTGGAGCTGTGCCTGCTCGGCACCCCGATCACGGCCACCCGCGCCGCGCAGCTGGGCATCATCAACGAGGTCGTCCCCGCCGCCGAACTGGATGCCCGGGTCCAGACCCTCGCGTCGCAATTGGCCTCGGCCGCGCCACTGGCGCTGCGCGGCATCCTGGATGCGATCCACATCGGCGGCGAGTGCCCGCTGGGCGAAGGGCTGGAATACGAGAGCGCGCAGTTCGGCCTGATGTTCGCCACCGAGGACATGCGCGAAGGCACCAGCGCGTTCCTGGCGCGCCGCCCGCCGGTGTTCCAGAACCGCTGAGCCATGTCGCCTTCCGCTACTGCTTCGCCGGCACACCTGCTGGCACTCGTCCTTGACGATCAATGGGATGCCGCGCTGGCCGCCGGGCTGATGGACTACGTCCCGCAACCGGGCGACGCGCAGCTGCTGCCTGGGCATCCCGATCTGCCGCTGCGCCTGCAGAAGGCGCAGCAGCAGCTGCAACGGGCCTGGGCCGCCCGCGCGCGTTACCGTCAGCGCCAGCAGCGGCTCGCGCGCCGCGCGGCCGAGCGCGATGCGCGCCGCGCCCCCGCCCCCCCCCCGCAGATACAGAAACCCGCCCTGCCCTCGGCCGCCGCCGCGATCCTCGCGCGCGCCAAGGCGAAGGCGGCAGGCCGCACCTCCTGATGGCAACGATGAAGAAGACCACCGCGCGTACGGCACGCATGCCCAAGGCCGACGTGATCGAAATGTTCACCCGCCTGCGCGAACTCAACCCGCACCCGAAGACCGAACTGGAGTACAGCTCGCCGTTCGAACTGCTGGTGGCGGTGACGTTGTCCGCGCAGGCCACCGACGTGGGCGTCAACAAGGCCACGCGCAAGCTGTTTCCGGTCGCCAACACGCCGCAGGCGATCCTCGCTCTCGGTGAGGAAGGCTTGAAGCAGTACATCGCGACCATCGGTCTTTACAACGCCAAGGCCAAGAACGTGATCGCGGCCTGCGCGATGCTGGTGGACCAGCACGGCGGCGAGGTGCCGCGCGATCGTGCCGCGCTCGAAGCGTTGCCCGGCGTCGGCCGCAAGACCGCCAACGTGGTGCTCAACACCGCCTTCGGTGAACCGGTGATGGCGGTGGATACCCACATCTTCCGCGTCTCCAACCGTACCGGCCTGGCACCGGGCAAGGACGTGCGCGCGGTGGAGGATCTGCTGGTCAAGGTCATCCCGGCCGAGTTCCTGCTCGATGCACATCACTGGCTGATCCTGCACGGTCGTTACGTGTGCAAGGCACGCAAGCCGGACTGCCCGCAATGCGTGATCCGCGACCTGTGCCGGTTCAAGGAAAAGACCGCGGCCTGAACGGGCCGCGCGACTGCCATATTCACGCAACCCGGCGGTCATGTCCGCCGGGCATCAATAGCCATCCCTGACGCCGCTTGGGCTACGGGCGATGACGGTTTGTCTGAAACTGTCACATTTACGCAATCTTCACTAATTAGCCTGCGCAGCATCTTCCCACCTGCCTGCAAGGCTCCTTCCATGAAACTGCATCGCCAACTTCTTACTGCGGCCGTGGCGGCTGCGCTGTTCGTTCCGGCCGCTCACGCTGAAGTGGCCATCGATGTGATCGGCGGTTCGGAAATCACGTTCGAAGGCCTGGTCCAGGCCGACGGCAACTGGTTCGACAACGATGTGACCGACCTCAATGGCGGTGACGCCGGCAACGGCAAGAACAGCGAGTTCGAGCTGCGCCGCGCCGAGCTGGTGCTCAAGGGCAAGGGCCCGGGCAACGTGGAATGGGTGGTGGGCTACGACGCCAAGGCCGACAAGTTCCTGGACACCAACCTGAAGTACAAGCTGGCCGGCAACGCCAACCACTTCGTACAGTTCGGCCAGTTCAAGCAGCCCAACAGCCTGGAAGAACTCTCCAGCACCAAGAACAACGACTTCATCTCCAAGGCCGCGGTCACCAACACCTACGCCGTTGCCCGCCGCCTCGGTGGCGCCTACAGCATCGGCGACAACAACTGGTCGGTCACCGCCAGCGCCTTCGGCCGCGAGCTGACCCGCAACCTGGCCCACGGCAGCGGCTACGGCGCGCGTGGTACCTGGGCGCCGATCAACGAGAAGGGCCAGATCCTGCACTTCGGCCTGAGCTATGTCGACTACGACACCGACGCCGACACCCTGCGCGTGCGCGCCCGTCCGAACGCCGACCTGGCCACCGCGCGCCTGGTCGACAGCGGCAACCTGGTCGACACCGACCGCGTCAGCACGCTCGGTGCCGAAGCGATGTACATCGGTGGCCCGTTCAAGGCCCAGGCCGAGTACTACAGCAGCAAGGCCAAGCGTTACTCGCACGACAACTACACCAGCGACGGCTACTACGTCAGCGGCCTGTGGAACATCAGCGGCGAAACCTGGGGCTACAAGGGCGGCACCCCGACCACCGGCCTGCCGGACGAGCCGGGCCGTGGCATGTGGCAGCTGGGTGCGCGTTACGACCACATGGACCTCAACGACGGCAACCTGCTGGCGAACCCGGTGGCCGGTCGCCCGCCGATCGTCGATGGCGTGCTCGGCGGCAAGATGGATATCTGGACCGTGGGCGTGAACTACTACTGGCGCTCCAACACCAAGTTCGCCCTGAACTACGTAATGGTGGACAGCAAGAAGTACAGCTCCACCGCGCGTACGTTCGTCAATGACGATCCGAACATCCTCGAAGCGCGCCTGCAGTTCTTCTGGTAAGCCCTGCCACACGCGTATGACACAAAGGCGCAGCTTCGGCTGCGCCTTTTTTCGTGCCCCGCACCGGTAGAGCCTCCCCATGGGGTGGCTCTTCCCGTGCGCGCGTATGCTGGGCGCCCTTTGCCCCTGGATGGACCCGATGCGTATCGCACTCCCGCTGTTGCTGGCCGCCGCGTGCGCTGCCCCCCTGCCCGCCCAGGCGCAGGACTGCCACGACGCCCAGGCCGCCGCGGAGGAGGCATACGTGGTGCGGGCGGACGACGCACTGCCCGATCGCCTCGGCTACACCCGCGACACCGCCGGCAGCGTCTGCCGGCGCTGGCCGGCACGCCCCGAGCTGACCCTGCTGGCCACGCCCGTCTGGCGCGACGGCGGCGACGGCGACGCCCGCACTGGCGATGTGGAGGTGCTGGTGATCGACTCCGACACCCTCGCCACGCGTGCATGGGCGGTGCTG
>Ga0213825_1002132_pt1 | contig 12818 bp, 19 predicted proteins | sample MC6MC0900MG_FD_179896 | JGI IMG/M metagenome (GOLD analysis project Ga0213825, IMG submission 179896) | Enriched soil aggregate microbial communities from Iowa State University, Ames, United States - MC6-MC0900-MG | ecosystem: Environmental > Terrestrial > Soil > Unclassified | place: USA: Iowa... | reverse complement strand
ATCGTATTATGGAGGAAAATTATTACATTGATGAAATCGTCTATTTACAGGAAGAGGCACGTAAAGGCTTATGGAATTTTGTCTCTGCTCATAGCTCAATGATTTATAATGCTTATGGCAAAACGACTGGCAATGAAGCAGTTGCCTTTTTACTGGAGGATAGTGAGATTATACAAAAGGTTTCCCCTTATTTTATGGCACGTATCGTGGATGTCAAAGAATTTTTATTACGCTATCCATTTGTGGGAAATGATTTTCAGTTACGACTAGCTGTTAATGACCGTATTGTGGCATGGAATAACGGCACATTTGTGATTACGGTGCAGGAAGGAAAGGTTAGTGTTGATAAGATCAGTGAAACACTATCTGAAAATGCTGTTCATCTAACAGTGCAAACGTTAGCCACAATGCTATTAGGCTATAAACGACCAAGCTATTTGGAAAAAATCGAACGCTTACAGGGAAATGCCATTGAAATTGCATTACTTGAGACAGTGCTCCCTGTCGGTATTCCAACATTTATCGATTATTTTTAACCTTCTTAGGGAATTTGTACAGAGTTTAACTTGTGCAAATTCTTTTTTATATGTTTCTGGAATGGTAATTATGGCATAATTAGTGGATGGAGGGGATAGTTGATATGCCAAAATGTATTGCATGTAAGGAAAAATGGTCATGGAAGCAGTCAATGCGGTCAATTGTATCGTTTTCTCGCTTTATTGGCTGTCCATACTGTGGGAAAAAACAAATGCTAACTTCTATGACACGCATTTCCATTTTATTATTAGTCTTTGTACCATATGTAACAATGCCTTATGTGATTGATGAAGAGGTAAAAAGCTCTGCAGTAGCAATTGGTATCGCGATTTACTTATTTGCCTTAGTCTTAATGATGCCATTTTTAATGGACGTACGTGAAATCCCAAAGCATCTGCAAAAGTATGTCCCAAAATAATACATAGCAAGAGGATGACCTTCACCTTTTTTGAGTGTGAAGGTTTTATTTTGTAGAAAAATACTAGGTTTTAAAGCCATAATTGCTCGGTTTGAAAAGAAAAGCGCTCGGTTCAATCGCAAAATCGCTCGGATTGAAAAGAAAAGTGCTCGGTTTAACCCAAAAATCGCTCGGGTTGAAAAGAATGGCGCTCGGTTCAACCGCAAAATCGCTCGGGTTGAAAAGGAAAGTGCTCGGTTCAACCTCAAAGTCGCTCAGGTTGAAAAGAAAAGCGCTCGGTTCAACCTCAAAGTAGCTCGGGTTGAAAAGAAAAGCGCTTGTTTCAACCGCAAAGTAGCTCGGGTTGAAAAGAAAAGAGCTCGGTTTAACCCAAAAATCGCTCGGGTTGAAAAGAAAAGAGCTCGGTTCAACCGCAAAGTAGCTCGGGTTGAAAAGAAAAGTGCTCGGTTCAACCTCAAAGTCGCTCAGGTTGTAAAGAAAAGCGCTCGGTTCAACCCCAAAGTCGCTCGGTTTGAAAAGGAAAGCGCTCGGTTTAACCCCAAAGTAGCTCGGGTTGAAAAGAAAAGCGCTCCGGCCTAAAAAACACAATACTTTTTTTGAATAAACGCCACCTCCTTTGGATAATAAATCAAAGCAAGGAAACACATCCACCCTTATTTTCGTTATTGTATTTTAAAATGGGGGGATATTGTTGGATACGACAGAGAGGGTAGGACGGAAAAAAGTTTACAGAAAAGTGCTTATTGTACTTGGTGTCTGGCTCTTATTTATTGCAAGCATTATAGGATATGGGGTTTATTGGTTATTTTTTGATTTGAAGTAGGTTTAAACAGGAATTGATTGCCGAATCCATTTCCCCTGATGGCACCTATACAGTGAATGCTTATGTTTCAGATGGAGGGGCCACTACACCTTATACGGTGATCTATTGGCAATATCGGGAGAATGCAGCAGATATTACATGGGTTGATGATGATACTGTCAAAATAAACGGCGTGATATTGGATGTACCAAATGAAACCTATGATTATCGAGATCATGCGGAAAATACTAATAAGCCATAACATGGTTGCTATGGCTTATCTATTAAGTTAACCAAGCTTTTTTTAATAGTTGTACTCCTGAAACAATTTCATCTAGTTGCAATTTGCTAAAGCCTAGTTGAATGATAGGCTCAGTGCTTGTTTGCCTAAGGAAAAAGGGGCTGGTTGGATATACCTTAACGCCATACTGTGCGGCATTTTCTATGAGTTGCTGCTCAGAAAGCTGCATATGTACTTTCACTAAAATATAGAGACCTGATTGTGCTCCTAATACTGTAATCTTGTCTCCAAATTGTTGTTGTAGCTCCTGTACTAGACGATTGATCTTTAGTTTATAGGTAATCCGCATTCGTTTAATATGCCTTGTCCATTCACCCTTTTCCATAAATGCTGCCATTGTTAATTGATGGAGAGAGGAAGCATTATGCTCAAAATATTGAAAGCGTTCTTTATATTTAGAGACAAATGTTTTGGGCAGTACTATATAGCTTAAGCGAACTGCTGGTAAAAAGGATTTAGAAAATGTGCCAATATAGATAACACGTGATTTATCAATAGAGGCAAGGGCAGGGAATGGCTGCTGTGTATAGCGAAATTCGCTATCATAGTCATCCTCTAGAATATAGCCATCCACTTGTTTAGCCCACTGAATCAAGGCTTGTCGCTGCTGGATGCTCATTGAAACGCCATAGGGAAAATGATGGGAAGGCGTAATATAAATTAGACGTGCATGTAAATGTGCTAAGTGATGAAGCTGTGCCCCGTTTTCCAAAACAGGCAATGACTCTATCTTGAAGTTATGTAATTTAAAGGCTTCACGCGCTCCATTATAACCGGGATCCTCCAAAATAATATTGTCAAAATCCTCTTTTAATAAAAAGCCTAAATAAATTAACAGTTGCTGTGTGCTGCTACCAATAAAAATGTTCTCTGCATCAACATGAACACCCCGAGCTTGTAATAAATAACCCACAAGCTGTTCCTTTAAACGAGGTTCACCAAACGGGTCCCCATATGTATAGCATTCTTCCCCATGTAATATTTGATTGGCCATTTGTCGCCAAATCTTTAACGGAAAATACTGTTGATCGACAGCACCTGCTCGAAAATCAATGGTGATATTTCCAGTGATTTGCTTTTTATTGGGAATGCTTGGTCCTGGTTCCTCATGTAAAAATACCTGCTCAAATTCATTGACAAAATATCCTTTTCGTCCTTCTCCACGTATATATCCCTCTGCGACAAGCTGCTCGTAGGCAGTTAAGGTCGTGTTGCGACTCACCTGTAGTGTATCTGCTAGCCTACGAATAGAGGGAAGCGTATCATTTGTTTTTAAGCTACCTTGCTCAATTAAAGTTCTGATTTGCTGATAAATTTGCTTATATTTTGCCTCTTTATCTGTAAAGAAAAAAATAAAATCATTCATAAGGCTCCTTTCTGACATGTTGAAATATTTATTTTTGTCACTTTTTATATGTCAGAATGTTTTTTATTATCATACAAGAAAGACCGATAAAAAGAAATGGAGAGATTTGCAATGGAAATGAAAACAGTAACACTTGCAACAGTAAAAGAGGTAGTACCATTATTTAATGCCTATCGAGAATTTTATAACCAACCTTCAGATTTAGAGCAAGCTGAGCAATTTTTAAAGGAGCGTTTGCAGAAGGAGGAATCAATTATTTTCCTTGCGTATTTAGATGCTCAGCCAGTAGGTTTTGTCCAGCTTTTCCCTATTTTTTCATCAGTTGCGATGAAAAAAGCCTTTCTATTAAATGATCTATTTGTGGCAGAACATGCGAGAAAGCAAGGAGTGGCAATGCGTTTAATTGAAGAATGTTATGCATACTGTAAAAATGAGGATGCACGATATATAACCTTAGAAACAGCGACTGATAATAAACAAGCTCAAAAGCTATATGAAAAGCTTGGAATGAAAATAGATCAGGATGTTTTTCATTATATTAAATATTGGTAGTAGCTACATTAAATATAATGGTTAAAACCTCACACACTAAAATGGTAGTGTATTACACAAGAGGTATATGATCAATACTGGAAAGAAGGTCTATCCATCGTTGATATGGCTGATAAAGTGGGTAGTGACCGTCGTCAGATCATCTAGCAAGAAATGCGAAAATGGGTCCATGAACGAGCATCAGTATTTTACATGGGTTTATTAAAACCGAATAAACAATGACAGCGACTAGTAGATTCTAGTCGCTTTTTTATGATTAACATTCATTATTTAATCATTTAAATTAATTATTTAATGTTTATCGTTAAAATTATATTGATTTCCTCTCAATTGTTTTATATGCTTAACATGAAGAAATGACCAAGAAAACGAAGCAGGGGGAAAAATTATGATTATCAACATTGCTATCAGTGCCATTATTCAAGTTATTTTATTTTCAGTAATACCATTTTGTTGGTGGTTTTTCACAGCAAGAAAGAAACAATCATTTTTATCATGGCTCGGTATTAAAAAGCCTGTCATCAAAAATAAAGGAAATTATACTGTATGGTTTTTACTCACGATTTTTTTATTATTCGCACCGTCTAACCTAATCGTCTTTTTTTATATAGACAGCTCACTTTTAGCATCAAATCGTTTTGCAGGACTTGGCTTTGCGGCGATTATCCCCGTGCTTCTTTACGCAATTATCCAAACGGGCTTGTCAGAGGAACTGTTTTTTAGGGGCTTTTTATTAAAAAGATTTGCACATACATTTGGCTTTCAGATAGGAAATATTCTGCAAAGCTTACTTTTTGGTAGTATTCATGGATTGATGCTATTTTCTGCCATTCCTTTTGGAGTTGTAGTGTTAGTTGTGATTGTAACGGGATTAGCAGGTTATTTAATGGGGTGGATGAACGAAAAAAAATCCAATGGCTCCATAATCACGAGCTGGTGTATACACAGCTTTTGCAATCTGATTGTTTCCTTCTTCGCTATGTTTAATGTGTTTTAATGCAACAATGAATAATAGTGTAGAACGTCATCTTGCAACTAGTTCATACAAGATAGGTTTAAAAACTTTCAAGTAAGAAATCCAGAAAGGTTATGAAGCAAAGATGTCGAACTAGAATTAATGAAGGGGCAATCGAAAAGTTTTGAAACGACTTTAGGGTGGAAAAGTGTAAGGTTTATTCTATGTTTATACATACAGGTGTAGAAAAATAGGGAGAGATATGTTTGTTTTTAAAATCTGACATTTTATCATTAAGAAAAACAGAATTAAGAGATTTAGATTTTGTTTGTAGCTTAGAATCAAATGAAGAAAATGCAAAATTTATTATCCCGTGGTCTAAAGAAAAGCATGAAAAGGCAATTGAAAACACAGATATATTGCATTTGATTGTAGAAGATAATCATCCAGTAGGATATATAATTATTGCTGGATTAGAGAATCCCAATTTAAGCCTTGAGTTGGTAAGGATTACAATTGGGGAAAAAGGAAAGGGCTATGGGAAGGAATCATTTAGGCTTATCAAAAATTGGGTATTTACGAACCATAATGCTAATCGTCTATGGTTAGATGTAAAGGTAAACAACATGCGTGCTTTTCATCTTTATAAAAAACAGGGATTTGTGGTTGAGGGAACATTAAGGGAATGCCTAAAAAATGAAAAAGGTTTCGAATCTTTACATATTATGTCTATATTAAAGAGTGAATATGAAAATCAAGATCATTAAATACAATCAAACTTTTTTATAGATATATTCAATGTAGTTACAAGGTTCGAAAATGGATGTATAGCAATAGCGCCCCCTAAAACATGGGTAGGCGCTTTTAACTTTTTAAATTACATTTTAGGAAATGAAAAATCGCCTTTCTGTTCTTTTGAAATTTGGATATGATAAGAAATTAAAACATATACTCCTTTCATCTTTTTTAGCATTTACTGATACTTACATCTCAATTGATTGATCTACTTTATAAAGCAAGCAAATAGCATATTGACTAATTTGCATTTCATCCTTTTCAATTGCATAATAGCTTAGAGGTGTTAGAAGTGAAATTTATCGAACAAATAGTAAAGGCTTGCTTAATTATTGGTTTAGTTTTAATGGGAGGACGTATTCTTACGGTAATACTCCATTACTTTCAAATAGCGTTTACTTCTTTTTTTGTTGATTATCATGTTGCATCCATCGTTATACTGTTGATAGGCATTATAGGTACAGAGATATTTAACAGTCGAAAAAGGAAGGGGCGAGCATAAATGACAGAATGGCCTAAGGGTGTAGCCAAGCCTGCTATACGAGCATTAAATGCAGCAGGATATACTCAATTAGAGCAATTGCAAAAGGTGGATTTATCAACGTTAAAGCATTTACATGGTATGGGTCCGAAAGCACTTGCGGCAATTGAAGCGGCATTGCAAGAGAGTAGGATGCAAAATGAATAAGTTGACTTTATTTTTGCTGGCGATGGTCGTTTATTATATTTTGGTGGTTTTCATCATTAGCAAATTATTTATCATTCCAATCATGAAGTTTATGGCACTTGTATTCTTCATTGGAGCGGGCTATATCTTTTCTCGAAAAATGCGAAGGAAACTACAGTAGGAGGATTATATGAGGCTTGTAAAACTTACCCTTTTTTATTTGGTTATTATTATACTAGCAATGATGCTATCACTAGCAGGCGTTCGTCTATCAATCTCACTTGCTATATTTGCGCTTATTGTACTAGCAATAATATATAGACATATACATATTTTATTTCGAACAAATAATATGCAATCGGTAGATAAGCTTGTGAAAGATCGCAAAAAAGAGCCATTTTTTGCTTATCTTTATGCAATAGCTTATGAAACAAAGGAAGATCAGTTACAGTCATTAGATGTGGTTATTAAGAAGTATAAGCAGCCAGCAGTGAAGTACAATTATATATTTATAAAAGCTATCATGGAAGAGAATTTAGAGGAAGCAAAGGATGCAGCAGATAAAATAAATAAAGAGCCATTAGCAAGCTATGCAAAATGTTATATCGCTGCTCTTGAAGGACGAACAGCAGATATGCGGAGTGCTAAGCTTACACAGCCATGGATGCAGCCAGCGATTGAAGCGATTTATGCTTATACCATAAAAAATGAAGACGCATTTCAGCAGTATCAGAAAGAAAGCATTAATCTGGCACGCGGTGTACAAAAATATGCATTAACCCATTCATTTAAAGAAATGCGAAAGAAAATGTAAAAAAGAATCTAAGCTACTTGACGCTAATTGGCATCAGGTAGCTTATTTTTCTTGCAATAAAAAAATTTATACAAATTATGCTGTCTGCTTCGTCTATTATAGTGAAGCTTAAAAAATGTAGTAGAAATCGCCAGTTGAACGATGTAAGAGAGGTGAAAAGATGGAATTTGATGAATTATATGAACAATATTTTCAATGTATTTATCAATTTATTTATTATATGGTTTCAGATCCTAGTTTAGCGGAGGATTTAACACAGGAAACATTTCTGCGGGTTTATAAAGGACAATTTCGAAATGAGGCAGCTTTAGGTACTTATATCAGAAAAATCGCACGAAATATTGTCTATGATTCGTATAGAAAAAAAGCGTTAATTAAATGGCTGCCATTTCAAAGAAGTCATGAGGAACGAGAGACACATTATGTGCCACATGAATGGATTATCCAGTCTGAGGATCGTCGACTGCTCTATGAAGCCATCCAATTATTAAAGCCAGCGTATCGTGAAGTAGTGATATACAGAAAAATTGAAGAACTGACATTGGCTGAAACCTGTGAAATTTTAGGGTGGTCTACAGTAAAAGTAGCAAATACACAGCGAAATGCACTAAAAGCATTAGAGAAAATATTGGGAGGTGACGAATTTGGATTTGCACAATCGACTAAAGAAACTCAATAATTTACCAGAGGATCAGGCTGTAAAGTCGCGTATTTATGAGCGTATTCAGCACAAGAAGAAAAAGGGGTTAACGATCTGGAAGGAAGGTGTTTTACTATTAACAATGGCTGTGATTGCTCTATTTTTAATCCTATTACCACAAAATTCTTCATTACCACAGAGCGCCAATCAATCTATTCAAACGATTTATAAATATTTTGGAGGAAAAGAAGGGAAATTCTTTGCACGAGGTTCTGATTTGTATACATCTGTGGAAAAGGTTAACGATAGAAAAATTTATAACTTTTTTCAAGACCTTACACATTATGTTGAAGAGGGAGATGGTAGGCTAGGTGATTATGTTACAGATGTAGTCGTTGTAAGGGATCATCGGGAGGAGCACTACCAGATTTCTGATACAGGTATGCTAAATATTGATAGTGGGCAGTTTTTTGTGGGAACATCAGATATGTATGACGAAGTATTTCAAATATTATATAGTGTAAATACAAAACCCTGGTTTTTAATCCTGCCTCTTGTCGTCATCATAGTCAATTTATTCTCAGCCTCCTACTATAAACGGCGTAAATTAGATAATTATAAACCACCTAAACCAAAATGGTGGCTGCTACTATTATTCCTCTCAGTAACTTTCGGTATTTTTGCTTGGGCAACTTGGGTGGGGCCTTTATACAAGCCGTTGATGCTTATGCTCGCCGTTTTCTATGGTGTCATCATTTGGTATAATCTCAAACGAGACATCCAGCATTATGCTATCTATAAAGTAGAAACCATAAAAATCAGTATTGTTACTGTTGCACTTGTTTTTGTGATTATGACCTATTAATCCTTGTAATATCAAAAACACCTTTTGTTGAAGTACATCAACAATGAAGGTGTTTTTTCAATGGTGAACTGTTAAATTTTTTTCCCTAGTAAAACACCACGTATGATGCCTACGATAAATATCAGGCTTAATAAAACTAGAAAAAGGTAGGCATGCCATTGCTGTAAAATACGATTATGGCCTAATGCAACCGTTAAGTCGTTGAAAAGTGAGTACGTAAAGTATAGTAAGATACTATTTTTAATGAGACAAAACGTTAAAATTCCATTTTGTCTCTGACCATGGGAAAGAGTCGGTTTATTTTTACGTAAAATGGGGTAGGCAGCCCTGACCTCTAAGTAATGTAGTAGCAAAAATAGCATAAGTGCAACAAAAGGTAAATAAAAAATAGCGATTTTTGGACCAAACTGTGCATGTTCACTTGTAAAGCTTTGTAAAACGGGTATTGAACCTGGCAGCTTATGATATTGAATAAGCGTTGCAGTAACACCCGCAAGAAAAATAGTGCCGACAATCCATGTTAGTTGCATACAAAAACGTGGCGTAGGTGTTTTTTGTTGCTCGTGCATTGATTCACCTCGCTTTTCGTCATTCAAAATAGCATTCTGTTATACTGTATCATAGAATGACAACCTGTGTGGTACAGAAAGAAGGATTACATGGAATACTTATTATTTTTAAGCATTGGAATTGCTGGTAATGTTATTGGTACATTGGTCGGAGGTGGAGGATTGATAACCCTACCGACCATGATGCTAATGGGAGTGCCCGTCCATTCAGCGATTGGCGCTAATAAGGTGTCTAATATGGTAAGTGCTTTTTCCAGCTTTTATACAATTTATAGAAGAAAAGAATTGGCGTGGTCAGAAATGCGCTCCGTTTTACTGGTATCGCTGATTGGAGGGACACTTGGTGGCTTATTTGCATCATTAATGGACAGTCAGGCATTGACGCTTATCGCCATTATTTTATTAGGGTTTGCCTTGATTATGTCATTTATCGGCGGGGCTGACTTTGGCGATAGGGAGCACTTTATTATGAATCGTAAAAATGGTCCGATTCTACTGGGTGTTGGTTTTTATGATGGAATGTTTGGTCCAGGGAGTAGTACGCTGGCACTTTATACATATGCCCATGAGAAATTATCTTATATAAAAGCGGTAGGGCTATCACGTGTTGGTGTTTTTGCCATGTGCTCTGGTGCAGCGATAACGTATATTGCCACAGGAAAAATCGAATGGCCACTAACACTTATTTTAATGATCGGTTCAACGATTGGCGCCCAGATTGGTATTGTCCTTGCTCGGAAGGTCAATGCCAAACAAGTAAAGCTGTTGCTGCGTATTGTAACCATTGTATTAATATTACAGCTTGTCTATGATTTTATGAAACAGCTCTAAGGAGGCGATTCATATGTTTGACATTACACCATACCCAACCTTTTCGTGGTCACTTTCTCGTCATAAAACCTTAACCAGCTGTGCACGAAAATATGGCTATGAATATTACTTTTCACATAATGGCTGGCTAAGCTACAATGTAGAGCCTTTTCATCAACATGTCTATCGCCTAAAAAAGCTACAATCCATGCCGATTTTATTTGGGCAAATTGTCCACCGGTATATCGAGCAGGCAATTAATGATTATTTACAAACAGGAAAGGCGCCAACTGTAGAGGAGCTGATACATTGGGCACGGGGCCAGCTTAATGCAGCTTTTATTGACTCTACACGCCATTCTGAATTATGGAGACAAAAGCCCACAAAGTATTATATGATGCAGGAAATCTACTATAATGGGAAGCTTAATCCTGAACTTGTTCAGGACTATAAAGAACGTTTACGGCTTGTCTTTAACCATTTTCTGATGAGTGAAACATTCCGGCAAATTACAGCACAAAAAGGCTCTCTACGTATTGGTGAGCCTGAACAATTTCGCTCCATGAAAATAGACGATATCCAAGTATTTGTCGTAATGGATTTCCATTACTATGATGAGCTTACGGATAAGTGGGTGATTGTCGATTGGAAGACGGGGAGTGAGTCTGACGATGACCGTCAGCAATTAGCGCTCTATGCCTATTATGTACAGCAAAAATACCGTGTATCACTTGAGCAAATCGAGGTATATAACGAATACTTATTAACAGGAAAACGCAAGAAATATGTATTTACTAACATCGATATGGATAATATTTTGTATATTTTTCAGCGTAGTGTCTTGGAAATGAAAAAGTACCAAGCTGATATTTTTTCAAATGAGCCTCTAGACATCGAGGATTTTGATCAAACACTTGAAAAATGGCATTGTCGTGGATGTAATTTTAGGGAATTATGTGAGCAGATATAAGTTGAAAAATTAAGGCAGCAACTGTTAACTCCAGTAAGTGTGCCAGTTATATATGAAATAGCAAAAAGGCTTTAAGCATCCTCGTATTAGGGTGCTTTTTATTATGTCAAAAGAAAGTGTTCAAATGGAAAAATGGATTGCTGCAGTAAGTGGAGTAATTGGTACACTTGTATCCTATTCAGTGGATGGGTTGGGTATGGCTGTAACAGTTTTAATCGCTTTTATGGCTATCGATTATGTGACTGGGATTATGAGTGGAATCATTAATCAAAACCTTAACAGTCGTATTGGATTCAATGGTATTATCCGAAAAATTTATTACTTAATGCTAGTTAGCTCAGTGTATTTACTAGCGCTAGTTATTCCAGGTATCGAATACGCAGGTGATGGAGCAGCCATTGCATTCTGTGTACTCGAATTTATTTCTATAACGGAAAATGGCACAAAGATGGGCTTGCCAACACCTGACTTTATTAAAAACATTTTAGCAATCGTGAAGGATAAATCAGGGGAGGGGAGTGCGAAATGAGTGTGACCGTAACACCATGCCGAGATCTTGCCGAACTATTACCAGCTGCACAAACTGCCTGTCGATTGCTATTTCAGGAGCGCTACAAGCTAAGAACGTTATATTCAAATTGCTATGGATATTAAAGAAGGTGTACTGACTGTTACTAGTACATTACGTGCGGTATTTGTAGCGGCTTATAGTAAGGCTGTAGAGCGTTTGAGTAGTAAGTCGAATAAATCCTCTTCTATAGAAGAAACACCTTATAAAGAACGTCCTGTGCCTTTGGTTAGAGGAAAGAGATGTTATTTTTAAACAATATTAATCCCTGCGCTTGCGTAGCCAGCAATAGCGACTCCTGCTTCCAATACATGAAATACCATAATTAAACTATCACCTACAGCTACCGACACAGGTGGGATATTAGCTGTTCCAAATGATATTTCTCCTATTCCTGAAAGTGCTGTTATTGACGGAGCCAAATCAACTCTTGCACTTGTAGCAGTGAAACTATTACTACCTACAGGTGCACGGAATATCTGTGCTCGAACTGTCGCAGTTTCTAAGTCCAATACTCCTCCTAAATAGGTGAATGACGCTGAAATAGATGTAATAATACCATCACGTGAAACAGTGAAGGCTTCATTAGGAAGTCCAATTAAGTTAATTGTATTACCAATAAGAGGAACTAAAGATACAGAACTACCAAAACCTATAAGACCGACATTGTTAGTACCATTGCCAAAATTGTCACCGATTAAAATAAATTCAAATCCAGAGGAAAATGGAATTATGGATCCGTCAATAGGAATGGAAGTACTGATGCAATTAATATCATTAGCCGTAAATGTTCTTAAATTATCGCATTTTTTAATAGTTAATGATTCATTATTACTCCCACAATTATTCATGGAAAGGTTATCTCCTTTTTGTCTTTATAATATGCGGTAAAGGGGAGGGGGACAAAGGCTATAAACCACGTTTTTGATATTTAATCTAATCAGAGTAATCGAATTTATAATTGGTTAAATGAGCGTGATGGCCTTCCACAATCAATAGTGCATAGTGAACCAGCGTTAGATAATTGGCTGAATTGGTGATGGTGTAAAATATGTTTGACACATAATTCATCTTATTTTATAATTTGTATGTAAAGAATGTTTTACACCTTACAAAATCTAAAGGTGGATAAGTGATGGAAAATAGAATCAAGGAATACAGAGAAAAGAACGGTTTTTCACAAGGCAAA
>Ga0213825_1002122_pt1 | contig 12862 bp, 9 predicted proteins | sample MC6MC0900MG_FD_179896 | JGI IMG/M metagenome (GOLD analysis project Ga0213825, IMG submission 179896) | Enriched soil aggregate microbial communities from Iowa State University, Ames, United States - MC6-MC0900-MG | ecosystem: Environmental > Terrestrial > Soil > Unclassified | place: USA: Iowa... | reverse complement strand
GAAGTAATTCTGAAGAACGGAGATACGGGTTACGTTGCCGGCTGGATTGTTTCGATTAATGGCACAACACCGCAGATTCAGAAGTCAGGAGCCGAAAGCTATCTAAAAAACAAAACGATTGTCCTTGACCCCGGACATGGCGGCGGGGATAACGGGACAACAGGCGGGAACGGGACGTTAGAGAAGGAACTGACACTTCGAACAGCCCTGCTTTTGTATGATAAATTAAAAGCCTCTGGTGCTAATGTCTATCTTACTAGAAGCAATGACTCATTTATTCCGCTTCCTTCTCGTGTAGGGGCTGCGGCAGCCCACAATGCAGATGCCTTCATCAGCCTGCATTACGATAGCAATCTGGACCGCAGTGTCCGTGGGATGACCGGCTATTATTATCATATTTTTCAAAAACCATTAGCTGAAACTCTTTTTGCCTCAACGGTCGGACAAACAAAATTAAATGACCGGGGTGTACGAATTGGTGATTTCCATGTCATTCGTGAGAACAGTCAAAAAGCGGTTCTCATGGAGCTTGGTTATTTAAGCAATCCCGAGGAAGAAATGACGCTTAACTCTAGTAGATTCCAGGAAAATGCCGCTTCCGGTTTGTATAATGGATTGGCAAGGTTCTTTAAAGCAAATTAAGAAAAGCTTAATGCTTCCGCATATCGGCGTATGGACTGGAGCGCTTCGACTGAGATAAAGGAAACACGGAGAGCGTAGCGATCCGATGTTGACTTATCGTAGGGAGAAGCGCGAAGTCGTCTCGCCGATGGCGCCTGGAGCTGGACAATTCTCAAAGCCGAAATTTATACTTTCTTATCTTAAAAAAGCTTGGCACTTTAAATAGTGCCAAGCTTTTTCATGCTTTACTTTCCACAATTAGCGTTACAGGACCGTCATTGGTTAATTCGACATCCATCATCGCGCCGAATACCCCTGTTTCAACGCAGATTCCTTTTTCGCGCAGCATACCGTTAAAAGCCTCATATAGCTGCACTGCTTGCTCCGGTCTTGCTGCTTCGATGAAACTAGGCCTTCTCCCTTTGCGGCAATCTCCATAAAGGGTGAACTGTGAAACGGATAGAATTTCACCGCCAACATCCAACAAGGACAAATTCATTTTTCCAGCAGCATCTTCAAAAACCCTTAAATTAGCAATTTTATCAGCTAAGTATGCCGCGTCTTCTTCTTTATCCTCATGTGTCACACCGACCAGGAGGACAAATCCTTTTGTAATCTGCCCAGTAACTTCACCGTCTACGGTTACTCTTGCCGCTTTGCTGCGTTGAACAACTACTCTCATACTTGAAACTCCTTAATTCATTATCCGGCGGACCGAATATATATCTGGGATTTGTTTTATTCGATCCACTACCTTTTGCAGGTGATTCACATTGTGAATCGCTATCGTCATGCTAATTGTGGCCATTTTATTTCGATCTGTTTTCCCTGTAACAGCATTGATATTCGTTTTTGTTTCATTTACGGCCTGAAGAACTTCATTTAAAAGTCCCCTTCGGTCAAACCCGCTAATTTCAATATCAACGTTATATTCTTTTCGGTCATTTAACGAAGATTCCCACTCAACCGGAATTAATCGGGACTGAGCATCATTGGAATCAATATTCGTACAATCGGAGCGATGAACAGAGACACCTCGTCCTTTCGTGATAAAGCCAACAATTTCATCTCCCGGAACTGGATTACAGCATCTTGATAAGCGGATTAAGAGGTTATCAATGCCTTGGACCCGAACGCCAGATTCCCGTTTCTTATTTGATGGAAAGGATTTTAAATCCGAAATCACATTCGTAATGCTCGCTGATTGTTCTTGGTCACGCTTTTTGCGCCATTTCTCTGTTAAGCGGTTGGCCACCTGTAAGGCAGTTACACCGTTATAACCAACGGCAGCATACATATCTTCTTCATTGGAAAAGTTAAATTTTTCCGCAACCTTTTTTAAATTGTCTACGGTTAAAATTTCTTTAAGCTCAAACTCCATATTCCGGATTTCTTTTTCAACCAGTTCTTTACCTTTAATCACATTTTCATCACGGCGTTGTTTCTTGAAAAAGGCCCGAATCTTGTTTTTCGCTTGCGAGGTTTGTGCCAGCTTCAACCAATCCTGACTTGGACCGTATGAATGTTTTGATGTGAGAATTTCGATAATATCACCAGTTTTGAGCCTGTAATCAAGCGTGACCATTTTGCCATTCACTTTTGCACCGATCGTTTTATTACCAATTTCAGAGTGAATCCGATAAGCAAAATCAATTGGAACAGAACTGGACGGTAATTCAATCACATCGCCCTTTGGCGTAAATACAAACACCATATCGGAAAACAGGTCAATTTTTAATGACTCCATAAACTCTTCGGCATTGGCGGTATCATTTTGGAATTCGAGAATTTCCCTGAACCATGTTAGTTTTTGTTCGAAGGTTGAGCTATCGCTTATCGATTTTCCTTCTTTGTATGCCCAGTGTGCTGCAACCCCGAATTCAGCAATCCGATGCATTTCATATGTCCGAATTTGTACCTCAAGCGGGTCACCCTTTGGACCAATCACAGTAGTATGCAAGGACTGATACATATTCGGCTTTGGCATCGCGATATAATCCTTGAAGCGGCCAGGCATCGGCTTCCAGCAAGTATGAATGATGCCAAGGACTGCATAGCAGTCTTTAATACTGTTAACCACAATTCGGACAGCAAGCAAGTCATAAATTTCACTAAATTGCTTATTTTGTAAAGCCATTTTTCGATAAATGCTATAAATATGCTTTGGACGTCCGGAAAGCTCTGCTTTTATGTTGACTTCTTCCATCCGTGACTTGACTTCTTCGATGACATCCTCTAAATATTGCTCCCGTTCTGCACGTTTCTTCTTCATTAAGTTCACAATCCGGTAATATTGCTGTGGATTTAAATATCTTAATGCGGTATCCTCCAACTCCCATTTTATCTTAGAAATACCAAGACGATGAGCTAAAGGTGCAAATATTTCAAGTGTCTCATTTGAAATCCGACGCTGTTTTTCTACAGGTAGATGTTTCAGTGTTCGCATATTATGCAAACGGTCGGCAAGCTTAATGAGAATAACGCGAATGTCCTGGGCCATAGCCACAAACATTTTGCGATGGTTTTCCGCCTGCTGTTCCTCATGAGATTTATATTTAATTTTTCCTAATTTAGTAACCCCATCGACAAGCATTGCCACTTCGTCGTTAAAAGCTTCCTCAATATCCTTTAAGGATATACTCGTATCTTCCACAACGTCATGGAGAAAACCAGCGGCAACTGTTGCCGGATCCATCTCAAGGTCTGCTAGAATTCCTGCAACCTGAATCGGATGAATGATATACGGCTCACCTGATTTTCGATATTGTTCACGATGAGCATGCTTAGCGTATTCATACGCTTTTTTAACTAATTCAACATGCTCCTCATTTAAATATTTTTTCGTCTTGTCGATGACTTGGTCGGCCGTTAACACTTGATCATTCGCCATGAAATCACCTTTATTTTCATCTCATTTTTATTATTTATATAAATGTTATTCTAAAAAAATCGTTTCTAAATAATAATGATTGCTACTATTATCGAAAAAAAAAGCGAAGATGTAAAGAGATTGAGCAGTTTTTTCTGCAAATTTTGAAAAAAACAGTCGAAAAAACTTTTTCCAGTTCCTTAAAATTATATAAAGAGAGCACTCGCCCTGAGTGCCCTCTGTATCTTTTAATAGTGCATCAATGTTAAAATATCATATCCATCGAGCTTTTTACGGCCTTCTAAATAACTTAATTCAACTAAGAAAGCGATACCAGCTACAACACCGCCGAGTTGTTCCACTAATTGAATGGTTGCTTCAATTGTGCCGCCTGTTGCTAACAAATCATCCGTAATTAAAACGCGCTGTCCCGGCTGAATGGCATCTTTATGAATGGTTAGAACATCTTTTCCGTACTCGAGTCCGTAACCAACTTTAATAGTTTCCCTTGGAAGTTTACCATCTTTACGGACCGGTGCAAAACCAACACCAAGTGAATAGGCAACAGGACAGCCAATAATGAATCCCCTTGCTTCAGGTCCAACAATGATATCAATTTCTTTCTCTTTTGCATATGCAACGATTTGGTCTGTTGCATATCTATATGCTTCCCCATCATTCATTAAAGGGGTGATATCTTTAAATTTAATTCCCGGCTTTGGCCAATCAGGTACGATGGTAATAAATTGCTTTAAATCCATTCTTCAATTGCCTCCTCAGTTTCAACCGACTCTTGAATAACTTGATCGAACCAGCTTTTTAATTCCTGAAAGGATGAGAACAATAAATCCCTTTCGAGTGCATATTGTGCTTGTTTTGTTTTATAGGTTCTTGAGTCAGTTAAATCACGCTTTTGCGCTTGATTATTCAAAGTAATAAATCCATTGTTTATTGTAACAAAATCTAATTCAGAAAACACCTTTGACATAAAGATAATCGTTTCCCTCGACCAGCCGCGGTGCTTAGCAATAACATCTCCATGACGATTAAGGTCAACCGGGCCTTTTTTCAACAGATAGGCATAGTACCATTTAAAATGGTCACGAGTCGGAACCGTGCTAAAAAAGTCACTGGATTCTTTATAAAAGAAAGCATAAATTCTTGAAGGCTGTCTTCCTTCTAATAAACCTTTTAACATCTCTTTGGATGGCGGAAAATCAACCAAGACGATATTTGCCCTGTAACCATCAAATGCCTTTGCCTCTTCGAGATCTTGAATGAGAACTGTATCAGCTTTCAAATCGGCGTCTATTTTTTCAAGATGTTGTTTATTAAAAATAATTAATTTCCTGTTTTCAGCAGGTACAGTGTGTGCCATGCTATTGATCTTCTTTTGTCCGCGATGGTCAAATAATTGCCATGATTCAACCTTGATATCATGGATAAAAATTTGTGGTTTACGTATATTGTTCCATTCATTAATAGATAATTCTCCAATTAATGAAATTTTCGATGCAGGTGAAATTTGATCAGCTAAAGCACCTAATCCAAAGCCTACCCCATCAAGATTTGCACCACCTTCATTCACTAAAACCTTTAGATGGTTTTGCTCACTGCCAATCTTTCTCATACTGGCAACTTCAACATTATTTATTAAAACTTTTGGCTTAGGGTTGTCCATGCCAAACGGAGAAAGCAAATTCAATTCTTCTAATGACGATAATTGAATATCTTCGAGGTGGATCTCCTCATCAAGATAGGTAACGGGAATAAAATCATCTGCAGTTAATTGCTCTTCAGCGAGTATATTTAATTTTGTCCGAAGCTCGGCTACATCTTCCAGCATTAAGGTCATCCCTGCAGCCATTGGATGTCCGCCAAAGTGTGGGAGTATGTCCCTGCATGTTGATAAATTTTTAAATAAATCAAAGCCTGCTATACTCCGGGCAGAACCCTTTGCCACCCCTTTTTCCGGATCAAAATTTAACACAATCGTCGGACGATAATATTTTTCAACAAGCCTTGAGGCGACAATCCCAATAACACCGGCATTCCAGCCTTCCTTGCCAACGACTAAAACTTTATTCGTCTCAATGGGGAAATTTTTTTCAACCTCTTCGATTGCCTCAGACGTAATCGTATTAACAATCGCTTGCCTTGTCTTATTTAAAACATCCATTTCTTCAGCTAATTGCTGCGCTTCTTCAGGATCCTCTGTCAGGATTAGCTGAACTGCTAAATCAGCATCTTCTAACCTTCCGACAGCATTAATTCTCGGTGCAAGCGTAAAGCCAATTGTTTCTTCATTGATGGCCATCAGATCGACCCCAGCCAATTTTAGGATGGCTTTAAGGCCAATATTTTCGGTAACCTTCAATTTTTCAAGACCTTTTTTGGCTATCAGGCGATTTTCGCCCTTTAATGATACTAAGTCCGCTATTGTACCAATAACGGCAATTTCAAATAAATGCTCAGGAATTTCTCCGTAGAGGGCATGAGCAAGTTTAAAAGCGACTCCTACACCTGCCAGCTCCCGAAACGGATAAATACTATCAGGAATCTTTGGGTGAATAATCGCAAGTGCATCAGGTAAGACCGGTCCGGGTTCATGATGATCTGTAATAATAAGGTCAAGTCCTAGTTCTTTCGCAATCCCTGCTTCGTGGACAGCAGATATTCCAGTATCCACGGTAATAATCAAATTTATTCCATTTTCCGCCGCCTGACGGAATGCTGGTTCATTCGGTCCGTAACCTTCTGTAAAGCGATTTGGGATGTAAAATTGGACATTGGCACCCAGATCACGGAGAGTGATCATTAATACCGATGTACTGCTTACGCCATCAGCGTCATAATCACCAAAGATGAGAATCGGCTCTTGGCTTTCGATGGCTTCACGTATTCTATTAACTGCAAGATCCATTCCTTTTAATAGATAAGGATCATGGAACTCATCCTTCCCAAATAAAAAATACCGTGCAGAATCTACGGTATCCAAGCCACGATTGACAAGCATTGACGCAACTAGAGGTGTTATTTTCAATTCATTTGCCAGCATATCGACGAGGTTATGATCAGAACTGCGAACAACCCATCTTGTTTTTGACTTTAACATACGTACGTTCACCCCTCAGACTTATTTATTATACAGGAGTGAGATTTAGCTTTCAATAAAAAGAAAAAAACCGCAGGGGTGCGGTTTTTTTAAAAAAATTACACCTGCGGTTGATCAGAGTATTTTCTCTTTTCTTTCACAGTTTTAATGACGCCTTTCTTCTTAAGCTCTTTTGTCTTTAATACATACCAGAGTGGGCCGGCAATACAAATGGATGAATAAACACCAACAAGTAGGCCTACTAACAAGGAGATTGAGAAGTTTCGGATTGATTCACTGCCAAAAATAACAAGTGCTATTACTGTTACTAACACAGTAAAGACGGTATTGATAGATCGTGTCAACGTTTGACGTGTACTCACGTTTAACACTTCAGCAATATCCGCATTTGTTTTAAGGCGTTTTTTCTTATGCATATTCTCACGCATCCGGTCAAAGGTAACAATCGTATCGTTGATGGAATAACCAACAACCGTTAACACGGCGGCAATAAAGGTCAAATCAACCTCAAGTCTCGTAATACTGAAGAATGCGACCATAAAGAAAGCATCATGCAGCAAGGAGACAATTGCGGCAATGGCCATTGATAATTCAAAACGGAAACTTACATAAATAATAATCCCGATTGAGGCAATTAAAAGCGCAATAAAGGCATTTTTCGCCAATTCCTTCCCTATGGTTGGGGAAACGGTGCTGACGTTTGGTTCGGATCCATATTCTTTATTGAACTCGGATTTCAATTTAGCAATTTCATTTTTCGAAAGAACTCCGACAAGTCGGGCAGCCCCAATATTCTTCTTTTCCCCCGAAATGACCACATCATCTGTTTTCAAATGCAATTTGTCAAATGAGTTGTTAATTTTTTCAACGGTCAACGGTGTATTTGATAAGATTTCAACACGTGTACCACTAGTGAAATCAATTGATAAATGTAAACGGAGTACGATAAGCACCACTAAACCGACAGCAAGAAGAACTCCTGAAATCGTGAAAAATTTCTTTCTATGCTTAACAAAATCAAGCTTATCAAAACGAGTCGGCAGATCGAGTGTATCCACGTTTTCAGCGATGTCCCTAATATCGGACTGTTTGACACCAAACCAGCTTGCTTTCTTTTTAAAGATACCGCTGTGGACCCAAAGTCCTAACAAGAGGCGTGAACCATACACGGCCGTTAAAAAGCTCATAAGGATACTGACAATTAACATCGTCGCAAAGCCTTTTACAGAGCTGTTACCATAGAAGAAAAGCACGCCTGCAGTCAAAAGGGTTGTAAGGTTAGAGTCAAGAATCGATGTAAATGCATTTTTTTCACCTGCCTGGAAGGCTGCTTTAATCGATTTCCCGACTTTAAGTTCTTCTCTGATCCGTTCATACGTAAGAATGTTGGCATCGACGGCCATCCCAATCCCGAGGATAATCGCGGCGATACCTGGCAAGGTCAGGACACCGTTCATCCAGTCAAAAATTACTAGGACTAGAAAAATATAAATAGATAACGTAACGGTAGCAATAAAGCCAGGAAAACGATAATAGAAAAGCATAAATAGGTAGATGATCGCGACACCAATGATTCCGGCCAATATCGTATCATTTAATGCTTGTTCACCAAATTTTGCTCCGACTGAAGTAGAGTATACTTCCTTAAGCTTTACCGGTAATGACCCGGCATTTAAAAGATTAGCTAAAGTAGTTGCCTCTTTTGCAGTAAAGCTGCCGACGATCGAAACTGTATCTTGATTAAAAATTTGCCTTACAGTTGGCGCTGATAAATATTTTGGATTAGGTTTTGTAATTTCCGTTTTAAAGGAGTCTTTTCCTTCTTCAAAATCAAGCCAAATGACAAGCACATTGTTTGGAGAAGGCATGTTCATAATTTCTTCAGAGACTTTGCGGAATTTATTAGCATCTTTTAATGTCAACGAAACGCTTGGTGCACCATTTTCATCAAAAGTTTGCTTTGCTCCGCCTTGCTTTAAGTCCGACCCGTCCATCATCAGACGGTCATTAGCGTCCCTGAATGTTAAATTTGCCTGTGTAGACAACATTTCACGCGCCTTGTTTTGGTCAGTGACCCCGGCAAGCTGAACACGAATTCGGTCAGTCCCTTCGATTTGGATGTTCGGTTCACTTACACCGAGGACGTTGATCCGCTTATCGAGGGCTTCAGCTGTACTTGCCAACACTTCCTTGTCAATTTTCTGCCCTTTTTTCGCCGGCTTAACCTGATACAAAACCTCAAATCCACCTTGAAGGTCCAGTCCAAGCTTAATATTATTTAAAATGTTCTTGGTTGTTGCTCCCATTGTGCTTCCAATAATTAGGACCACAAGAAAGAAAGCAATAATTCTACTGCGCTTTACCATTATGTATTGTTCCTCCTTAGTGCCTGTGCAATTGCACTGTTACAGACTATCCTTATCATAAAAATAATTAAAAAGTCACTGCTTCCATTATGGAATAAGTAGGAATTGCTGTCAATTTGAAAAAGGTGGGATTATTTCAATAACTCTTTCAATTCATCTTCATCATCAAAAGAAAAGTCGGCCGTTTTATATGCCTCAATTGTTGCGTAACTGATGTAATCACTTACCTTTACAGAGAGAATTTCTTGGATCAATTCGTAAAGCCTCATTTCTTCCTTCACCTTTTTCCACTTTTTCTTGATTAAGAATTCCCAAAGCTCTTTTTCGGTTACAGAATCATAACCGAGCAAGCGAAATTCAGCGAGTTTACTCGCTAATGCCGGCTGTACTTGGGTGTGAAAATGCTCGTATCTTTGACGATCCTCCATTCTAAACTGCCTCCCCGGGGAAATCTCCCAATTTATTGAACCCTGCAAAAAGCTTTACCTACTTGTCATGCTTTGTCCACCATTAGGCATATAGTTAATTGTAAATGAATTCTTCTTTTTTGAGAAGGTGGGAAACAGCATGTCAAAGTTTTTAAAAGGGACTTTTATCCTGTTAACAGCCGGATTCATTACACGAGTCCTCGGCTTTATTTATCGAATTGTCCTTGCACGCAGTATTGGCGAAGAAGGCGTCGGCTTATATATGATGGCATATCCAACGTTTATTCTTGTGGTAACAATCACGCAGCTAGGACTTCCAGTAGCCATCTCTAAAAATATTGCCGAGGCGGAAGCAAGGCGGGATTTTGCGGAAATTAAAAAAATCCTTGTCGTTTCCCTCGCGATCACGATTGGCTTATCGATAATTATTACACCTGCATTACTCTTACTTGCGCCAATTCTATCCACTACACTGTTCACCGATCAAAGGACGTATTATCCTTTAATGGCGATCGCACCGGCACTGCCGATTATCGCGGTTTCTTCTGTGTTAAGAGGCTACTTCCAAGGGCGGCAAAACATGCGGCCATCAGCCATTTCACAGATTTTAGAACAGATTGTGAGGATTACCTTAATTGCAACAGCGACAAAAACATTTCTCCCATACGGGGTTGAATATGCAGCAGCAGCTGCAATGGCGGCTTCAGTTTTAGGTGAATTACTTTCACTTATTTATCTTGTAACCACTTTTAAATTAAAAAAGCGGTTTAGGCTCCGAAAAAACTTCTTTCAATTTGTTCATAAAGGAAAGCGAACCTTTAAAGAATTAATGGAGATTGCCCTGCCAACAATGGGAAGCAGGATGATAGGTTCGATCGCCTGGTTTTTTGAGCCAATTGTTGTCGCCCACAGCTTAGCTATTGCCGGGGTTATTGCGGTGAATGCAACGAGACAATATGGGTCCCTAACGGGCTATGCGATGCCGCTATTAATGCTGCCATCATTTGTTACCTTTTCATTATCAACGTCACTTGTCCCGGCAATCAGTGAGGCAAATTCAAGAAATAATCATAAATTGATTGAATACCGCTTGCAGCAAGCATTGCGTTTTGTTTTTTTAACTGGCGGACTAGCTGTCATTGTTCTATATGTATTGGCAGACCCGCTCATGCAGCTCATGTATGGCTCAACAAAAGGGGCATATTTTATCCGTATCATGGCTCCCTTTTTTTTGTTTTATTACTATCAGGGCCCTCTGCAAGCAGTTTTACAGGCATTAAACCTGGCAAGAGCAGCGATGATTAACAGCCTTATTGGCGCCGTCGTCAAAACCGCTGTGATTTTTTTACTTGCCTCTCAGCCCTCCTTCGGGATCACAGGAGTAGCGCTTGGAATTCTGGTTGGCTTTGTACTTGTTACGATTCTCCACTTTGCAACGGTATTAAAAAAAGTTGCCTTTTCATTTTATATTCGCGATTATTTAAAGGGATTTCTTGCTATGGGGGTATCAGGCTGGTTAGGCTATTGGATCTTTGAGAATTTCTCGATAAATGCACACCTGGTCATAAGAACATTAACGGCAACACTCGTAATGGCCGTTTCCTATTCCCTCATGTTGGTTGTATTCCGTCTAATTAAAAAAGATGAGCTTTCACGAATTCCATGGATTGGAAATCTGTTTTCATAATAAAAGAAGACATGCCGATTTTTTGGCGTGTCTTCTTAATATTATTAATCCTGTAAATCAATGAAGAACTTGCCATTTTCATAACTACAAAAGGAAATTCTTTTTACATCCCGATATCCTTTTTTTTTCAATTCCTGACGAAGCCACAGGTTTGTTTTGTTAATTCTTTTTAAATTTTCTTCTTCAATATTACCATCTAAAATTAGTGGAATCGTTATATCACCATTTTTAGAGGGATTCTTTGGCTGTTTTGGGTCCTCTAATTTTTCAATGACAGATAAGCTTCCTGACGATTCAAGTATCGCAAACTCAACGTCTGCAATACTGCGAATGTCTTTTTCTCGTAATTGGGTCATTAAATCATCGAAATTATAGCGCTGCTTCCGCATCGCTACTTCGTCAATTTTCCCCCTGTTTATGATAATGCTGGGCTTTCCCTCTACAAGATTACGAAATTTTTTGCTCCTTAATGAAACGATTGCCATAATAATTTGAATGATCATTAAAATGACCATCGGTAATATCGCATGAAATATTTTGACATTCGGTCTTTCAATAGCTACGACCGCTAATTCGCCAATCATAATAAAAACAACAAGATCAAGGATACTTAGTTCCCCAATTTCCCTTTTTCCCATTAAGCGGAATATGACCAGGATGAGTAAATAAAATAAAATCGTTCGAGCTAATATCGTAATATAATCTGCCATAGCTGTCCGCCCCTTTTTTTCATTCAACGATATTATTTGCATTCTTGAAGGAATAATTAGAGGAATTATATACCAAACAGTTCTCTAAAAAGTAAAAGTATGAAAAATTTAATTCTACTTTTTGCTCTTCACGAATACGCTTGTACTAGGAAAGAAACTTGCATATAAGGTCTGGCACTACAGAAAATGAAGAACGTTCCAGCTGGCCGAAAAGCTCTGAAGGGGGAGAGTTAAAATCGAATCAAAAAGCTTTGGTACATCCATTTTGTACGGATTAATTTTTATTTTTACCTTTGCTGTAATATGCAGCCTGATTTTTGCGTTTATCCTTAGGTTTACCTCTGCTCGGGAAGGATCTCTACAATATATCATTACAGCCTTATCATTCATTGGGCTATTTGGAGGTGGTTTTCTTTCCGGTGGAAAGCGGAAGGAAAAAGGCTGGCTTATCGGTGGATTAACTGGGCTTATTTATTCGTTAGTTGTATTTTTGTTTCAATACCTTGGCTATGATCGTTTGTTTGACGCAGAGCAAGTCATCTATCATACATGCTATACCTTAATCGCGATGATGGGTGGTATTTTAGGGGTTAATATCGCCACGAATAATTCACGAAGATCGGTCTGAAATAAAAACGGAAGCCGCCCCAAGGCAGCTTCCGCTTTTCTTTTTACTTTGAAAGACTTACACCTTCACCGGCGCCAGCCTCAGTAACTTCACGAATGGCATTGCGATCATATGTAAGACGGCTGCCGTCTCCACATTTAATCACAACTTTATTATCATCGATTGAGTCGATAAAACCATGTAACCCGCCAATCGTGACGATTTTATCACCCTTTTTCAATTCGCTTTGCATATTCTGCACTGCTTTTTGACGTTTTTGCTGCGGGCGAATTAGTAGGAAATAAAATAATACAAACATTAATATTAATGGAATGATTGTACCCAAACCTTGCATCTTGTTTCCCTCCTTTCAAAATTTATCTATTAGAAATTTTTCGCGTTCGGTTTGTTAAAACCATAACGTTCAAAAAACTCTTCTCGGAAATCACCAAGCCGGTC
>Ga0213825_1002110_pt1 | contig 12912 bp, 10 predicted proteins | sample MC6MC0900MG_FD_179896 | JGI IMG/M metagenome (GOLD analysis project Ga0213825, IMG submission 179896) | Enriched soil aggregate microbial communities from Iowa State University, Ames, United States - MC6-MC0900-MG | ecosystem: Environmental > Terrestrial > Soil > Unclassified | place: USA: Iowa... | reverse complement strand
CTTCTTGAAATTTCAGGCAGATAGAAGTTTCCATAAAGATTGAGATGTGCGATACACTCTAAAATATTCCATGAGCCTTTATGGGGACGTTTATTGAGATCATCTAACGACAGTGTTTTCAACGATTCAACAAAAGCCATATGTTCCTTTGTCTGTGTACTGAGCTGTTCAAGTAATGCTAAAGATATATATATCATTTTCGTTTTTTTGATAAAATACACGAAAAAAAAGAGCAAAAAAATTGATTGAACTCAAGATTTACTGATCCGTGAAAAAGTTTCAGGTGTCATCCTCAAATAGTTGGCAATATGTTTATTGGGAATAATTTGGAACAAGGTGGGGTTTCTCTTAAAAACACGTTCATATCGGATTTTAGGGGAGTCCTGCAATAGATCCTGTTCTCTGTCAAGCTGTTGCTTCACCAATCCTTCTAATATGTTGATGTAAAGTGAAGTGTTCTCAGGACTGTAGTAGACGAAATGCATAAAATCTTCTTTTTCCGCGACTAATACTTCAGTTTTCTTGATGGCTTGAATAACAAAATCTGAATGGCAACCATCAAAGAAGGAGTCCATGGCCACAATAAGATCTCCAGTATAACCTAGCCGGATAATCTGTTCGGCATCTTGTTGGAAGATGGAAATTTTAAGGCTGCCTTTTTTTATGAAGTATATTTTTGAGTCTATAGTTCCGCTGCTTTTAATCAGTTCATTCCGCTTGAATGTAAGAGTTCTCTTAAAAACGGCAGGTGTAATTAGATCTTCGAATATAGTCATGTCTGATGTTGCTTTAATGAATGGAACTTTCGTAATGATGAAAATTACTCCTGTTATCTTCCTTCAAATATGGAGTCTTCGGCCACAAATATGGTCGGGCTCCAGACTAATATGGATTTCTGAATAAAAAGTAAATATTTATTTTCAGATTTACAGCAGTAAATTGAAATCTTAAGCCCATAAAGGTGATCATGAGTAGTTAAACTCACTGTATGAAGCCTTTTGGGGTTGCGATAAAATGTAAATAAGAATAATTAGCTAAAAATAATATTTTAAAATTATGTTTAAATTTTTCAAAGAATTATTGAGTGCAGCAAAGGAGGGCGTAAGGGAAGCGAAAGAGGAACTCGCACAGGAAGCGGAATTGGATAAAGCAAAAAAACAGCAAATTAACAGTAAGGATATGCTGAACAATATTCCTTATGAAGAGCAATTCGGTACAGCATTGGGAGCGGCATTCCGCGTTATCGTCTTTGGCAATTGGTTTACCGTATTTGGTAGTGCTGGTGATGACGGGACTTATCCGGTTCATCTATATCAGTTCGGAACTTATCCCAAACAAGCGGAGTACCGTGATGAACTGGTGAAACTATTGAAAAGAGACTTCGCTATTGCAGATACCGAAAGGTGCCTGCAAATATTAACGGCATATTTTAACTTGCTCGGAATTAAGACAGGGGGAACCGCTTTGGAAGGCCGGGAAGATCAGATCGACAGTGGAAGCTGGGATATCAGCAAACCTGGCGTGGATGCGCTTGCTATTACTGTCAGTAGTCATATCACGACTGCTGCAGCTGATGTAGGGTATCTGCCGAAATCAGCCGCTTTGGATATCTTGAAAAACCTTTCTTCCTACGCAAGATTGCACTTTAAAGATTGGCATACATTCTCCGAAAAATTTTTGGAAGGAGAACATCATGTTGGGCTGAACAATAAAATCGGGAAATCTTATTTAAAAAGATATGTTGGCTATTTAAGGGAAAAGATAGGCAGCCCTTGGAATAATATTAATTGGAATACCCAACCAGTCCAAGACCGTGTGCTGTCAGCTATTGCCTGGACATTTCAGGCCAAGTCGTATCATAATTCCCAGGAGTTTGATGCCAATGTTGCGGAGTATCAGCGTGATATTTTAGGCGATCGGGCACAGTGGGATGCCAATGAAATTGTGGTCGATGCGCCCGAAATTGAGCTTTGTTATATGTGTTGGATCAAGGGAACGGAAGATTTGAATCCCAATGAGGTACTAATGGATGATGAAGAAGAGGCTTTTGATGAGGATAATGGAGATGATGGATATTTTCAAGTAGAAATATGCGCCCGAATCCAAGCTTCCAATGGGAAGAATTTTATCGCACTGGACCTATTGTATCAGATGGAGAAACAATTGATAGGCAAGGAATTGGGGGATCACATATTCTTTGAGGGGCTTGATCGTGTCGAGAATCACTCCGGCGATACACCCTTGTATTATATCAGTTTTGGAAGTTAGTCTTTTTATCGCAAGAAACGGAAATACGTATCATGCTGTTGTTTATTATAAAAATAGCGGCATACTATGCCGCTTATCAATCACTCAATGACAAGCATTGAGTGATTTTTTATGTTCCCATCTCGATATCATCCCAATCTGAATCTTTGTTGATAAGCCATTCCAATGCTTTTCGGCGCTCATAGACAAGTCCTTCATTGATCAATGCTTGTTTTCCCTTTAGCCTCTCATCGACACAGTACCAATGTAAGCGATAATAAAAATCAAGCATGGTGTAAATTTCATTTCCACTTTTTAACGATGACAGACCATCAATTTTTTCATTATTTTCATTGCGTTCGAGGTTTGGTAACAAGGAGGCCATATGGTCGCTACACCATGCGGTTTCATCTAGATTATCGACTAATTCAGTTGCCCACATCAATGCCCAGAGACCTTCAAGGTACCATCTTAATGAATTAAGTTCATGGTCTGAAAGTGCATTGTTATCCTTTTGTAGAATTTCCTGTTCCCATTTCGATAAATGTTTGCTCAGCCCATGATGGTCGATCCAGTTCCTGATAATTTCTACCGGAGCTTCAAAGGATATATTGATCAACGCATTCATGACAGACATTCTCCCTCTTACTGCATCAATGCTTCTGGTATTCGGATCCTCTAAAACTGGTAACCAAGCTGTAAAGCGGTAATTTTTGGCCGCAATTTGTTTGATATTCACCTCTTTTATGGCATTCTTTTCTTCTATAGTCATACTTTTTAACAATGATTTTCATTTAAATAGCCGGATTTCTCCGCTAAAAATTTATACATAGCTGCTTTAATCTTCATCTTCATCTTCAAATGAAATGTAAGACCAATCAACATCAAGTACTTCAAGTATATTGTCAAAGAGTTGCGGATCCATTGTTCCGACAAATGCCCCTTGACATACTCCGTTGCCATCAAAAGAAAGGCTAATAACGTCCGTATAATCTCGGGTAAATATTTTTTGGTTATCAACACTCAATTCCGGAATTAATTCCCAATTGCTTTCCACAGCATTCACTATGGTGGATGGAATCGTATGAAGACAATTGGCATAATACCGTAAACCTCCAAAAGTACCATTATAGATTGCCATCATCATCAAAAAGTCTGAAACATGTGCTTTTTCTAGCTCCCAGTCTGAATCGTATGCGGTATCGTAATTTGCATACACTGGCGGATTATCCAAAGATAGATCTGTCGTTTTGATTCCCCAGGTGACTACAGCCTGATTCTCTTCATAGATGGGTAGATAACCATTCAATAGCTCTACATCATCTTCGGGGCTAAGTAATCGATTATAACAATAGTTGATGTTACTATTTGCACCTAAAGTCTGATAATACGTCCGTAAAGTTTTAGGGAAAACGATATTTATTTTTTCTTCAAGTTTCTGGATCTCTAGTTCGCTATATCCGTCAATATTATCCTGTTCTAAAGCAAATAACTTCCTTATCTTATTTAAATAGTCCATCGATTTTGATTTTAACAGTACCTAAAATAGTTAATTCAGCAGTAAAATAAGACCTTTGGCCCATCTTATTTCGCTGTCGTCCATAAAAATCTGCATATTGGATTAAATTTGATAATTTTGTGCTGCTAATTAATTACTGCATTACATATTTAGGCGTTTTTTTTGATGTCTGGAGTGAAAGACAAGTTTCGTTTAATAAAGAGAAGAATGCATTTATACCTTATATTTTTGATAGGCTTTGCGCTATTCATTGTACTATTTGGCCTAATTTTCAGGCAGTATACTGCTGGATTTAAACCTAAAAATAGTCAGATCAGTTATAAAGCTTCAGCTGATTTGGTAGGAGAAGAGATCAGAAAGATTTCATCCCGTCCTTTCCTGTTTGGCTTGGAAGATAATCTTGTCAGTGATGAAGATTTCTATTTTGATGATATAAACTTTTATGCTATTGATAATAAACAGCAGAGAAAGGCGGTTTTCCTGCTAACGGAAATCATCGAGCTGAGCAAGACTTCGATAACAATTACAAATCATAGGGTCTGGCAAGTTATTATCCATGGGGCTAACAATCAAAAAATAGTATTTAAGTTTACGCACAACTATACCCTATGGAATAAAGATTTTGTTAAATTTTATAAGAAAATAGAGCAAATAAACCCCGTCGCAATAAAATCGAAATGGAGTCTTTGGACAATGTAAAGGAGATCGACTTATGCCAATTTGAGAATGACCTTTTCATTTTGATATCATTTTTCTTATTAAAAACTTTGTAAAATAAATTCATATAGCTGTATTTCAGTTTGTTATTTCTTGTTTTTTGTTTTGGAATGTTTTTTGGCTTATACCAGTAACAATGGATTATTGGTATTCATAAAAACAATGCAATGGAAGCAAGAAAAAAAATGGATGAAGGACAGACGGTGGATTTTGTTGCCGCTGTAATCCCGGAGCTGAATCTTAGACTAAGGAAAACCGAACTTAAAAAGGACTACAAAAATATTGTCAATGTCATATCTCAGTTTGCGGAGGATGTCATTTATGCCAAAGATTGGCGCCGTTTTGAATGGGTAATGCAGGTCGTAGCTTATGTACTTGAGCGTGGAACTTCAGAACTCCAGGTTGTAATAAACGGATTACTACCAAAGACCTTCTCAAGATTTAAAAAGGCATGTAACACGATTGAATGGAGTCACCTGGAGGCTCGTTTGCCGCTTTCGATACAACTGCTTATTCTCCCAGAAGGTAGGAATGATTAAGAGAAAAACAAACCTAGCGAATACTATTCCTATGAAAATAACTAATGTAATCATACGGTGGGCTTGTATAACCGATTGCAAATCAAAATCGATTGCGGGCCGAAGTTCGGATTACAGTCAGTGATATTTAATATCGGATTTATAAAAAGCTATTGTATAACAATAATGTTTAAACCGCTTAAAGTGAATATATGATGAATATAAAGCAAGCTCAGGAAATCATTGTTTCGGTGATACCATTGGCGCAAACAGAAATTTCGCAGCCAGAAAATGCTGGCAATCCCATCACAACAATCCGCATCCTTACATCGTATATCGAAAAGATGATTGAGCAGGGACGTGAGGATGAGTTGGGTAAAGCACTGCATCTGATGGAATACATGCACGAAAAAGGGGAGCGGAGACTCCAAAATGCAGTGGAAAATATATTTGTTTTCTCATTGGACAGTATTTTGACAGCCTGCCCCGAATCGCTGCGTGGAACGGTGACTGGCAAGATTCCCATCGGAATTTATACCGCTTACATCAATCAATTGTATAGATCAGGCTACTAAACCTGATCTATATCAAAACAATTCTCCCATTTATTGATTTCCAATAGCCCTGTTGGAGTAGTTTATCAATTGAAGTATTGATAATGCTATCAATTTGAGCACCGGTTTTAGAAAAGGAAAAAGCTCTGGCTGTGGCGCGTACAAGATCCTCTCTTAATAGACTGAGACTGTTGTCCATGACCTCGATAAGTGCAACCTCTATTTCCTCAGGTGCAATATCTTCGATCGCTCGTTTTTCGATGTTATTGTCGCGGTAATATGTCAGCGCTGTGGCCGATTGTTCCTGATCCCAATAAAAAATTTGATGGGAAAGCTCCTCCTTTACTCCGGGCAATTTTCTCGTCAGTTCAGTTAGATACTGCACAAGTTTTGATGTGGCTCTTGTGGTGTTCCATAAACGTAGCACCTTGCGAAAGAGATGGTTTTGACTGATTGGAGATTCTGTACGGATGATCTTCAGGATCTGATCGCTCAATACCGTTCGATAGGCCACTTCATAAATCAATTCTGGACTTGCTGTTGTCATTGGATTGACTTTGGCACTTACATAAGGTTTCATTTTAGATGAAACAATGGCATCATCGGATAGCACTGAAAGAGTGGTTTTCGATTGTGCTTGGGAAGCATCGATGATGACAGGCTCTTTTGCCGCTGTATCGTTTACGATGCGTTGAATTTCCGCTTTAATCTCATTCAGTATTTTATCTCTGTTTTTTATCCAGTCTAAGGTCCAGATGCGGTAAATATTCCAGCCCAGTGATTGCAGCACATTCGGAATCAGCAGTTCCCTGTCATTGGTTGTCTGTGTATTGAAATAGTTTTTCCCGTCAACCAATATCCCCAAAATATACTGATAAGCATGCAGCGGATCCACAATACCAATATCAACGCGATAGCCCGAAGTACCGATATTTGTTTTCACTTTTATACCCTGTCGGTCTAAATATTTCGCGATCGATTGGATGAGTGTATATTTTTCCTGATCATGGGCTACTGCTTCAGCTGTCTGCAATACGCCTCTTTCAGCGAAGTTTAAAAAGGCTTTTAGTCCCTCCACACCAGCCGAACTGGTACGGCTTAAATCAATCTGATCTCCCTTTAGCGAAGAGAACACACGCATTTCGTATCGGGCCCGGGTCACAGCAACATTGAGCCTGCGCCAGCCGCCATCACGATTTAAAGGACCGAAATTCATCGATACTTTGCCATCTTCGTCTGGGCCGTAGCCGATGGAAAATAGAATAAAATCACGTTCGTCGCCTTGGACATTTTCTAAATTTTTAATAAAAATAGGCTCATCACCCTGTAGTGCCGTTTCTTCTAAGTCGGGATGCGCTGAGAATAATGACTGCAACAAATCTTCAATTAAATTCTGCTGCGTTTGACTAAAAGTGACCACACCCAATGAACGATGGGGACGATGTTCCAAATGCTGTTTTATATATTGGATCACTGCCTCAGCTTCCTTTAGGTTTGTTCGGGTTTTCCCCTTGTCATAATGACCATCGATAAATTGAAAACTTACTTTCTTATCCTGATCGTCATGGGAAGGAAATGTCAACAATTTGTTCTCATAAAAATTGGAGTTACTGAAAGAAATAAGGCTTTCATGTTTACTGCGATAATGACGCAATAGGTATTTCGATGGAATGGACAAGGCGAGGGAATCATCCAGGATGCTTTCCAGGTCTTCTAATTCCAGATGATCTTCATCAATTTTGTTGCTGGCAAAGAAGCTCGTTGGTGGCATTTGCTTTGGATCCCCCACAATAATGGCCTGTTTAGCCCGTGCGAGGGCGCTGATTGCTTCTGATGTCGGTAGCTGCGATGCTTCATCGAAAATAACCAGATCGAAATGATCGGTATTTACATCAAAATATTGGGCAACCGAAATTGGACTCATCAGCATGCAGGGTTTGAGTCGCGGAAGTAACGTCGAGATCTGATCAAATAAACGACGGATACTGACTCCACGTCCTCGATTTCGGATCGCACGTTGTAAGATTCCAATTTCCGAACTATGAACTGCTTCCTGGGAGAGGTTGGGGATTTTGTTGCTGAGCTCCAAAACCAATTGCTCCCGTACCAATCGGGTAAACTCTTGATGAAGTGTCTTATATTGTAAAATCTGTGCTTCATATACAGCTGCATCAAAACCATTTAAAATGCTGGACTGATCCAAAGAATTTACAAAGTAATTGAGATGCAATACACTTTCCATATCCATGCTCAGTGCATCTTTATTGATTTTGTTCGCTTCAAGTAGATCAATCAACCAGGATAGTCCCAGCTTTATGCCTTGATCCTTATAATAATTGTATCGGATCCAGTCTTCAAGTTGATCTAAATCTTGTTTTATTTGGTTTAAAACATCGACTTCTGGAATATGAACTAAAAATGCCGAAATGGCCTGATGCTTATCTGCGTAATGTTGGAGCGTTAAAATAAGGGTAGGTATTCTCAACTTTAGATCTATATGTGCGAGTATATAGTTTAACCAAGATTGAAAGTTTTCAAATTTGAGCTGTTGCGCCAGTTCATTGAATGCCCGCAGTTCTTGCTGATGCTGTTGCAGTGTAGCTAAATTACAGGTATTGCCTATGAGATAATAACTCGTCGCCTCGGCTATCGGATAAAATTGCGGTTCCGCTAAATTCTTTGAGACCAGATCGAAGGAATTTTTCTGATAAAAGAACTGATCAACCTGCTGTTCGGAAGTAATTTTGTTTGTGGCAAAACCATTTAAGAATTTTTTTACTTTACGTTGTTTCAACCATTTGGGCAGAAACCAGGAATGTTTTGACTGATTCCAGGTAGATTCAATCAGATTCCAGTCTGTCGTAAATATTCGGTTGCCAAAATCTGTAACAAGCGCATTTTCTAGTGTCTGTTTTTGGCTTTGCAGTTCAACCCAATGATCAAGTAAATTCTTTTGGCGAACATCAAAGTAAACATTGACGATGGTCTGATGCGCCGAAAAGTGAGTAATCTTTTCGAGAAGTGAACATAGCGAGGTCTTGTTTTCTATCCAATTCTTCGTGAGATTTAATTGCAGATCCGATAGAGCTTTAGTTGCCTCAGCGTCCGCCTGTATATAATCTTCGATAGATTTCTCGATATTATTTTTGTGAGCAAAGTTCTGATCTTTCAAATGGATCAAGTGCAATGGGTGCTTGTCAATCGCTGGTAATTTATGCGTTAACTCTCCGAAGGGGATTGCCCAGTCCTGCCAATTATTCCAGGTCTTTTTGTCAATATGTTCCAGTTGCAGGGATAGCATCCAGTCCGTGTTGATTTCGATATGATGACTGTCTAAATAGGAAACGGAATCATAAAGGCTCCAACCTACTGCAAAGGGCTTATGTAAGGAGTCAACATATTGACTTAAAGTTGCTTTTCGCTGATCAATACGTTGCGCTTCTTCCTGAAAATCGATATGACTTTGATACTTGGGTGTTTCCAGGCTCTGTTCCAGTTGTCGTAGTACATCTGATTTTTTAGATTTATTTGAATGTAACTCTAAACAGAAGGAGCCTAAACCAATTTTTTCCAAACGGCGATGTACCACATCCAAAGCCGCCTTTTTAGCAGCGACAAAAAGGACTTTTTTGTCATTCGCTAGTGCATTTGCGATAATATTGGTGATGGTTTGGGATTTACCGGTACCGGGAGGGCCATGTAGTACAAAACTTTTATTTGCGTTGGAGTGACGTACAGCTTCAAGCTGGGAATTGTCTGTTGGAATGGGTAATGTTAACAAGGAAGAGGAGAGCTGCTCAAGATTTTCTGAATCAACGGTGATATCCAATAGATCCGAAAGCCGCCCGTCAATCAAGCTCTTTACAATGGTGCTTTTTTTAATTTCTTCTGCATATTTGGTTAGGTCTTGCCATAGAATAAGCTTGTTAAAAGAGAAGTTTCCAAGGACAACCTGTTCCTGAATATCCCATCCTTCCAGATTTAAAATAGACTTTCTTAAAATCGCGAATACTTTTTGTACGTCAACCCCTGACTCATCCATAGGTAGCACTTCCAGTGCATTGAGGTTAAGCTTAAATTCCTGTTTGAGATATTCCAACAGTGTAATATTGATCATGGCCTCCTCTTCACGGCTTCGGAGTGTAAACTTGGTGTTGACAGATCTGCGTGATAATTCAACAGGAATCAATAGGATGGGGGCAAGTCTAGGCTGTTGATTGGTTTTGGGTTCAAACCACTTCAATAAACCGACGCCCAGATACAAGGTACTCTTTCCATTTTCCTCTTCGGCCAATTTCGCATTGCGGTACAGGTGTGTTAAGATATTATCCAGATCATCCTGATGATAAAGTGTTAGCAGGCGATTATATCTGAATTCGTCGTCAGCAAGCTTGAATAGTGGCTCGGAAGAATGCAAGGGTTCTAAATAAAGATTGTAACGACGTAAAACCTCTTGACTGTTGTTGGGATGTATGGTGAGTGATTTTCCGTTTGATAGATGATCTTCCAAGAGATCTGTTTTCAGATCCACTATCTGCAACATACTTTTAGTGAACCGAAGGTTCAATAGGTTATTTCTGAGTGAAAGGTCGAGCAGCTTTCGTTCCCAGATTTTTTGTTTTGTTAGATCTTTGACTTCACTGAGAACGAGATCCAGTTTGTTGTCATCGATATTAAAATAATCGATAGCCTGTTTTTTGGCTGATCCAGTGGTATTCATTAATGCCGCTTTGTTCAGATCGTCCTTTCCAGTAAAAGGTAAGGGAAGGATCCCATGCGAACGGGCATGTTTGATATCGAGGGATAAAATAAAATTGTTGGCATGTAATAGCTGCGTTTCGGCGATGTTCATCGCTTCTCGCATGGTATAGGCATTTCCTCTGCATAAATGCGTAGACTCGATCAAAGCGATATCATCAATTCCATGGGCGATCCGTTTTGAAATAGCGGCTTGATCATAATTGACAACAGCTTCTAGCCGCTGGTCGCTGAGCCAAACGCCTATAAATGCATGCCCTTGAGTGACAATAAGAATTGGATTCAGATCGATAGCTTCCAGACAGGCTGCAAATAGTAGCGAGATATCGATACAGTTTCCAAACTGCGTTTCCCAGATCTGATCCACCAGACGAATGCGCTGACCTTCAGTTTCAAAACTTGCAGGCATGGCGCTGTATGTAATATTGATATTTAGAATAGCCTGATATAGGGCCATTACTTCCTGCAGGACACGATCCTTGCTATTGGATTGATAGCCCAAAAACGCTGGCGTTAACCTGTTTTTCTCAAGAATTTTGACCGCCTCAGCTTTAATCGTATAGATGATATCATGATTGGGCAAAACGTAAGAAGCCAATAATTCGGGGTATTTACTTAATCCGCCAAAATAATCCATCGGTAACACGTTTACGGTGAATTTTTGCTGATATAAGATTTCATTTTTAGAATAAATCGTACAGGTAAGCGTATCCAAATCTTTCTCTACCAGATTCCGGATAAATGGAATATTGTAGTCGAAAGCTAAATTTTCCAGTGTTACTGGTGTTCCTTCCAAAAACCTGTCTATAGAAAATGTGTAGGGGCTGAACAATCCGATTTCAGAAGTAATCTCAATTTTTATCTGTTCAATATCCTTTGTAACTGCGGTGATTTTAATTTTTTCCACTAGCGACAGATTATGGAAACAGAAGCTATAATTAAAGTGAGAGGCTTTCTCTATTGCAACCTGAAAACAAGCATTAGTTTCGATCATTTTAAAAAAAAATATATTAGTTTAAAGATATAGAAAATTTATATACTCCCAATTGCTTTATACGCTATTTCTAGATGTCGTTTTGAGTGTAATTTTTGGCAAAATAAATAAAGGAAGCATTTTTAATTTTGTGTCAGATTTAATAAATGATTTAAGATGAAAAAATTATATGCCCCTCTTATTGGGGTAATGTTAGCTGTGTTGACCAATGTTGTCATGGCACAAGCTCATAAAACACAGGTCTTGGTTCTTATTCATTCCGATAAAGGCGGAACGTATGAATTAGCAAAGGAAGTTGCAAAAGGTATTGAGCGCAGTGGTAAGGTACAGGCTGTGGTTAAACTGGTGAAACCATCATCTGATTCAAAGCTGAGTAGTCTTGCAGTGGCAACAGTAGAAGAGCTGCCTAATTATGACGGGATTGCATTTGGATCACCTATTTATTTTGGTAATATAAGTACAGCAATGAGTGAGTTCCTGTCCAAAACAGTAGATCTATGGTCTCAGCACGCCTTGGAGGGCATCCCTGCTACAGTATTTATGTCTGCAGGGAGTGGTGCAGGAAAGGAGTTGGCATTGCAGTCATTCTGGAATAGCCTAGCGGTACATGGGATGATTCTGGTTCCTACAGGTATTATGGGGAATGACAAAATAGATAAATCCATTCCACAGGGAAATACAGTCTTAGGGACAACAAGTCTCGCTTCATTGACAGCTACCGAGAGACCGAGCAAAAGTGAGCGCTATCTGGCCGAGCTGCAGGGAATGAACCTTGCGAAGGTTGCCCTAGCGCTAGCGGGTACAAGGGAAAATAAGGTTCTTGATAAAAAAAGTAGCCATGCTAACCCGGATGTAGTATCAATCCATAATAAGTTACGGGAAAACAATATTGTACTTCCAAAAGTACCCCAACCGGCAGGGAATTATCAACCTTATGTTCGTTCCGGAAATTTAGTCTTTATTAATCAGGTGGCACTCAAGGATGGTAAAATATTTAAACCTGGAAAATTAGGGGCCGGTGTAAGTGAGCAGGAGGTGAAGGAAGCTACTGAAATAACAATGCTTAATGTACTTTCTGTTCTTAATGAGGCGGTCGGTGGAGATCTAAACCGGGTCAAACGTTGTGTACAGTTAACAGGAATTTTCAATACGAAAGACGATTATAGTAAACATGCCGACCTGATGAACGTGGCATCCAATCTTGCTGTTACGGTATTTGGCGAAAAAGGGAAACATGCCCGGGCGACTTTTGGAGCTTCATCTTTACCTGTAAATTCATCTGTAGAGATACAGGCAGTCTTCGAAATTGAATAGTTAGATAGCTTTTCGTTAGAAATAGCTGGAAAAATCGATTGAGGGATCTTTCTGACCAATAAACCGAGTGCAGCGAGCGCATTGATACCTGAATAAAAAACGACGCTATAAAAAATAGACAATTTAAAAAAATGCCAATGTGATAAACATTGGCATTACCTTATACGTCCTATAAAGTTTCAGGGATGTTATTTTTTAACTTCACCTTTATATTTTACTGCACCATTTACATATAAATCCGATTTATCAGCATCATATTTATAGGTATCTTTTTGGTATGTATTGTTTTCA
>Ga0213825_1002109_pt1 | contig 12918 bp, 7 predicted proteins | sample MC6MC0900MG_FD_179896 | JGI IMG/M metagenome (GOLD analysis project Ga0213825, IMG submission 179896) | Enriched soil aggregate microbial communities from Iowa State University, Ames, United States - MC6-MC0900-MG | ecosystem: Environmental > Terrestrial > Soil > Unclassified | place: USA: Iowa... | reverse complement strand
CGCGAAGTAGTGGAACCGGTGGCTGCACCGGTCCCGGTCGCCCCGGCGCCGGTGGCCGCCCCGGCCGCCACCGGCGTGGTCGGCTGGCTGAAGCGCATCTTCGGCGGCGAAGCGGCCCCGGCCGCCACCCCGCAGCCGAGCGCACGCCCGGCCCAGGACGGCAACCGCAACGGTCGCAACAAGGACCGCAACGGCAAGGACCGCACTGGCCGCCGCGACGAGCGTGGCGAGCGCGGTGAGCGTTCCGCCGGCCAGGGCCAGGCCCAGGGTCGCGGCAAGGACCGTCGCGATGATCGCGGTGGCGAACGCGCCGGCAAGGGCGAGCGTCGCGACGGCGAGCGCCGTGACGAGCGCCGCCAGGACGCGGCCGCGCCGCAGACCTCCACGGCCGCCGGCCAGCCCCAGCAGGGCAAGCCGCGCAACGAGCAGCAGCCGAAGGCGCCGCGCAACGAACAGCAGCCGAAGCTGAACCAGAAGCAGAAGCCGCCGCGCGCGCAGAACGAAGGTGACAAGCCCGCCCGCCAGCCGCAGGTCGACAGCGTCAAGCCGGTGCAGAACGAGGCCAGCGTGGCCGATGCCGCGCTGGTCGCCGCTGCCGCCGTGACCGTGGTCGACACCGCGACCCCGGCAGTGGTTGCGCCGGCCGCCGCAGCGGTACCGACCCCGGTGACAGCTGACGACACCCGGGCGGCCGTGGCCGAAGGCGACGCCGTCGAGCGCGGCGAAGCGCCGGGCACTGCCGACGATGCCACCGGCGAAGGCGCGTCGCGCCGTCGTCGCGGCCGTCGTGGCGGTCGTCGTCGTCGTCGTGGCAATGGTGAGCAGGCTGCAGGCAGTGATGGGCTGCATGACGACGCCGGTCTGGACCAGGACGGCGACACCACCGCCCAGGCCGCCCGCACGGCCGCACGCAGCACCGAATCGAACCCCGAGTTCGACTTCGATGACGATGGTGCCGCGCCGGTTGCCCCGGCTGCCCCGGTGCAGGCCCCGCGCCCGGCCCCGGTCGCTGCCGTGGCCGCCGCCGCGCCGGTGGCGGTGGTCAGCAGCCCGGTTCTGAATGCCGATCACGCCGAACCGGCGCCGAAGGGCCCGGCTGCCGAGCCGGCTGCCGCGCCCACCGCGTCCTACACCGACCGCGTGCCGTTCGTGGAGTCGCCGATGCCGGCGGCAGCCCCGGTCGCCAAGGCACCGGCGGTGGAAACCCCGGCTGCGGAAGCACCGAAGGCCGTGGAGGCCCCGGTAGTGACCGAGACCGCGAAGGCCGTCGAAGCCCCGAAGGCAACCGAAGCCCCGAAGCCGGTGGAAGCCCCGGTCGTGGCCGAGGCGCCGAAGGCAGTTGAAGCCCCGCGCGTCACGGAAGCCGCGAAGGCGGTCGAAGCCCCCGTCGTGACGGAAGCTCCGAAGCCCGTGGCAGCCCCCGTCGTGACGGAAGCACCGAAGGCCGTCCAGGCCCCGGTCGCCGCCGAAGCGCCGAAGGCGGCTCATGCTCCGGCTGCCACCCCGGCGCCGACCGCGCCGGCCGCAGTGCAGACGCCGCCGTCGGCAGATGCCGCCAGCAGTGCCGGAGCGGTCGAGCACAAGGGGCCGACCGAAGTCGGCCGCCCGGTGCAGACCCGCATGCTGGACGCAGTAGACGCCGTCCCGACCGCACCGGCGGCCCCGGCACCGGTGGCACGTGCCGAGTCGGTTGATCCGGCCCCCGCAGTGCAGAACGGCCAGCTGTTCGGCAGCGCCCACGGCGATGCCGCCGCGACCGATGCCGCCGCCCAGGCCGCACACGCCGAAGCCCGCGAAGACATCCCCACCGATGAACTCGCCCAGGCCGAAGCCGCTGCCAAGGAAGAGCAGGACAAGGCCGACAAGCCCTGACCCGCGCGACGTAGAGCCACGCCCTGCGTGGCTGCCATGCAAGACACAGACAGCGGCCTTCGGGCCGCTGTCTGCATTTGGGCATCGCGATTCGACACGCGTTTAACGCACACAGGCGCATGTTCCCGCTTGCGGGGGCGCATGCTGAGGACGTGCCATGGCTACAGTGCCGGCTTCACCGATCCCGCCTGTTTTCCACTACCGCTATGACGCCGCCAATCTTCTGACCTGTGTCGGCACGTCCGACATGCCGCAGTGGCGATACTGGAAAGACGATGTGGTGGTCAACGCCGCCGAAGGCAGCCAGGAACTGAGCTGGGCATATTGTCGCGATCATCTCGTCGCTGCCTTGCGAGTCGGCTCGACCCCATCGACAACGGTGCTGGGCATCGATCAGGCAGGCTCCGTGCTGCGTGAAGCCGATGCAGCACACCGCAGCCGCTGCTACGCACCTTACGGCTACGCGTCCAGTGACGCCGGGCCTTCGCAGCCTGCGGAAGCCGGGTCCCACCCGGGGTTCAACGGTGAGCTGTTCGATGAAGCCAGTGGCTGTTACCTGCCGGGTGCAGGGCATCATCGCCCCTACAGTCCGGTGCTTCACTGCTTCCTCGCGCCGGATTCGCTCAGCCCGTTCGACGAGGGCGGCCTGAATGCGTATTCCTATTGTGGCGGCGACCCCATCAATCGCATGGATCCGACGGGCCACTTCTGGAAGTGGATCGTGGCAGGCATTGGCGCCGTCGCAGCTGTCGTAAGCCTCGGCATTCTTGCCGTCCCTTTGATTGCCGGAAGCGCAGCGCTGACAGCCTCGGCTGTTGCTGGCGCCGCGCTGAGCGCGGTAGGGGCCGTGGCCGAGATTGGAGCGATCGCCGCAGAAGCCGCCGGAGACGAAAAAGCGGCGAGCATCCTCGGCTGGATCGGATTGGGCGTGACGGCTGTGGGGGTCGTTACTGCGCTACCGGCAATAGCCAAGGCGGCCGGCAAGGGCTTGGCCAAGCTGGGCAAGCTGTCGAAGTCCCGGGGCCTTGAAGTTGCCAGTAATCCTTCCGGGGGCTGGCATACGGGAGGATATCTGAAGCTGGGGGACGGCTCGCTTCCCCACGCGCGCCCGCTGGTCGACGGCCCCGAATTCACATATCGCACCATCGGAAAAAAGGCGAATTCCAGCGTCAGGTTCAAAGACCTTCCCAAAGAAGAGCAGTCAACCGTCCTGAAGATCGTGCGTAACGACGTCAGCAGCTTCAAGTACGGCAGGGACGGGATCGTCTTTGAAAACAAGGAGCTCAGGCTTCCGATCGAACGTCTGGGGCACTATCAGGAATACACGGTTCCGATTTACGGCACGAGTGGGCGAGGCGTGACCCGGATTGTTGCCGGCGGTGTCGCCAGGCATGGGCCCAGGGCGCTGTACCGAACCGCTGATCACTACGAAACCTTTACCCAGATCAGATTCCCGAAAAAGTGGCCGCGGCACCCGATCTAGACGTGCTCTCACGGCGCGAACTGCAACCGCGTCCACACGCCATAGTGATCCGACGCCCACCGCCCTTCCGCGTACGGCTGGTCGAACAGCAGCCGCGCTTCGCGGGCCAGCAGCTTGTCCTGCTGGAAGAAGATGTGGTCGATGCGCGACGGCGCGTCGAAATAGTGCCGGTTCAAGGTGCTGGCCTGGGCCAGGTCGTTGTTCACGTGCACGCTGCCAAAGCTGTCGCCATAACGCTGGCGCAGCGGGCTGAGATCGCTGGCATCCACCATCGCGTTGAAATCGCCCGCGATCACCACCGGCGCCTCGCCCGCGGTGGCGGCGATGAACGCCAGCAGGTCGGCCACCTGCTCGCTGCGGATGCGGCGGCCATTGTCATCGGCGCGCTCGTGGAGGTGGGTGGCATACACGTTCACCGGCTGCCCGTCGACGTCGATACGCAGGTGCGCCACCGTGCGGTAATCGGTCCGCGGCGCCAGCAAATGCTCGCCGCGCGCCAGCACCGGACGGCGGGTGAGCAATGCATTGCCGTAGCGCTTCAAGCGCCCCGGCGGATCTGTGGACACGAACTGGTAGTCGTAGCCCAGCCGGCGCGCCAGCCACGCCGCCTGGTTGCGCACGTGCGGCTTCTGGATCACTTCCTGCAGCGCGATCGCGTCGGGCTGCAGCGCCGCCAGCTCGCGCAGGATCACCTGGCGCCGCTGCGGCCAGTCTTCGCGGTCATGGTGCAGGTTGAAGGTCACCATGCTCATGCCCTGCTCCACCGGCGCGGCCGCGTGCGCCGGCAGCAGGGCCAGCGCACACGCCAGCAGCAGGCCCAGGCGGGCCACGCGTGCCAGCCCCACGGTCACTGCGCCTTGCGTTCGGCGCGGCGCACCGAAGCCGGGATCTCGATCTCGACCCGTGCCGGCACCTGGGTGATCCGCAGCTCGCCGTTGAGCCACTGCGCCGGCTCGCCGTTGATGGTGGTGGCACCCGGGTCACCGCTGTACGGCCACGGCAGGACCAGGCCGCCCTGCGGCAGCGCCAGCCCCGGCGCCACCTGCAGCGTGAGCTGCCGGTCGCTGCGGCTCAGGGTGTAGCTGAGCTGGCCGTTCGGCGTGCGCAGTCCCTTCACCCCTACGCCGGCGCCTTCCAGCCAACGGCTGGGCACGCCCGCGGCCAGCACCAGGCTGTCATCCACGTCGCGGCTGTAGGCGAACATGTCCAGTGCCGAACGCACGAAGTCAGAGGCGACCCACGCATGCGGCAGGTCGCCCACGAAGAACGGCTTGCGCGGGGTATGCGAGACCACTTCGGCCCACTGGTTCCAGGCCTGCGGTGCACGGTCCCGGAAGAAGAATTCGGTCGCCTGCCAGGCACGGTCGCGCCAGCCCAGGCGCACGAAAGCGGCCACGTTGCGCCACTCGTACGGGGTGTAATCCTTCCACTCGCGCTTGCCGTCGCGGCGCTCCTCGAACTGCTTCCAGTAGCGCTCGAAGGTGTTGTCCAGGTAAGGCTGCGGCAGCCGTCCCTGCTCCCCGCCCGGGGCCAGCGCGATGGTGGTGGAGGTGGCGTCGAAATCGCCCAGCTCGGCCGAGCCAGGCAGGAAATCGATCTTGTGCTGCGCGGTGGCCGCCAGCAGCGAGGCCTGCAGGTCATCACGGAACTGGTCGCGCGACTCGGCGATCTGCATCGCCTCGACCTTGCCCAGCGCGCTGGCGATGACCGCGGCGTCCTTGTAGCCGCGCAGCGCCCAGAAGTTGTCCCAGTACGAATGCATCGGCTTGGCCGAATAGCCTTCGTGGCTGATCGACACCGGCATCATCCCGTAGAACGCCGGGTTGCGTGCGCGGTTCTCTTCAGTGCGCTCGCTCAGGCGCAGCTGTTCCATGTACTTATACGCGCCCTGCACGTGCGGCCACATCAGTTCCAGGAAGGTGCTGTCGCCGGTGTAGCGCCAGTACTCGGCGATGTTGAAGATCAGCTCGCCATGGCTGTCGTTTTCCGGTACCGGGTCGGCGCCGCGCGGGTCGACGCAGCACGGCACCTTGCCGTTGTCGAACTGGTACGGCGCATACCAGTTGACGTACTCGCGCACCGCATCGCTGCGGCCCATGCGCAGCAGTCCTTCGGAAATCATCGCGCCATCGCGGATCCAGCTGCGCGAATACGAGCGCGTGCCCGGCTGCAGGCTCGGCCCGATCCGCGAGATCAGCATGTGCGCCAGTGCGGTGCGCAGGGTGTCGGCCAACGGCTTGCCTGCTGCCGGCACCTGCAGCGACACCTGGTCCAGCTTGGTGCGCCACATCGAGGCCACCTGCTGCTGCGCTTTGCTGGCGTCGAAATCCTTCGGCGTGGCCCAGGCGCCGGTCTGCGGCAGCACGAGGGCCACCTCGCGGGTCTGTCCCGGCTCCAGCCGCCAGCGGTACAGCAGCGCGCCGGATGCGAGCCCGGTCGGGTCGCGCACCTCGGTGGCGGTCGGCAGGTTGCCGCTGGCCAGGTGGGCGACCTCCAGCTTGCCATCGAACGGACTGGCAAAGGCAGCGTCAGGGGCCTGCACCGGATACACACGCGGCGCGCCGTTGACCTCGACCTGGCCGGGCTCGATATCCAGGGTGTCGATCCGGCTCACCCCGCCCACGGTGTTGAGGAACTGGCGCGGCGGATTGACCTGCCAGGGTCGTACGGCCAGGGCCAGGGTGTAGTCGTGGGCGACCTTGTCCGGGTTGTGCAGCGTATAGCGGCCAACCAGCTGCGCCTGGTCCGGGCGGCCCTGGACGAAGCCGGTGACCTTCAGCGCTGCCTGCGGGTGGGTCCAGTCGACGCTGGCGATCGGCAGGTAATCGTCCTGCAGGGACTGCTTCGTTTCGACGTCGGCCCAGCTCAGCACCTTCTTGTCCACCAGCACGAACGGCTCGACACTGAAGCTGGCCTTCTTCACCTCCAGCGCGCCGTCCTCGCCGATCAGCGCCTGTTCCTTGCCGCCGTCCAGGCCGAGCAGGGTCCAGTACGGCTGCTCGCCACTGAAGCCGCGCGGCACGAAGCCCCGGGTCAGGTCGGCGCCGACCGATGCGACGAAGTCGTTCGGGGTGGCGGCAAAATCCAGCGGCTTGATCGAGATGTCACGGATGCCGTAGCGCCAGCTGCTGCCGTGCGCCAGGTCGAAGCGCAGGTAGCGCGCCTCGGTGTCGGGCAACGCCAGCCAGTCGCGGTCGCCGCCACCGCCGGCGGTGATCTCGCGCAGGATCCGCCAGTCGCGACCGTCCACCGACGAGCGCACCACGTAGCGGGTTGCTTCCAGCCCCGGCAGCCACTGGATGACCGCGCCACCGAACTCGCGCACCTTGTGCAGGTCCAGGCTGATGGTCTGCTCCGGCACCCCGCCGCTGATCCACACGGTGTCGGACTTGCCGTCGGCAATGCGGCTCTGCAGCGCGGTGGCGGTGTCGGCGATCACCGACGGCGCCAGCGCCGAGGTGTCGGCCGGCGGCAGCGCCTGCAGGGTCAGCCGGTCGAAGCAGACCGTGCCGCGCCCGCCGACCTTGCTGTAGATCGTGAATTCCACCGCCGCGCTCCGGCGCAGGGTCTTGTCCGGGTCCGGGCCCCAGGCCTTGTCGATCTGGCGCTGGCGATACTGCACCGGCGTCCAGGTCTTGGGGAACGCGTAACCGGGGCGGTTGACCCACCACACGTTGTCGCCGCTGGCATCGATCAGCTTGAACTGCAGGTCGTTGCCGGGAGAATCGCCGCGCAGCTGGAAGCCCACCTGGTAGTTGTCCGGCCAGGTGATGGGCAGTTCGCGGCGGATCGCCACGTAGCCGGAGACTTCGTGGAAGTCGTAGTCCACGCACAGCGCGCGCCCGCCGTTGGCACCGGCCACGCTGCGCAGCGAGCCGCTGACCTGGTCGGACACCACCAGCTTCCAGGGCGCCATGTCGTCGAAGGTGTCCAGGACCTTGGGCGCCGCCGGCACTGCCGGGGGCGCGGCAGGCGCCGCCATCGACCACACCACACCCAGACCCAGAACTCCCGCGACGACGGCACGCTTCACCCTTTGACACTCCCCAGCAGCAGACCTTGGATGTAATAGCGCTGCAGCACCAGGAACAGTGCCAGCACCGGAACCACCGTGACCACCGCGCCGGCCATCATCATTTCAACGTCCATGATGTGTTCGCGCGACAGCGTGGCCAGGGCAACCGGCAAAGTGTAGTGCTCCTGGTCGGTCAACACGATCAGCGGCCACATGAAATCGTTCCAGGCGCCCATGAAGGTGAAGATCGACAGGGTCACCAGCACCGGCTTGAGCATCGGCAGCACGATCTGGAAGAAGATCCGCAGCTCCCCTGCCCCGTCGATACGCGCCGCTTCCAGCAGCTCATCGGGAATCGAGCGCGCGTACTGGCGCACCAGGAAGATGCCGAACACGCTGGCCAGCGCCGGCACGATCACCCCGCCGAAGCTGTTCACTAGGCCCAGCTGTTTCATCAGCAGGAACAGCGGCAGCATGGCCACCTGCGCCGGGATCACCAGCGCCGCCAGCAGCACCTGGAAGATCCGCTCGCGACCGACGAAGCGCAGCTTGGCGAACGCATAGCCGGCCATGGTGTTGAGCAGCAGCGAGCCCAGCGTGATCGCCAGCGAGACGAACAGGCTGTTGACGAAGTTGTTGGCCATGCCGGTGCGGGCGAACAGCTCGTGGTAGTTGTTGGTGGTCACCGACGAGGGCAGCAGGGGCGGCGGGAAATGCGCCGCTTCGCCGGTCGGCATGAACGACACCGACAGCATCCACAGCAGCGGCGCCAGGCTGACCGCCGCCAGCACCAGCAGCCCACCGTTCACCCACCACGCATGCCAGCGCGACTGGCCGATCTCACGACTCATACCAACTGCCTCTTGCGGCCGAAACGCAGCATCAGGCTGGTTACCGCCAGGATGATCAGGAACAGCAGGAACGCCACGGCCGACGCGCGGCCCAGGTTCCACCACTTGAAGCCTTCCTCGAACATGAAGTACAGCACGCTCACCGTGCTCTGCAGCGGGTCGCCGCGGGTCATCACGTAGGGTTCGGCGAACAGCTGGAAGTAGCCGGACACGGTGATCACCCCGACCACCAGCAGGACCGGGCCGAGCATCGGCAGGGTGATGTGCAGGAACTGCTTCCAGCGCGAGGCACCGTCGATGCGCGCGGCCTCGTACAGGTCATGCGGGATCGCCTGCAGGCCAGCCAGGAAGATCACCATGTTGTAGCCGAAGTTCTTCCACACCGCGAACAGCATGATGGTCGGCATGGCCCAGTTCGGGTCGCCCAGCCAGTCGATCGGGCTGATCCCCAGGTGGCCCAGCCCGTAGTTCACCAGCCCGTAGCTGGTATGGAACAGGTAGCGCCAGATCACCGCCACCGCCACCAGCGTGGTCACTACCGGGGCGAACAGCGCGGTGCGGAACAGCGCCTTGAAGCGGGCCGCCGGGGCGTTGAGCAGCATCGCTGCGCCGAGCGACACGCCAATGGACATCGGCACGCCGACCACCACGAAATACGTGGTGTTCCACAGCGACTTCCAGAACATCGGGGTCTGCAGCAGGTCGATATAGTTGCCCAGCCCGACGAAGCGCAGGTTGCCGCCGTCGGCCAGTGCGTACAGGTCGAAGTCGGTGATGCTGAGCGCCAGTGCGGAAAACACCGGCAGGCCGAAGAACACGCCGATGACCAGCAGGGACGGGCCGGCGAAGATCCAGCCGGCGAGCGAACGCTGCTTCATGGGCTCACCTCCGCGGCCGGCGCGGCAGCCGCGTCGGCCTGCGTGCGCTGTTCATGCATCCAGCGGCGCTTGGCCAATACCTTGTCCACACGGTCATCCAGTCGATTCACGGCTACATCCTGATCCAGCCCACCGCGTACCACCTGTTCGGTGACGATGCGCATTTCCTGCACGATACGTTCCCACTCCAGCACCTTCGGGGTCGGGCGCACCCGCTCGAGCTGGTCGCGGAACGGCTGCGCCAGCGGGTCGTTGGCCAGCGAGGCGAATTCCCAGGTGCTGCGTCGCGGCGGCAGGTCGCCGATGATGGAATGGAAGCGTTCCTGGATGGCCGGGCGCGACAGGAACTCGATCAGCTTCCACGACGCTTCCTTCTGCTGCGAGCTGCGCGAGATCACCAGGCTGGTGCCACCGGCGATGCCGGCACCCGGGCCGTCCGGGCCGGGCAGCGCGGCGGTGCCCCACTTGCCTTCCAGTTCTTTGGGCTGCAGCTTCTTGAACTCGCGGATGTTCCAGGGGCCGGACAGGTAGAACACGTTGAAGCCGCGGAAGAACTCGTCCCACACGTTGGAGATCTGGGTTTCGGACATGCGCGGCGCCCAGCCCTGGGCGAACATGTTTTCGTAGAACGCCAGCGTGCGGCGGAACCCCGGGCTGCGGAAGTTGCCACGGGTATCGTGGTCGCGCAGCAGCGGGTCCGGCTGCTGCAGGGCGAACGACAGCTGCTGTTCGAACTCGTTGATCGGCATCAGGATCGCGTAGCGGTCGGCACCCTGCATCTTCTTGATCGCCGCCATCATGGTGTTCCACTCCGCCCAGGTGCGCGGCGGGTGGTCGAAGCCGGCCTGCGCCAGCAGGTCCTTGCGGTAGTACAGCAGGCGCGTGTCCACGTACCACGGAATGCCGACCAGCTGGTCATGGATGACATTGGTGTCCCAGATGCCCTGGAAGTAATCGGCCGGGTCCACCACCTTCGACCGGGCCACGAACGGCGCCAGCGGAGTCAGCGTGTCCAGCTCGGCGAACTCGGGGATCCAGGTATTGCCCAGCTGGAACACGTCCGGCAGCCCATCGGCGGCGAACGCGGTGAGCAGCTTTTCATGCGCGGCGGTCCACGGGATGTTCTGCACGTCGACGTGGATGCCGGGGTTTTCCGCTTCGAATTCGCGGATCAGCTCGGCGACCACTTCGGCTTCGCGACCCATCGCCCAGAACCGCACGGTCACCCCTTCCGGTTCCCGGCGGCAGGCACTCAACAACAGGCTGCCGATGACCAGCAGCAGAACACTCACCCACAGCTTGGGGCGCGACGACAAGGACACTGCTTACTTCCCCTGGGGCTGGTTGCGGTTGGTGTTGGAATTGTTCTTCTGTTCCTGCGCAGCGGCGGCGCGGGATTCGGCGATGCCCATCGAACGGGCCGCAGCGGCCTTCTCGTCCTTCTGCAGTTCCATCGGCTGCTCCTCGCCTTCCGGGGTCAGCCAGCCGCCGCTGAAACCGGCACGCTCCAGGCCACGGCGGATGTGCGGGTTGGTCTTCATCGTGTTCCAGACGAAGTCGTTGCGGTAGTTGGCGATCATGGTCAGGATCGGGCCCTGGTCGATGCCGATGTAGTCGCTGGCCACCCAGCCGCGATCCGGCACGATGCGCCCGGTCTTGAGCGGAATGTCGAAGTTGAAGCTGGGGTTGAACGAATCCAGGAAGCCGTAGCTGGAGTACAGGTAGTCGCCGTAGCGCTTGTGCATTTCCAGCGTGGCCGGGATCACCTCTTCCGGGGCGAACACCACCGAGGAGATCGCCGCGGTGGGGGCGATGGTGCCATCGTCGAAGTTCTCACGCAGGCCGGCGCCGCGCGAGGAGTAATGGCGGAACTGGCGCTGCTCGCCGCGGAATTCCTGGGTGGTGTTCTGCGGGCCATCGCTGGCGGTCAGGCCCCACACGTTCTCGCCGTATTCCTTCCACTGCGCCGGGTTGGCGATGGCGTACTCGCGCTGGGCCAGTGCGGCCGAGCGGCTGTTGAGGAAATAGGTGCTGCCGCGTTCGCGCATGTACGCGTCCTGGATGTCGCGGAAGTCGATCCAGACATGGGTGTACTGGTGGCCGAACAGCGGACCGAAGGACAGGTATTCCTGGCCCTGGAACACGCCCCAGTCGTTGTCGTAGGTGCGCGTCCACACCGTCCACGCATCCGGGCTGACCGGGTGGCTGGGCGAGCCGAGTGCGAGGATGTAGACCATCATCGCTTCGTTGTAGCCCATCCAGTCGTGGTCGATGAAGCCGCTTTCCGGGAACCAGCCCATCGAGATCAGCGGGGCGCGCTGCTGCAGCCACGGCCAGTCGACGCGCTTGTACAGGGTGTCGGCGATGGCGCGGATTTCCTTCTCGCGGGAATCGTCGCCGGTGTAATAGGACTGCGCGAACAGCACGCCCATCATCAGCAGGGCGGTGTCCACGCTGGACAGTTCCACCCAGCTGTCATAGCGATGGCCCTGCTGCATGTCCAGGAAATGGTAGTAGAAACCCTTGTAGCCGCCCTTGCCGGTGCGCTGCGGGCCCATCGGCAGGTCGCGGAAGAACTTCAGCGTGGTCAGGGTGCGGTCCACGGCCTGGGTACGGCTGACCCAGCCGTTTTCCACGCCGATCGGATAGGCGGTCAGCGCGTACCCCACCGAGGCGATGCTGGCGAACGGGCGCGACGGATAACGGTCCGGGCTGAGCCCGTTGACTTCGTTGGTGGTGTCCCAGAAGAACTGGAAGGTGCGGCGTTCGATGTCGTCGAACAGCGGCGGCAACTCCGGTTTCATCGGGCGCGGTGGAACGTCGGCTTCGACCAGGATCACCGGCGGCTTGGGTTTGGCGGGCTGTTCCTGTGCCTGCGGCTTGCAGCCGACCACGGCTGCCGCCATTACCGCCAGTGCCACTACGCGGGGTACCTTCATCGTGCCAACCCTCCGGAATCTTCGAATTCCACGCCAGCATACCGGGGCGTGGAGTGAAATCGTTTACAGCCTGCATTCATAAAAAACCGGTTCTCCCCAGACCGCGAGGACACGCATGGCGTGTCTCTACGGCTGGGGGACCGGCCTGCGGCGTAGTGACACGCCATGCGTGTCAAAACGCCATGGGTGTCACCACCTTCCTGCAGCGTAGTGACACGCCATGCGTGTCAAAACGCCATGGGTGTCACCACCTTCCCCTCATCAGAAGCGGAAGCCCACTTCCGCCTTCACCTGGCGCGGCGTACCGACGATGTCGCCGGTCTCGTTGTAGCTGGCCAGCAACTTGCCGTTGGACTTGGTGTAGTTGTAGTTGGAGAAGTTGTCGAAGTTGAACACGTTGATGATGTCGATACGCGCGTACAACTCGGTCTCGCCCGGCATCTTGAACGTCTTCGTCGCCTGCAGGTCGACCGAGCGGTAGCCCCAGATCTTGCCACCGAGCAGGAAACGACCGTTGCCGTCCGGCACCGCGGCGCCCGGGGTCGGCAGGTCGAAGCCGCTGGCCTGCGCCACCGGGTACCAGTCGTTGACCGCGGTCGGGGTGGCCAGGGTGATCTTGCCGCCGAAGGTGATATCCCAGAAGCCGGCATACGAACCGGTCAGCACGATGCGATGACGCGGCGCACCGTTGGAACGGACGGTCGGGTAATCCTCGATCAGGCCACGGTCGAACGCGTAGTGCTCGTTGATGTCACGGTTGTGGCGCGCGGTCGTCCAGGTGTAGGCGATCGAGGTGCCCCAGCCGCTTTCCTTGGTGAACGGCTTCTGCGCCGACAGCAGGACCTGGGTCGCACGGGTCTTGATGCCCTGCTGGCCGATG
>Ga0213825_1002103_pt1 | contig 12931 bp, 18 predicted proteins | sample MC6MC0900MG_FD_179896 | JGI IMG/M metagenome (GOLD analysis project Ga0213825, IMG submission 179896) | Enriched soil aggregate microbial communities from Iowa State University, Ames, United States - MC6-MC0900-MG | ecosystem: Environmental > Terrestrial > Soil > Unclassified | place: USA: Iowa... | reverse complement strand
TCAGGCTATCTATTTGCTTACCTCGTAGGCCGATATCTGTTAAAAGACGGTCCACAAATGGCAACCTTTGTTTTTACTGGTGGCATGAGAAATATTGCAGTCGGTGTCATCGTGGCCACAACGTACTTTCCAGGTAAAGTCGCCATGCCTGTTGTGTTCGGTATGCTGTTTCAACAGGTACTAGCCTCCGTTTTTAGTAAGATGATGAATCCTTTGTATAAACCAGATAAGAGCACCGTATAGACGGTGTTCTTATTTTAGGTTTGCACTTATACTAAATAGGAGAAGCTTTTATTTATATTTGAAGGGTGTGCTAATATGTCATACAATTTCCAACTTATATCACCAAAAATATCCCCGAATCTTGACAAAGCAAATTTTCAGGATATTTTTTATGAGGAGGAACCCTATTTAACAAATTGCAAGATTACGGATACGGTCATTGCTCACGAGGATATTGAACGATTAATCGTCTCTAATGTTATCTTTAAAAATGTCACATTCATCGATTGTACCTTTCAAAAAATTGATTTAACGGACGTCATTTTTGAAAACTGTGATTTATCTAACACTAACTTAAGTGAAGGCATCATTCATAGAGTGGCCTTCAAAAACTGTAAATTATTAGGGTTGAATTTAACTGAAGCAAACCTCGGCAATGTTTCATTTGAAAATTGCCTTGCAAACTTATGCAATTTCCCCGAAGTGCGCTTTAAACAAGTGCTATTTGATAGCACCTCCCTGCAAGGTGCGAATTTTTATGATTGTTTACTTAATAAGGTGGCGTTTCAGGAAAGTGATCTAAATGATGTGGATTTCTCCCAAACTTCCTTAAAAGGAATAGACATCAGTACATGTAAATTTAAAAGACTTCAAGTAACTCCAGAAAGTTTAAATGGGTGTGAAGTCTCTACTGAACAAGCCATAGGTTTTGCTTCATTACTAGGGTTGAAGGTTAAATACTAGTTTAAGGGCTTAAAAGTTCAAGAAAAAAATAAAGCGCTTATCCTTATGCTCGGATAGCGCTCATTTTTTACAATTTGTTAATCTGCTATTTTTTCATCTTTTAGTATTTTATCCGCTCTTTACAGGCTATCCTCCTAATTTGCGGGGCTATCCCTCACTTTGAGCGTTCTATCCGCTACTTTTTCAGTTTTATCCTCCACTTTTAGAATTCTATCCTGCTATTTGAGGGCTATCCCTCACTTTGAGCGTTCTATCCGCTACTTTTTCAGTTTTATCCTCCACTTTTAGAATTCTATCCTGCTATTTGAGGGCTATCCTCCTCTTTAAGCGTTCTATCCGCTACTCTTTCAGTTTTATCCTCCACTTTTAGAATTCTATCCTGCTATTTGAGGGCTATCCTCCTCTTTAAACGCAAGGTGTCTGATAATTACAGCCTGTTATATAGCATTTCTATATGCTCTATTCCATCTTCTAAATAAACTTCTGATGTCTTTTCAAATCCGAAGCCCTCATAGAATTTTAGCAAATATGCCTGCGCAGAAATGCGGATTGCGTCTTCTCCAATATCATCTAGAATATAATCAATTGCTCTTTTAACCATTTCCAGAGACAATCCCTTTTTTCTGTAGGTTTGCTTTGTTAACACTCTTCCGATTGCTGCTTCTTGATATGCTATTCCTTTGGGTAGGATCCTTAAATACCCAACTACCTCTCCTTGGTCTTCACCAAATAAATGATAAGCATTTTCGTCTTTTGAATCTAGATCCTGATAGACACATTCTTGCTCTACCACAAAAACTTCCGCACGAACCTTCAGTATCTCATATAGTTCTTTTACGGTTAATTCATCAAATTTTTTTATCTTCCAATCCACTTTTATAGCCTCCTATACTATTCAATTTCATAAAGTATAGCAAAAGTAGAATAAAAGTGGATCAGCCCCCTTAAAAGATTAAACTACATATCTATCTAGAAATTTACTTGCGTTACTATTAAACTTCCATAGGATTCCGAATTCTAACTGATAGGTTCCACATCTTTTCTATGAGCAGTTTTCGTTTGGCTAATATCACCATATCATCCATCTCAGACCGTTAAATCATTTTCTAATTTTATATTCGTCACTTCTTGTAGAAGCCGCTGGAGGACAGCAGCAAAAATGGCGATAACTAGTGAGACAAAAATAATGAGGAGTCCCACTATTCCAAAAGGAGGATCCATTTTGTTTGTTATAAAATGAAAAAGGGGTGCACCTAAGACATGCAAGCCACTGATTATTATTGCACACCACTTTATGTACTTTAACGCTTTTACAGACAATTCCGAGAACGCGGTATTGGCTTCAATGTACCGTAAAAGATTAAAAGCCTGATAGAGAGCAATGTAAAAAGGTACAGCCGATCCATACATCACAATGAAAATGAGATAATTCATTGGGTAAAAATTCGGATACAAACTCGATGCGAAATGAGCCATAGGAGGTACAAAAAATATACATAGGGCAAGAATGGCCATCCCAGCCAGAAGAATCATTACCTTTAAAAAAGATGTTAAACCTGGTTTAACATTCATTGAAAGCACCTCACTTATTTAATGACACTATAAATTTAACACGAAATTTATTGATTAACAATAAATAATAATTGTTTTTAATTATATTATTATTGTTATTTTTATATTTAACATTCATTGAAATATTCACAAGCGCCTTACTACATTAGATTGTAGTAAGGTTATTTAAAAAGCATTTGACTTTCCCCTGCACAGGAAACTGTATACTTGCATTAAGTTATTAGATTGGAGGTGATATTTTGTTTAAAATCAGTGAATTTTCTAGGCTAAGCAAAGTATCCTTAAAAACATTGCGCTATTATGATCAGATTGGCATATTAAAGCCGAGAAAGGTGGACCATGATACTTGCTACCGATACTATTCAGCAGACCAGCTACTAGAGCTCAATCGGATCTTTCTCTATAAGGAATTGGGGTTTACCTTGCCACAAATTATACGTTTGCTCCACGAAGATATTTCGTTAAAAGATATACAAGGGATGTTTAAGCTGAAAAAAAGTGAGATTCAACATATTATCCAGACGGAACAGGCCAAGCTTGCACGAATTGAAGAACGTATGCAACTTTTAGAACGAGAGGGTCAGGTGGAATCAGATCAAGAAATCCGCATCAAGGCAGTGGATGCTCAGCAATTCCTTTCTTTGAAAGCACGCGGGAGAGAAGAAGATATTCCAGATCTGTTTCGTACATTTAATCAATTACTCACAAAGGAAATGCGCCAATTAGCTCAAAGTCCTCAGGTTGTTTTATGGAAAGAAATAGAGGAGAAAGAAGAAGAGTTTGAATTTGAAGTCGGCTATTTTTTAACAAAGGAGCTTTCATCATTCCCTGATACATTTCAACTACGGACTCTTCCTCCTGAGCCAATGATGGCCACAATGACCTTTCGTTCAGATTCTAACTTTGCTTGTACAGCCTGTGTTGATTTAGCTAACTGGATTGTAGAAAATAACTATCAAGTCAAGGAAAACGAACCAGGTAGAGAAATCTATTTACCATTATCTACAACCCAAAACGTCCAATTAATGGAGATACAAATACCTATTATAAATAGCTGAAGGAAGCGTGAATTGAGTTGAAAAATAAGCTGATTATCTATGTTTTATCACTCATTGTTTTCCTAATCGGAACCGTTGAGTACATTATTACAGGCGTTATTGAAATGATTGCCGTAGACTTTGGAGTAACGATTTCAGAAGCGGGGTTATTAGTGACTTTATTTGCCCTAGCAGCAGCCATTTTCGCTCCAATTCTCATTGCGCTCACGATCAATGTGGATCGCAAAAAGTTGCTTATGGCTACCGTTAGTGTGTTCATTATTAGTAACGGATTCATGTTTATCAGCTCTTCTTTTGAGTACGCACTAGGGATACGAATTATTCAAGGGGTTAGCGGAGGAATTGCTACAGTGGTAGCCATGGCAGTAGCTACTCGATTAGTTGAAAAAGAACGAAGAGGCCGTGCTATCGGCATCATTTTGATGGGACTAAGTAGTTCGCTCGTGCTGGGTGTTCCAATTGGCACATTTTTTAGCGAAATATTTGGATGGAGAGTTTTATTTATGTTGATCGGTTTATTAACCATTCTTCCACTGCTTATCATCTATAAAAAAATTCCAGTTATCAAGGAGGAAGAAGCTGTTACACTCAGGTCGCAGCTTTCGATTTTAAAAGATTCAAAAATTCTAACTGCCCTGGCGATTACTTTATTTTATGTCGGTGGCTACGCTACCCTATTTACTTATATTACGCCTTTCTTGCAAGCCACATCCCCTCTTTCTATGACCGAAATTAGTGGCATTCTATTTTTAGCTGGCATTTGTAGCTTTCTTGGCTCAAGAGTGGGCGGGCAATTGGCTGATGCAAAGGGTTCACGTTTTACCATTTGTTTTGGATTGCTGTTACAAGCAGTAACGCTCCTCTTATTCGCACTAGCTGGTATCAATCTCTTTGTATTGATCTTGATTTTAATGATTTTTATGGTAGCAACTTGGAGTATTTCTCCTGCCCAGCAGCTCCTTCTTGTTACACTAGTACCTCGAAATCCAGACATTGCCCTAAGCATAAATACCTCCTTCATCCAATTCGGTTTTGCACTGGGGTCTGCATTAGGCGGGTTTGTCATCAGTCATACCTCTGTCCTAAATTTGAATTGGGTCGGTTTTGGTACTGTAAGCATGGCTTTATTCCTTGCTATCTGGCTATTCCAAAAATTGAATAGTAGAGTTGAAACCCCTATTATTACTAAAGTCAAATATTAATTTTTTTATCCTACCTTTATATTGAAAATGGCATATTCAATATAAAGGTAGCTTTTCTAAATATGTACTCTTGATTAAAAACATTTATATTTAAAAAATAACAGGTAAAAGCCCCATTGGATATACCTGTGGCAGCTTCCACATCAATGCCATAGACTGGGCAAAAGTTTCGGCTCTCTGCTATTCCTTCCTTTTTAATAATAATCTTGGTCTTCAAGAATTTTTTAGGCAATGGATCGCAAACTTTTCTAAAAAATTCCATTTAAAATCATCTGTGGTAAAAATAGAAATATACTGGTATATTATAGGTTATATTCTATTTATTTCATGAAGGATGGTGCGTTGATGGATAAAACACTGGAAGATTTACAAAAGGAAATGATCGTTGAAGTAAAAAAGGGATTTCCCATTTTACTTTCTGGTGCGGTTGTCTTTTTACTTTTTACTCTAATGCCCTTAGTTTTGCCAATCGAAGCAGTTCGTTTAAGTTGGATATTTGGCTTAGGTGCCATTTTCCCTATCGGTTTAGGTATTAGTAAAATTCTTGGGATTAATTTAAACGCTACTGGCAATCCTTTAGGGACGTTAGGAGGAATCGTTGCCGCTCCTCAAGCTTTTTACATACCTGTATTTATCATTGTGTATATGAACATACCTGAATATCTTCCCTTTACAATTGGTTTACTTGCAGGCTCTCATTTTCTGCCATACATATGGATTTATAAAAGTAAGGCTTATTTATTTGTGACTCTAGGCGTCTGCTTTTCTGCTCTGATTTTAGGTGGCTTCTTTGTCGATCAAGCCTTCACACTTGTACCTTTAGCCATTTCTATTGTGTATGGAATGGGCGTTCTTTTAATTCTAAGAGAACTTAAAGTCAATCCGATTTAATCACCTTCCTCTAGGTGATTTTTTTAATATTCCAGACCTCTTTAATCTGAGAAAAAAGGATTCATTTCCTATCCCGTGCTTGTTCCTATACAATAAACCTATTAATAAATGAAAGGATGTATAGATGTGCTATTTCCATATCGTAATGATCTTAGGAAAACGTTAATACCTTACCTAAGCACACTTGATGAGACGTTTTGGTTTAAGACATCTGAGTTTTATCCAAATAATGTAGCATGGATTATTTCTCATTTATCAAGTAGCGAAGACTATTGGGTGAATGAAATTGGACTTAAAAATCCTTGTATATTAAACCTTCACGATGATTGTTCGCCTAAGGAAATACTAGATAGCTATATTCAAATTAGAAATTATACGGATGACATTCTACATACATTAGACGAATCGCAGCTCAATGAAATAGTCGAGGTGCCAAAGTTTTCCGATGGTTGGACGCCACCTTCCGTCCCTACACTTAACTGGTTGTTTCATCATGTTTACTCACATGAAGCTTACCATGTTGGGCAAATCTCTGTTATCGCGCATCTTAGTGGATTGCCAAAGCCTTTATTTTAATAAAAGGCAACGCAATGAAAGGAACAGCTTTTTAAATGGAGGAACAGTAATTTGAAAAAATTTCGTGGGAAAAGGCGTTATTTCCGTAACTTATGGCGACAAATAACCACAGAGCTATCTATTGTAGACTTTGACGAAGAAGGTTGGTTTAATTTGTGGCACACTCACCTTGATTTTTACGGGTGCGGCAATGATGGTTTAAAGATAAGAAGAGAGCACATCAAAGCACATATAGCCCTATATAACCGCTTATCAGAAAGGCTCTCGACATTCGGAAAACCTTATCAAATATGGATGGAGTTTGTAGAGGAGGATGCTGGTTTGGATTCAGTTAATATCCATACACCTAATCCCGCTGAGGATAATTTCCCACTAACAATAGCAAATGTAGATTGGAATTGCCCTGTCCCCAAATTCCTTAAGGATTTAATCGACCTGAATGAGTGGAATGTAGGGCACTATAAGCAGGTATCCACTAACAGCTATTTCATCCAGTCTAATTATAATGAAATAAAATTGTAAGGTCGGAAACCATTTGTGGGTTTCCGACCATTTCCTTTAATCCAGATATTCTTGAGCTAGTTGCTGATTTTTATAGATGGCCATACCCGTTTTCAATTTTCTAAAGCCCATTTTTGCATAAAACGGTTCATTCCCTGTTGTGGCGATTAACTGAATGCAGGATACCTCCCTTAACTGTGCGATCATATCCTCCAGAAGTAAACGTGCAATCCCTGTGCCTTGATAGGCTTGATGCACAACCACATCGTAAATGGCGGCATTAAATACGCCATCTGACAAAGCTCTAGCAAAGCCCACTATTTTTCCATCTACCACGGCGAAAACTTGATGTGTGCTTGCATCGAAAACTTGTTTGATAATCTGTTCATCATGTTTCATCCACCCTACAGATTGATAGACCTCCTTTATGGTTGGCAAATCCTTCTCTTCCATCTCGTATTGAAGTATTACCATTTTCATCCCCCTCTTTTTGCTTTCATGAAATCTCCCTATGAAAACGATGTGTATTCTATTATACTAATAAAAAATGACTTGAGGATGGTGGGATTATTATGATGTTTGCTCCATTATTTGAACAGGACGTACCAGCACTTCTTCTTCCTTAACGGTAGAAGCGCTTTTTCTCCGTTAAGGGCATAGGTATCTATGAAAACGGAGGAAAAAAACATGAGAAATCTAATAATCGGTGCCATCTGTTTATCGCTTGCTGCGAGTATTTGGGGTGCCATGTATGTAGTTGTTAAAGTAGTGGTGGAGGTTGTGCCACCATTAGAGCTTGTTTGGATGCGATATTTGATCGCGGTGATTGCACTCGGGATCATTGGGATCATGATGAGGCAATCCTGGAAAATAGCTAAAAAAGATTGGCTGATCATTTTTCTTGTTGGCCTTATTGGGAACACGATTTCAATTGTGACACAGGAAATGGGCACAATGCTATCCACCGCGCAGATGGGGGCAATTATTACTGCTACAACCCCTGCTTTTATGGTTGTCTTCGCCCGTTTGATTTTAAAAGAAAACATTACGCTGAAAAAATGCTTGTCTATCGCTCTTGCCACGATTGGTGTCGGGATCGTTGTAGGCAATGGTCAAATCGATGTGACACAGCAATTAGGTGGACTCTATTTACTGCTTGCTGCCTTAACGTGGGCATTGATGTCGGTATTCGTCAAAAAGGTACCAAGCCATTACTCACAAATTGTTGTCACAACCTATACATCTATGATTGCCGTGATGTTATTGACCCCTTTTGTCCTTCCAAGGCTAAAGAATTTAGATCTGGCAAGTGTTTTACAACCGACCATTTCAGGGGGCTTGCTTTACTTAGGCATTATCTCAACAGCTGGTGGTTTTTTATTGTGGAATAAAGGGCTTCAACTAATGAATGCGTCTAGTGGCGGCTTATTTTTCTTCTTTCAACCAATTGTTGGCACCTTTTTAGGCTGGCTCTTATTGGGAGAGACGATTGGGCTTTCCTTTTGGATAGGCTCCCTATTAATTTTTAGTGGCGTTTTTATTGTCATTCGAGACGAATAAATCGAAGTGCGTTTCTATGTTAGATAGAGACGCACTTTTTATGTTGGCTCAGCTTATGGTCATTGAACGTCTTGTTGACACATATATTGCAAATGCCTAAAGGAGTTGATATTCTGAACATCTTTTTAGATAACTTAAAGGATTTTACTTTATTAATTTTTTTACTTGCTAGTATGATCTATTGTCGACAGCTAAAATTAACGAGGTGGCAACGAAAATTATCGATTGGTGAATGGAGCATGTACATCCTGCTCTCTATTGCCCTTCCCCTTTATGCAGTGCTTTATCTTGCTTTTCTTTTAGGAGCATAGGAAAATAAGACATCATAGGCTATTTTTGGAGGGATTTCATGTTTCAAACAATCGATCATTTTTTACAGTCTTGGGCATTTGAAGCCGCTGCTACGCAAAAATTACTTAATCACCTTACAGATGAATCGCTACATCAGGCAATCACTCCCGAAAACTGGACTTTAGGACGGGTTGCTTGGCACACGGTTACTGCAATTCGAATTATTACCTCGAATTCGAATTTAGCGTTTGAAGCCCCAGCAAAGGATTTTCCAGTTCCTACTTCTGCTCAGTTCATTGCAGATGGCTATCACCAAGCGAGTGAAGCCTTTGTGGAAGCGATACAATCGCAATGGACTGACAAGACAATGACTGAAACGATTGAATTTATTGGTCAACAAATGCCCAATGGTTCCCTGTTATTATTTTTACTACAGCATCAAAGTCATCATCGCGGTCAAATGACGGTTCTGATGCGTCAGGCTGGTTTAACTGTTCCAGGTATTTATGGTCCAGCGAAAGAGGAATGGGCTCAGTTTGGGTTGGAAGCTCCTCAAATGTAGCTAAGCTTGTGCCAAATAATAAAGAGGTTGTCTATTTTAAGACAACCTCTTTTATTTATTAACTATAAAGATGCTAGCCAGTTATTAGTATCAGCGATGGTTGGGTTAGCGAGGTAATGTCCGCCTTCAATTTGCAGTGTTTGGCCCGTCATAAATTTTGATTCGTCAGAGGCTAAAAATACAACTGCATGACCAATATCATCCGCTTCCCCATGATATGGTAGCGCATTAAATTTCGCATAAATGGCCAGCATTTCTTCTGGCATATTGTTTTTCGCGGCAGGTGTTAATATAAGACCTGGTGCAACCGCATTACAACGGATATGATCCTTCCCAAATTGTGTGGCAATGTTTCTCGTCATATTCACCACACCTGCTTTTGTTGCCCCATAGGCTGTACGTATTTGGTCACTGGCGAATGCAGCCATAGAAGCCGTATTAATAATTGAGCCCCCGCCCGCTTTTTGCATATGTGGAATGGCAAAACGACTTCCTAGTAATATGGATTTTAAATTCACATTGACTAAGCGGTCCCACTCATCTAAATCAATATTTAATATATCTAAATCTTTCTTCAGGTTAGTTAGACCAACATTATTAAAGAGCACCGTTAATGAGCCGTATCGTTCTACAGTGAAGTTCACGGCCGCTTCAATGGAGGAAGCATCCCCTGCATCAAGGAAAATGGCTGCTGCCTCATACCCATTATTGACTAAAGTTGCTGCTGCTTCTTTAGCACCCTCTACATTAAAATCAGCAATGACTACTTTTGCGCCCTCTTTTGCTAACAAGCTAGCTGCTGATAAACCAATACCAGAAGCTCCACCTGTCACTAATGCCACTTTATTTTTTACTCGATTCATCTTAATTCCTCCTTCAAATTACACAAAAAAGAGCAAATCAGCTCTCCTGACGTAAAATAGTTTAACATTAAACTATTTATTTTTAAACTAATATCCTTTAGCATTTTTATAGCTCTACTGTAAACTTGCTAATTTTACAAAGATCATGAAGAGGGCATACATGATTCATTAAACATTCTCTATGTTCATAACGCAGTTAAATAGCATATTTTCAGGAAAAGCGTATACACTGCAAGATGGTAGTAAAGGGATTTATTTTGATATCTTCTTGGCATTTATAAAGATAGCACGAATCAGGAAACACCCAATCTTTTCGTTCAAATAGCCAATTCGATAAAGTCAAATGAAGTCGCAACATTTATATATTTTCCTTCATCTATACAATGAATAAGTTGTTATGCTATAATACTTTAGAAAACCTCAAGGGGTATCAACCAATTCTGAGCTACAGTGATGCATATCGCTGTAGTTTTTTCTATGCTATAATTTCCTTAAACTTACATTACGAGGTGAGAATATGGAAACAAATACATATAGTTGTAAAGCCTGTGGCAGTCAATCTTTTTCTGAAGGGAAATTAGATGGCTATGCTGCTTTAAGACCCGTGAATACCATCTTTTCCTCAGGTTCACCCCTTATTTTCACTATCTGTACCCAATGTGGAGAAATTGCCTCTATTAAAGCCACAAAACCTGAAAAGTTTAAGTAAAAAAAAGAGAGCATCATTTCAATAATGAAATTTGCTCTCTTGCTTTATGTTTCTTTATTATTCTTCTTTCTCCATTGATAGGGCTTTTTGGACCAATTCCACATCCAAACAAAGAAATAGATGATGACCATTGTGATGACCATCATCGTCACATTTTCTCCCCATGCAATCGGCTCATGCTTCCTCCATTGATTTATTGTTCTAACAATGAAGTACAGAAAAGGATAAATAAAATAACCTACTTGATCCCGTCGCATTCAAACACGCCTCCTTTTAGAAAAGTTGAGTTTCCCTACTCACCAATCATTGTCGCAAGCTTCATCATCGTTTTCCAATTGCGAGCTGTAGCGGGCACCTCTAGCTTAGGCAGTTGTTGACTAAGCTTGGCATTGCGAATGCTATCGTGAAATAACAGATAGACATCTCTCCCCTTTATAATGCAGCGCTCTTTTTCACTTACATATTGTAATAACTTAGCTCCGTTCTCTTCAGTTGGAACGGTTGAAAGTAGTGCAACATGGAGACTTTCCCCTGTAGCTGTAGCACTTGCATCTGCTAAGTCTTGTTCTGAGAAAGGACAATTGTTCACAATAGAGCGGAATTCTTCAGCTGTACGGATAATTACTGTACTCGTGATAGTGAAGGTACTTTGGATGGTCTCTTGAATTTGCTGTTGCAAAAATTCTTCTGATTCACTCGATTCAAACAGGATATTGCCACTTTGAATATATGTCCGAATGTTTTGGAGCCCCAGTGGTTGCAGCGCGTCTCTCAATTCAGCCATTTTTAATTTATTGTGCCCACCTACATTAATACCTCTTAAAAGTGCTACGTATTTAGTCATTGACTTCCACCTTTCCTTTTATCTATAGTATAGCAAGAGTTAGGGAATAATAGGAAAAAACTGCACCCTTTGACGGAAGGTGCAGCTTGATTAATTATATTAAACGGTAGATGTCGTCTATTAAACGATCCACATTTTCTTTGGTCGTAGCCCAGCTTGTGCAAAAGCGCACAACCGTATGGGTATCATCGTATGCTTCCCAAATGGAGAAGGAATATTTTTCTTCTAACATTGGAAGTAGATGGTTTGGTAAAATTGGAAATTGCTGATTTGTTTTTGAATCATAGCGCATTGCGAAGCCTTTATCGAGAAATGCCTGTCGTATAAGCATTGCCATATCTACCGCATGATGCGAAATATCCATATAGAGCGTATCTTCAAATAGCGTTTCGAACTGAATGCCTAATAATCGACCTTTGGCAAGTAGCCCTCCTCTTTGCTTAATCATGTAGCGGAAATCCTTTTGGTACGCAGGATTCACGATGATGACTGCTTCTCCAAACAATGCACCCATTTTAGTACCACCAATATAAAATACATCACAAAGCTGAGCCATGTCAGCGAGAGATAAATCACTGTCTTGTGCCACTAGACCATAGCCTAAACGAGCACCATCTATAAACAGTGGTAAGTCACAGTCTCGGCAAACTTCACGTAAGGCTGTTAATTCTGCCTTACTATAGGTCGTGCCATTTTCTGTAGGGTGTGATATGTACACTAAGCCTGGCTGCACCATATGCTCATGAGTGCTATCCAGCCAGTGCGCATCATAGCAGGCTTTCACCTGTGCCGCAGTTAGTTTGCCATCATCGCTAGGTAATGTCAGTACCTTATGACCCGTTGCCTCAATAGCTCCTGTTTCATGCACCGCAATATGCCCTGTACTCGCAGCAATGACACCCTGATGAGGACGCAAAATAGATGCTATCACGGTTGTATTCGTTTGTGTACCACCAACTAAAAAGTGAATGTCTGCCTGCTCCGCTGCAATCGCTTTTTTTATATAGACTCTTGCTTTTTCGGAATGCTCATCCATACCATACCCGGGAGATTGTTCTTCATTTGTAGCCACTAACCGCTGCAAAATTTGTGGATGGGCACCTTCTGCATAATCATTTTCGAATCGAATCATATCAACTACTACCTCCAAATTCTCTCTATCTATTCCTCTATCTTACGCCTGTTGCTTCATTTTCGCTATATCTTAAAGAACAGTTCACAACTTCTCTAGTAACAATAGTTACTAGTGGTGAGGTGATGATATTTTACATATGTACTTCGGAAGAGATCGTGCAAAACAGACCTCCTCCGCTTTTGATCACGTTATAAAAAATTT
>Ga0213825_1002095_pt1 | contig 12950 bp, 10 predicted proteins | sample MC6MC0900MG_FD_179896 | JGI IMG/M metagenome (GOLD analysis project Ga0213825, IMG submission 179896) | Enriched soil aggregate microbial communities from Iowa State University, Ames, United States - MC6-MC0900-MG | ecosystem: Environmental > Terrestrial > Soil > Unclassified | place: USA: Iowa... | reverse complement strand
CTTTTTTATGTCAATGGAGAGAAGGTAAATGTGCATAAATCATTATGTCTTGTAGTATTTTCTCCTTCATAATTACTTTAGATGTTTTTTGAACACAATGTGAAAAGTAAGTTTTCATAAAAGCAATTATGCTATGCTAAATATATCTATAGCAGTGGAGGAATTGTGAAAGTGATAAATAGTGAATGGTTTTCAATTCGTGCATTAACATTACCAGCAACAGCAATTGCTTTATTAGTCTCATTTGTCATTGTTTGGCTTGTTTTACGGGTACAGTTCCCTAAAATTTGGTCAGGAGTATACGGTGATGCTATCTTTACTTTTATTCTTGTTTGGAAATTTAGTGTGATTATAACCGACTTTCAATCAGTTATTGCACATCCGCTGACGCTTCTGTACTTTAACGGTGGGACGCTTGGAGTTTTATTAGGGACTACAGCGATACTACTGCAACTGTGGTGGAAGCGACGACAATTACCATTCGATACTACTGGTGTAACCGCAAGTGGTTGGGCAATAATATTAACGCAATCCATCTATCAATCGTTCGTGGTATTATTAAATGACAATCCACTACATAGCGAAGTCATTACGTTAGTAGTGCTAAGCGTGCTAACGATCCTCATACTATGGAAAGTAACAGCAACTAATATCGCGTTATTAATATATACAGCTGGCTATATAAGCGTAGCTACTTTACAGCCCTATGGCTTTTGGCAACCAGCTGTTGGAGTAAGTATTCTATTACTTATATTAGGTATAGGAGTACACCGAATAGGAGGAACAGAATGAAAAAAAATATTGGGTTACTTATAGTTGTATTACTAATCGCTGCGATGATTGGTACATATGTAAAACAGCAAATCGATAAAGAACGTGAAATTGATACAGCTTTGCTAGGTAAAGAAGTGGAAGAACGGACGGTTGGGTTAAATGATGGAGATACACCACCTGATTTCACATTAATGAATTTGGATGGTAAAGAAGTGACATTAAGTGAGCTTCGCGGAAAAAAAGTTGTCCTCAACTTTTGGGCAACATGGTGTCCTCCATGTAAAGCCGAAATGCCCCATATGCAAAATTATTACGAAAAATATGCAAAAAAGGACAATGTTGAAATTTTAGCGGTCAATTTAACATCAGGAGAACGAGACGTAACAGCCGATGCTAAAATCGATACAGTAATGACATTTAGAGATGCCTATGAGCTGACATTCCCTATTTTACTTGATCCAGAAAATGAAGCTGGATCAGAATATCAAGTCATTACAATTCCTACAACCTTCTTTATAGATTCAACTGGCACGATTCAGCAATCAATACAAGGCCCGATGAATTTAGAGATGCTAAAAAGCACGCTCCAATCATTAAAATAGAGTGCCAGGCACCGAAACAATTCTGAATATTTCAGGTAACGAATTCAAACTAACTATACCAAAAATCCACGAAACTTCTGCGGCTTAACAAGTTCCCGTAGAAGAGACAGTGGGTTTTTTTGTGCTAATCGAGTGCCAGGCACGCAAACAATTCTGAATTTTTAAATTACTCATGTACCAAGTACAAATCCATGAAGACTCCTACGGGAACTGCTCGTAACGTAAGCCGCAACAGGTGCGCAATAGCGACGGTTGCGGCTTACGAGATGCCCGCGGAAAGCGTAGTGGATTTTTACGCAATAGGAAGTGTATCACAAAGTGCCAGGCACCGAAACAATTCTGAAAACAAAACATTATGTTGTATGTTTGAAAATAAAAATTCATACAGTAAATAGACAGAGGAGGGAAGGTTTGCGCAAAATTACGGCAGGAGTCGGCGTACTTGTCAGCAGTTTATTGATCGGTAGTGGATTTTACTTTGACTGGTTTGATGGGGCAGAGAAAAAGGTGCAAGTTACAGAAGTTGATTCGATTAATGAAGCGCTCCAATTAATCGAAAAGAAATCGGTGTACAGTACGAAAAAAGAAGAATTGGTAGAAGGGGCATTACGCGGTATGGCAGATGCCATTAAGGACCCGTATAGTACCTATTACACGAAGGAAGAGGCTGAGCAACATCGACAAATGCTAGCTGAAGAAAGAGTTGGCATCGGTATTGAACTGACAGAAAACAACGGCAAGTTTATTGTTGTCTCGCCTGTTCGTTCATCACCAGCAGAAAAAGCAGGTATGCGCTCTCTCGATGAAATTGTACAAGTTGATGGCGTCAAAGTGGATGGAAAGACAATGAGTGAACTGATGCATTTAATTCAAGGAGAAAAAGGGACAAAGCTGACAATCGTTGTTTATCGTCCAAGCGAAGATAAACATATTAAAATGACGATGGAACGTGCGGCAATCTCTAATAAGACGGTAGCGAGTGAAGTAGTGAAAGTTGAGGATACTTCGATAGGATACATTGAAATCTCGTTATTTGGAGAAAAGACAGCAAATGAGTGGGTAGCAGAAACAAGTAAATTACTACGTAAAGATGTAGAAGGACTTGTAGTGGATGTTCGTGATAATCCTGGAGGCTATTTACATAGCGTCGCAGCGCTACTAAGTACAGTGTTAGAAGATGGTAAAGTATTTGCCTATATGCAAAACGGAGAAGGTGCCATGGAACCGTTAAAAACGGAAACGAAAGGCTTTGATGAAAAATATTTAGCGACAATGAGTAAAATTCCAATTGTTGTTATTCAAAATGGAGGTAGTGCATCAGCGAGTGAAGTACTCGGAGGCGCATTAAAAAGCTGGAATCGAGCATCCATTGTTGGCGTTAAAAGCTTCGGCAAAGGAACAGTACAGGAATCATGGGAGCTTGCAAATGGCGGTGAATTGAAGCTCTCTACAAATAAATGGCTGACACCAAAACGTGAATGGATTCATGGTAAAGGTATTGAAGCTGGTTTAGTTATTGAACAAAATGAATTATTTGCGTTCCAATTGCATCCGCTGACAGGGCAATTCAAAGTCGGAGATATGAGCGAGGAAATCGCGTATACACAAAAAGCATTACAAAAGCTTGGTTATCAAATTGACCGCTTAGATGGTTATTTAGATGAGTCAACACAAGAGGCTGTAAAACTTTATCGTAAACAAAAAGAATTACAGCAACCTGAAAATGAAGTATACGTTGACGCTGCATTTTTCAATAGTTTAAATGGAACATTAAAGGCTTACAAAGAAGATCGTCAAAATGACTTGCAATTCCAAATGGCAACAAGCTTCCTTTTACACAATATTGAGCAATAGAGATAGTAAATCTAGTAAAAAATGATGGGAAATACAAAGCTTTCTACCAGTTACTACTACGCAAGACAGTGGTCGTTTGATACAATGAATGCATAGTATTCATGAAAGAAACGGCGGGTGTTCGTATGGTTAGTAATATATTAATAGAAATTGTAACAGCGATTGGCCGCTTTTTACTTAACCCAGTAGTTTATATTGCAATAGTAGTTGCTACCTTTTTAGGGTATAGTCGCGTAAAGCAAGAGCGAAAATTTTTTAACAGACGTATTATTTGGGGCTGGACAGAGTTGCTAGGACAATGGAAGCGTGGATGGCCGTATGCATTAGTCATTTCCATAATAAGTGTAGGTGTTGGGCTAACAGTTCCCAAAGCATTTTTACTAATACTTATCGCCATCTCTTTACTTGGCCTTTTGTTGTTTTTTATCAATGTACTGTCACCTATTTACACGATGGCAATCGCAACATTTGCATTGTGGGCAATGTATCAGTACAACTGGTCATTCTCTTGGTGGAAGCTTTCACTGGAAGGCATCGATTTATTAGAAGGTGCTATTGTGACCATTACGATACTGACAGGGCTGTGTGTCATAGCAGAAGGTATCCTTATTCGCCGTACTGCTAAACAAGTGATAACGCCTGGTATCGAAAATACGAAACGTGGTATGCAAGCGATTGTCTATCGCACAAGAAATGTTTGGGTATTACCTATCTTCTTTATTATTCCGGGTAATAGCATTCCATCATCATTGCCGTATTGGCCTCAATTTACTTTAGGGGATCATCATTTTGCATTCGTATTATTTCCAGTAGTTATTGGATTTTCAAAACTGTTAAGAAAAGAATTACCTGTTGTTCAGTTGCCGAAAATAGGGCGCTCTGTCTTATTGTTAGGACAGCTGATTGTAATCGGTGGACTGGCATCTTACTTGCAACCGTTTATTGGCTTTATCACGTTGGCAGTAGGGGTATTGATTCGACTCATTATTTCAATTTATTATGCTATGCAAGATAAAACAGAGTCTTATGCGGTTGCACCGAGCACAAAGGGCGCGATGATTGCTGCGGTCCTTCCTGATTCACCAGCAGAAAAAATGGGCTTACTTGCAGGGGAATGTATTCGAAAAGTAAACGGGCACACGATTACAACCGAAGCGGAATTATATGAAGCATTACAATTAAATGCTGCACATTGTCGTTTAGAGGTGTTGGATCGTAATAACGAACTGCGCCTTACGCAGCATGTTATTTACAGCAATGACCATTATCGAATTGGTCTATTGTTGGCGGAGCCGAGGGAACTATGATCGACCTCTATGGGAAATTGATGTTAGCGTTATTTTTCCCAGCATTACTCGTGTTATTGTTTACTCGTATTACGTATAGCCGCTATGTAGGATTAGCCTTAGCCATTGCGCTAATTGCCGCTTCCGTCTATGCAGGTTATACGTCCCCACCTATTATTTTTGTTGTGGATGCTTTTTCGTTAACGCTAGGCTTTTGGCTAGCGAGTAAAATGCAAAAAAATAAGGAGGGCTATCATTAAGGCCCCCCACACGCATTACACCGCATTGTAATAAATCAAAAAATCCCCTTGTTCTTTTGCGGGCACTGTGTAAGACGGAACGTTCCCACCATGTGGATTGTTTCGTCTTACGTTTCGTGCTTTTTCGCAAGCGACTAAGCGGATTTTTTTATACCTTTTATTTACATAAAAAATCGAACGGCAGCCATAATGATAACACCAGCGACAACGGTAATCGATAAACTTTTTGTCACAAGGGCAATGATGAGTGTAGGCACAAATGTAACGAAAACTGGCCAATCTAATGTGACAAAACTTTTGCTTTCCGTATCCAATAGATTTTCCATAACAAGGGCACTAAGAATACAAACTGGTATAAAGCTTAGCCATTTCAACACGACATCTGGTAGTTTGACACTGCGTACAAACATAAAAGGAATAATTCGAGGTAACCAAGTCACTAGTGCGCAACCGATAATTAGCCATACCATAGAAGCTGTTGTTGTCATTTATCTGTCACCACCCCAATTGTCGCGACAATCACCGTTGCAAGCAGAACAGCTAAATGCGAAGGTACGACATAGGATAGGCCATACATAATGACAATCATATAACCAATTAACATCAGGTAATGCATAATTTTATTTTTGCCAACACTACTTAGCTGTAGCACAAGTAGCGCAACAAACATGGCAATTAAGGCAAAGTCCAAGCCCCACTGTTCGGGATTTGCTACCCATTGCCCTAAAAAGGCTCCTGCAACGCAAGATAATATCCAAAATAAATAGGCCGTTATATTGAGCCCATCCATCCATTTACCATGCAATTTGCCTTTTTGCATTTGCTTGGTTACGGCTACACCAAACGTTTCGTCCGTTAATAATGTACCGAATCCAACATTGCGGAGCATGGAATATCGCGTAAAATGAGGTGCTAATGTTAAACTCATTAATAAATGACGTAGATTTACGACAAAAATGGTTACAATGATAGCAGATGCAGGACTACTTGTTAGCAAAAGTGCGCAAAAAATGAATTGTGCAGAGCCTGCGTAAACAAGTATTGTTAGTAATGCAATTTCAATTACAGATAGACCAGAAGCGGAACCTACAACACCAAATGCCAGTCCTATACTAATGTAACCGAGTAATGTCGGGACACAATCTTTAATGCCTTGTAAAAAGCTGTCTTCTGTCGAGGTTGTTGATTCATTATGAAAATCTGTTGTGCTTGTCATAAATAGGTCATCCTTTCGAAAATATTTCCATGTATACTTATGATGGAATAGTTTGAACATTCACATATGTTTATTAAAGTATACATATGTCTGATAAAATAAACAATAGGAAATGGTGAGTCAGATGGAACAAATGAGTCGAAATTTAGCATTCCAATTAAAAAAAATACGGCAGCACCGTAGTTTAAGTTTAGATGATGTAGCAAAAGTGTCTGGTGTTAGTAAAGCACAGCTTGCACAAATTGAAAAGGGAGAAGCGAATCCGACTGTTTCAACGATATGGAAAATAGCGGCTGGCTTGCGTATTTCATTTTCTTCTCTTTTGCAGCCACCGATTGCCCATTATATGAAGTTTAGTAGTAAAAATGCGCCGCACGTCGATGAAGATGATGGTCGCTATCGTGTTTATTCTATTATTCCGTACGATCCTGAACGAGGGTGGGAATTTTATAAAGTGGAAATGGAGCCCGGAGCGAGAAGTAGGAGTGAAGCGCATACAGAAGGGGTAGAAGAAACTGTAACAGTTATTCATGGACAAGCTATTATTAGTGCTGGCGTTATGCATGAAACATTGAGCGAGGGCGAAACATTGGTCTTTTCGGGCCATCAAGCACATGAATATGAAAATGTATCACAAGAGCTAACAATTTTACATGTAATCTTGCAATATAAATAGAGGTGGCAATAGTGAAAGAATTGTTTACTGTAGAAAATATCGAGTATGTTGCGGCACAATATCGAACACTGGGCCCTGTAATGGGTGTGCTATTACCTTTTTTAGAGGCATTTTTACCTTTTTTGCCATTAGTCGTATTTGTCGTCGCAAATGCAAGTGCGTTTGGATTATGGATAGGGTTTTTATTATCTTGGCTGGGGTCAGTAGCTGGCTCCTATGCAGTATTTTTGCTAGTACGACACTTTGGGAAGCACCCGAAGTTACAATTTGTGACGGGCAGTAAAAAGGTGCAAAAACTCATTAAATGGGTTGATATGAATGGTATTAGTCCGTTGTTTGTGTTACTATGCTTTCCTTTTACGCCTTCAGTCATTGTGAACATCGTTGCCGGTTTCTCACATATTCATAAGAAATACTATTTAACGGTATTGTTAGCAGGGAAATTCGTGATGATTTTTGGTATGAGTGTGCTAGGCTATGATTTAAAATCACTGTTAACGAGTCCAGTACGGCTCATTAGTGCTGGTGTGGCCGTTGTTTTACTATGGTGGATTGGCAAGCTAATCGAGAAGCGACTGAATGCGCGCGTAGAAAAAGATTTGAAACGTGTGCGAAAAATAACGAAAAATGAATAATCTTCTAGGCTGAATATACACATGCAGTCCCTTGTATCATGTAAAATGGTAGGAGGGTCTTTTTTATTTTTAGTAGCTGAAATGTTCGAACGAATAGGGGGAAGCAAATATGACATTACGAATTGTATCAGGACGCGCGGGTACTGGAAAATCCGCGTTTATTCATAGAGAAATAGTCGAGCAATTAAATACAGAGCCATTAGGTCACCCTATTTATATCATTGTTCCTGACCAAATGTCCTATTCCACGGAATATGAACTGACAAATAGACATGGCTTACACGGGCTTATACGTGCGCAAGTGATGACCTTTAAACGATTAGCTTGGCTTGTACTACAAGAAACAGGTGGTATTGCACGTCAAGAAGTAAATGGCTATGGGTATCGCATGCTAATCCGAAAACTACTAGAGGAGCAAAAAAGTGATTTCTCACTATTTCGACAAGCGGCTGGTAAACGAGGCTTTACCGAAGAAATCGAAACGCTATTGCGAGAGTTTAGCCGTTATAGTGTCAACAGTACTGTATTAGGTGAGGTGACAACTTCGTTAAAAGCGATCGACGCACCGCATACATTACAGGCTAAAACAAATGATTTACACGTTGTTTTACAAGCATTGGAAGAACGCCTTGGCACGACATATGTCGATAGTGAAGGGTACTATCCGATTTTAACAGAGCAGTTAAAATATTCTGAGACGATGAAACAGGCAACCATTTATATCGATGGCTTTACGGCTTTTACAGTTAGAGAATTAGAGCTTGTACAAGAATTGCTAAAGGTTTCGAAGCAAGTAACCGTCGTGTTGCCATTTGACAATATGGATGAAGCGAACGACGAACAAGCATTGTTTAATGAAGCCGCGACAACAAATCAGCGTTTGTATGATATCGCACGGGACAATGGGATTGACATCGATGCACCGTTGCATTTTGTCAAAACACATCGATTCCAGTCTGAAGATTTACGGCATGTAGAAGCATCGTTTGAACAGTTAGTGCCACAAACGAAAATATCAACAGGAGATGTTCATGTCTTTGAAGCATCCAATCGTCGGGCTGAGATTCATGCCATTGCCCGGGAAATAACAAAGCTAACAAGGCAAGAAGGATATCGCTATCAAGATATTGTTTTGCTTTATCGACAAGCAGATGTCTATGATCCGCTGATTTCAACAATTTTCCAACAATACGACATTCCTATTTTTGTGAACTCGAAAAAAACGATGCTCCATCATCCATTAATTGAGTTTAGTCGTTCTGCTTTAGAAGTGGTCACTTCTAATTGGAAATATGAACCACTTTTTAGAAGTGTAAAAACGGATTTGTTTTTCCCATTGCATGCTGAGCACAGTGTGTGGCGTGAGCGTGCAGACCGTCTAGAAAATTACTGTTTAGCACAAGGGATTTACGGAGAGCGTTGGTTTGAAGAAGCTCGCTGGTTTTACAAAAAATATCGAGGGCTTGAATTCCATTCGCGTGTACAAACAGATGAAGAACGTGCGATGCAGACAGAAATCGAGGCTATTCGTGATGAAATTCGCACACCGTTAAAAACGTTGCAGGACAAATTGATACACGCGACAACTGGTAGAGATGTGGCGACGGCATTATTTGAGCTTGTAGAAGAAGTGCAAGTATATGACAAGCTGCAAGTGATGAAAGATCGTGAACTCGATAGAGGCGAGGCATTAGCTGCAAGTGAACATGATCAAGCATGGAACGAATGGGTGGCTGTCCTCGATCAGTTTGTTTATATGTTTGGTGAGCAAGAAATGACAGTTGAGGAAGCGGCAAAAATTTTAGATGAAGGATTCGATACATTAGAATTCTCTCGTATTCCGCCAACATTAGATGAAGTCATGGTAGCAACGGTTGATTTAGCACGTTTATCTCATATGAAAGTTGCCTTTGTGCTTGGAATGAATGATGGCGTTTATCCTACACGCATGGATTACGAAGGATTACTGTCCGATGCTGAGCGTGAATGGTTTACGCACATCGGTTATGAATTAGCACCAACATCTAAAAATCGATTATTGCAGGAAAACTTCTTATTTTACCGTGCCATTACTACACCGTCAGACAAGTTATATATGACCTATCCGACGGCAGATGAGGAAGGCAAGGCGTTAATCGCCTCCTTATATATTAAGAAAATCATAGGCAATGATAAAACAGCAGGTCTATTAAGCGCAGTGAACGTTGAGCGTGTTGTCATCGATCCAATTGAATTACTCGATGATAATGTTCTACCTTATATTCGCCATCCTCGTACAGCCTTAGCGCATTTAATGCTACAGCTACGACAGGCAGAGCATAGTCGCGAACTTGCCCCTGAATGGGTTGCTGTACAAAAATATTATGAACAGGATCCATATTGGGCATTGATTTTACGTCGTCTGATGCATCCGATTACACATAAAAATGAAGCGGAGCCGCTAGAAGGTTATATTACACAAGAATTATATGGACGCAAGCTAACATCGAGTGTGTCCCGTGTTGAAAAATATTTCCGTTGTCCGTTTTCCCATTTCACGACATATGGCCTCCGTTTAGAGGAACGGGCGGAATATCGTTTAGAAACGTTTGCAATGGGTGATTTATTCCATGAGGCATTGAAATGGATTACAGAAGAGACGCACCGCTTACAGCTGTCTTGGATTCGATTGACAAAGCAACAAATTCAACAGCTTGCACGACAGGCTGTGGAACAAATTGTGCCGGTATTCTCGCATCAAATTTTACTTTCTAGTGCGCGTTATCGATATATTCAACGCAAGCTGATGCGCATTGTCGAGCGTACGATGATGGCACTGACGCAGCATGCCAATGTTTCACACTTTAAACCGATTGCGATTGAAGCATCGTTTGGACCGGGGCAACATGAACAGCTGCCGCCATTGGAAATTGATTTACAAGGTGGCAAAAAAATGTTTATGCGAGGTCGTATTGACCGTGTAGATAGTGCGTCGATTGATGATCGCTCTTATTTACGTATCGTCGATTATAAATCATCTGCACGTGATTTAGATTTGAACGAAGTCTATCACGGCCTATCACTGCAAGTGCTAACGTATTTAGATGTAGCGATGGAAAACGCATCTTATTGGCTACCTGGTGAGGCAGAGCCTGCGGGTGTGTTGTATGTTCACGTTCATAATCCAATGCTAAAGCTTGAAAAAGACTTGAGCGATAGTGAAATTGAAGAAGACCGTTTAAAGCAATTTAAAATGAAGGGGCTTTTAACAGAAAATCCAGAGGCGATTTACTCGATGGACGAGCAGTTGGAGGAAGCGAGCGGGCACTCACAAATCATTCCTGTCTATATGAAAAAGGACGGTACACCGTCAGAATCACAATCACGTATTGTGCCTGTGAATGATATGAAAAACCTTCAACATTTTGTGCGCCGTAAACATCAAGAAGCAGGCAATGGCATTTTAGCAGGAGATACGGCGATTAGCCCTTATAAATTAAAATCAAAAACAGCTTGTGATTATTGTCAATTTGCAGCAGTATGTCAATTTGACCCATCCGATGGTAAACAAAGCTATCGTCAGCTACCGCAAGTAAAACCGGTAGAGGTCGTCGAAAAAATTCGGAAGGAGATGAACTAACATGGTGCAGCACATACCTGTAAAACCAGCAAATGTTACGTGGACGGATGATCAGTGGAAAGCGATTTATGCAAGTGGGCAAGATACACTAGTATCAGCAGCGGCTGGTTCTGGTAAAACAGCAGTCCTTATTAATCGCATGATTGAAAAGGTTATCGCAACCGAAAATCCAATAAATGTCGATGAATTACTCGTTGTAACGTTTACGAATGCTTCAGCAGCTGAAATGCGTCATCGTATGGCAGAGGCACTGGAAAAAGCGATAGCAGAAAATCCAACGTCTAACCATTTGCGTCGTCAATTGAGCCTCGTCAATAAAGCACAAATATCAACATTGCACTCTTTCTGTTTAGCTATTGTGAAGCAATATGCTTATATGCTTGATATTGACCCAGGTTTTCGTATAGCGAATGAGGCTGAAATTGCCTTGTTGCGAGATGATATTTTAGCAGATGTGCTAGAGTCTGCTTATGATACAGACGACGAAGAACAGATTGCGGCTATTTATCGCCTTGTCGATAGTTTTACATCTGATCGTGATGATCAGGCAATTGAAACATTGATGAGTAAGCTATATGATACGTCGCGTGTTCATGCTGAACCGAAAAAATGGTTACAAAGCTTACCAGAAACATATAAGCTTGCAGACGATGTGACGATTGATGATTTAGCGTTATCACAATATGTGAAATTAACGGTAAAACATAGTCTGGAAGAAGCGTTTGTTTTAATTTCTGAAATGCGAGCGATTACGCTTTTACCAGAGGGGCCAGCTCCCTATGCGGAAACGGCAGAAATTGATTTTGCGATGATTCAGGAAGGAATTCGCATTAGTCAAGATGGCACGTGGCAACAGTTATTTGACTATTTTTCAACGGTCAAATGGTCGACATTAAAGCGTGTATCAAAGGACGCTTTAGTGGATGTCGAGCTGCAAGAGCTAGCAAAGAAGAAGCGTGATGCTGCTAAAAAAATAATGAATAAGTTGAAAGAAACTTATTTTGTCCGGACGCCAGCTCGTTTGCTTGAAGAAATACGGCTAATGGCGCCAACGATTGCAACGCTCGTTGACTTGACGACGATTTTCAGTGCGCAATTCCGTTTAGCGAAATTAGAGCGTGGCATTATCGACTTTTCAGATTTAGAACATTATGCACTACAAATTTTAACGGAAGAAGTAGATGGACAATTACAGCCATCACCTGTTGCGTTAGATTTGAAAAAGCGTTTTAAAGAAGTGCTTGTCGATGAATATCAAGATACGAATATGTTGCAAGAAACAATATTGCAATTAGTAAAGCTAGGCAATGAACAAGACGGTAATCTTTTTATGGTTGGTGATGTAAAGCAAAGTATTTATCGCTTCCGTTTAGCTGAACCAAAGCTCTTTATGCGAAAATATGGCGAGTTTTTAGAAAATCCTGAAGCGACAGGTATGCGCATCGACTTAAATGCCAATTTCCGTAGTCGTAGTGAAGTATTAAACGCTACGAACTTTGTTTTTGCACAAATTATGGGCGAGCGTGTCGGTGAAATTCAATATGATGAGAATGCGTCATTGAAGCCAGCAGCACCTTATGATGATAAAGAAGTACCTGTGGAACTCGTTGTTTTACATCCTCCTGAGGAAGAGGCAGTGGATGAAGAAATAGAAGAAAGTATGAGTGAAGCATCCGAGCTTGAAGAACTGAAAAAATCACAGTACGAGGCGCGGTTTATTATTGACCGCATTCGTCAACTGATGGAAGAGGGCACAACGGTATACGATACGAAAACGGGGACTGAACGCCCATTAAAATATAGTGACATTGTCATTTTAATGCGTTCAATGACGTGGTCAACAGATTTAGTGGAAGAATTTAAGTTAGCGGGCATTCCTCTTTACGCGGAGTCATCGAAAGGTTATTTTGACGCGCTTGAAGTAATGATTATGCTGAATACGCTGAAGGTTGTGGATAATCCATATCAAGATATTCCACTAGCATCTGTGTTGCGTGCACCGTTTGTCGGCTTAACAGAAAATGAGTT
>Ga0213825_1002089_pt1 | contig 12975 bp, 9 predicted proteins | sample MC6MC0900MG_FD_179896 | JGI IMG/M metagenome (GOLD analysis project Ga0213825, IMG submission 179896) | Enriched soil aggregate microbial communities from Iowa State University, Ames, United States - MC6-MC0900-MG | ecosystem: Environmental > Terrestrial > Soil > Unclassified | place: USA: Iowa... | reverse complement strand
GGGGAGTTGGGGGGGGGGGGGGGGGGGGGGGGGGGGGGGGGGGGGGGGGGGGGGGGGGGGGGGGGGGGGGGGGGGGGGGGAAATGAGAGGAAAGCTCGGCGGGTATTGAGGGTCTGCATATAGGCATTCACATTAACGAATGACAGTGTGCAGATAACAGATAGGTATCTGCTTATGTATGGTCTCTTGTATGGAGATTTAGATTTACCGTAGATCAAAGTTAGTAACTAAGGTAACATTTCGAATCTTTGGCCGACCTTGGCCCCTGAAGTCTGGCTTCAGGGCAGCGCGATCAGCATCGATTCGTTAAGCCAAGTTGTCACTGCGGTTTGCTTGTGCATCAGCTTTGGCAAGGTCGGCGGACATCACCGCAAACGCAGCCCAAGCACGGGGCAGCACAATCCGCATCATCGGTCAGGGCTCGGAGTAAGGCGCGCATACGCGCTTTCTGAGATAGAGCGTTTCTATCCTGCAACCTTAGAACGAGATGTTGATGTTCCGAATCACTATGGCAGCAGCAGTTGTCCTCTCCCTCGGCGCTTGCACGACCGTCAAGCACGCACCGATCTCCCAAGATTTCCTGAGCAAGCTGGAAGGAAAATCCATCGTTTCCTCCCGCCACGGCCAGCCCGATTTCACAGCCTTTACCGCCGGCAAGGCGGCATTCGCGATGCTTGGCGCTGCCGCCATGGTGTCGGAAGGCAACACCATCGTGAAAGAAAACGGCATCGAAGATCCTGCGATTGCAATCTCTGCCGGACTGCAAGACAAGCTGGCCAGTTTGAAGAACACCACTGCTGTGAACGCGTCTGGCGTAGCAGCTAAAGATGATGTCGCAACGGTAGTCGCCGCCAGTCCAGGCGGCGATTATGTTTTGGACGTGAAGACGCTGACGTGGATGTTCAATTACTACCCGACGGATTGGGCGCATTACCGGGTCAGCTATACGGCTAGGTTACGGCTGATTGATGCGGCGACGAAGACTGTGGTGGCGGAGTCGGCCTGCACAGGGGTGCTGGGGGATGACAAGAACCCGCCGACTAAGGATCAGTTGCTGGAAAACGGGGCAGGGTTGTTGAAGGGATATTTGGCGAAGGCGGGAGAGGCTTGCACGGAGGTGCTGGCGCGGGATGTTTTGAAGCTGTGAAAGGTCTTTGATGCAATAACGTTGAGGCAGTACCAAGACATTAAGCCCGAGTCGTGATATTCACGGGTTAAGACCGGCATCGATAAGGAAGCCATTGAACTCGCAAGAAACGGCGATTTTCTCGCACGGTTTACGTCTGCTGGCTCCTCCATTGGGTGCGAGTAAATTTCCAAAATGCGCAGATATAGTATTTTTCTTGTTCTGTATTTTTTAATAAAGGAATGAGGTGGCAAGATACATTAGTCAAGAGATTCTGTGTGAGGCTTATACGCGTCTAAATACAAATCTATACAACACGGACGAAGCTCGAGCGAGGTTGAGGGATCAATTGCTGCCTTTTTTCGAAGAGCGGGCTAGATTTCTACTGGGCGATGAGGTTCAGGTTGAGATAGTTTTTGAAACCGGTAGCCTTATAACGAAACTTCGAGTGGTCGGCTCTGCCGGTTTGATCGTGCTTCCTCTCTTAACGGGTTATGCCCCGTTTAAGGAATCGGTCTCCCAGTTAACGCGCGACGTAACGCTTCTGGCTGAATCTGCTAATTTGGAAGTTCTGTTTCGTACGAACACACCATATTGCGACCGAATTAATATTGAAAAAAGAAAAGGTGTTTTTGGTCGCGTCGATGATTTGCTTTCTCGATTGGATAAAATCGGTAGAGAAATTTCGAGTGACGTTTTACCTAATTCCACCCGAGCCGTTGAAGAAGTGGAGGCAAAAGTAGATGCGATCGTCGATTGGAATGGCAAAGTGGGCGAACTATTTTCTAAACTGGATAGCGCCGAAACGAAGGTGTGTGTAAGTCAAGGTCTCCTGGATGAGTTGGCGAAGTTTCCGGCGAGTTTCGGTTGGACTCAACTATTGCTGTCAGCTGGTATCAGGGGCTCATCTGTACGATCGGACGCTTCCCTCTTGGGGAAGCTCAGTGGATCGAATACCCGCTTGAAGGTCACGTTGACGTCCATTCAAAAAGATCTCAAACAACGTATGGATCTGGCTAAGAAAGAGATGTCCGGTGTCAGTTAATCAATCACAGATGTAATGGTGTCAGCGCTAGTCCTGAATAGAAACAAGGTGTCAGGCTGTAATTTCACAGTAGTTGGCTCGTAAATTGCAATCGGACACCGCGTTTTTAGTGTGGGAAGTGGTTGGTTTTACTGGGCGTTGACAGCGCAGTGCGATACCTTTTCTCCCGATAACTGCATAAATAGGTGGATTGTGGCACGAGCTGATGAGATTGCAGGAAAAATGAATGCTTGGACGCCTCAGTTGGTGGATACTTTCAACTCTCTAGCTTACCTGGGGTCGGACTTGTCGGTTAAATGGCTTACCGATTCTGAATGGTCGTCTGAGCTTGAAATTCTGGTGCGCAGGGACGGACATGCAACAGCTGCCGACATGTGGCGAAAAGTACTCAAAGAGGGGGTCTCTCTTCCTGCTCCGGGCCTTCTTTTAATACTGGAGCACATGCGACGAAATCCGGCCGGCATAGAGGAGGCACTCGCAATCTTCGAATTCGGATTCGCGAAGACATTGGCAAACGTCGCATATCGAGCCGCAGAAGCGTTGCATGACGATGCCCGAGCTAGCTTCGCGGGGGACGAGATCGATGTGGCTATTGCGAGATTTCAAGTAGCTCTTTCGGAGTTCCGTTTTGCTATCGAGAGTAAATATCTCACTGACGCTACGAGGCGGATAGCTACGGGAAAGTACGCGACTGCAGTTGCGATGATCGGTCGGTGGATCAACGTGTCACCCGAAGCGGTTTCTAGAGCACTGCTCTATTCTCAAGAGTCGATGAGTCTGGGAAACCAGAAGCGTGAATCCCTAATTTACCGACTCGAACTTCTAGTTCTAAAATTCGACCAAACTGGGGATGCTCAGCTTTTGCGAGGTGCATTGGCTCTTCTTTCTGAAAATCAGCATATCGCAGAAGGCTCAGAACTTGCGGAAGCCGAGGCTCGGTTCCGCCTTGCGCAACTCTCATCGGCAGGGTCTAGAGACGTTAGGCGCTTCCTCAATTGTGCCGAGCGTAAGCTCTCGGAATTTCGCCCTAGGAGCGGTGTAGAAGCAGCTCGTCGAAGCGCGCTCTTAAGTCTGGTGGGCGAGGTGAAATCGGGGCGGATGAATATTTCAGCCGGATCGATTGCTATTCCTAGAGCATTGCTTATTTTGATGGCGATGGAGCCATCTGTTGAGTTATGGGGCGGCATCAGAAAAGTAATCGAGGGGCTTGAGAATCTAAGGGGTAGGCGAGGAGCGGTGCCCGCTGCAGTATTGAGCGCCCAATTATTGCGCCAGATGGTTAATGGACCGACAGGTCTACTCGAGCCGAATGATCTTTCTCTCTACGTAGATATCACCCGCTGGCTCTCAGAGAAGTCTTCGTGGAATAGGCATGTTCAATGGGAGGCGGGGGCGGCAGCGCTTTCGGCCGCGAAGCGTACAGGAAATCAGCGCTTGGCAGTCCAAGCGCAAGAGATATTTGAAGCGTTGGCTGCTGGCTATACCACTTGGCCACTTCCGAGAATCGGCTTAGCGCGCGTCCACGATTATCTGGGAGACGATCCCGACGTCCTGAATTCGTCCAATGCAAACAGTTGGCGTGATGCGGCGACACTTGCACTCAAATCGGCCTCTTATGCACGATCAAACTTGGGTGGACGTAACGAAGTATTTGCCGTTTCGGATGCCAGAGGGTTTTTGTCTGAGACGTTCGTTTTTAAAAGGACTACCAAAGACAAGGCAAAACATGAAGAGTCAATGCTCAGCGCTCTACGAAGCGAGATCGCTCGATTAGATCTCGCTAATCGATTCGAAGTGCCTCGATCGCTTGCGATTGTCGAAATTGAGTCAGATGATGTGCGGCAATGGGTGCATGTGTCTCAACGCGCCGTGGGACGTTTAGTGAGCGAACTGCGACCTGAGGAAGCTTCAGACGTCCTTGGGTCGATCGTGGACCTGCTTGCGGTCTTTCACCGCGTGGCAGGAAATCCTCCAGAGCACAAGTCAGCGTGGAGATCGCTTAAGGACTACCTAAAGATGTGGTCTAGAACAATATTCGATTCCGAGCACTCGGGCAACTTTGTAGAATCACTAAAGCGGATATTTCCTGCATGCTTACCTTTAGTAAGGAAGCGGGATGGTCATGCTTCCAACTGGCTAGTGGACCCCGCAGGGCGGATCGTAGCGATAGATTTAGAATCTAGTGAGTTTGTTCCTATTGGGTATGACGTCGCTCAGCTAGTTGAAGATAACGCCCTTATACCAGCAAGCTCTGAAGGTTGGAATGCACGGATAGAGCTATTCGAGCGCTATATAAATGGTTTGGGGAGCCAGATCTGTCGCGCCACGCTGAGCGCTGCATATCAATGGTTCGCTCTTACCCGGGCGTTGCGCCTAGGCACTGAGAGGGAAGCGGGCAAACAATTGCGGCGGCACGCACGGGAACTGTGCGCATTACTGCTTGACTGCGGTGATGATCCGATTAAGGAGGTTGCGCGTGAACTCTTTCAGGCCCTTTCGCGAATCGAACAGTCAGAGCCAATTGCAAGCGTTCCAAGTCATGATCATCGAAGGTTAAGCAAGTCAATGGCATACCAACTCCGTCATCATGGACCGAACAACGGCGTCCTGATTGATCAAGCAGGATTTGCGCTTATGGACGACTTGGCGCTCGCTCTTAAAGTCGATTCGAGCCAATTGCTAGCTGTTGCTGAACATCCCGGTGAACCGAGATTCGAGGTGCGAGATGGCCACATCCGAGCACTTTACGGACACTCGCTGGAAGTCTCAGTTGAAGATGGTATCCAAGTGGGTCTACCGGATTCTCTATTTCATGGTTCTAGTTGGTCAGCGTTGGACGCGATAGTTAGCGACGGTTTGGTCCCTATGCAGCGGCGGGTAGTACATTTGACAAATACCGCCGAAGAAGCTGTAGCTGTGGGTGAACGGAAAGGGCAACCCATCGTGCTAGTTGTTGATAAGCGTGATGATGAAGAACCCGTAGCAGAGGGCATATGGGTGGTGCCGAATGTCACACCCCATCGCCTGTCCATTGTGAATCACTTCATAGACGAGGCTGGGTCGGTTCGATGACTGAGTAAGAAGTTCTAAAAATGCTATCAGATTAAAGCCTGCAGGCGAAGCTAGGAGGAGGAGCGCATGTCATCGTATGGCGACAATGAGCGGAAAGTCGGACATCGCGATTCTGCGCAGCCGCGCGATGACGATCGGAAAGAACGGCACGTAGCCGAATCTGACAAGGAGCTAATAGAACGCATTGAAATACTTGCATTTCCAATCGATGTAAACACTGTCTTGCAACATCTCCATAGAGACATGCGAGATGACTGGTTTGAAGATGTCCTGCAACATCGAGATTTGTTTGCCAACAAACAGTCCCTTCGCAACGTGCTGCATGAAGTCCTGCTGGAGGGGAATGGTCGCTACGGCGCATCCAAGCGGAACGTTTGCGATATCCCAAAAAAGGGCTTTGGAGTCCGCTACGCCCTGGAAACCGACTTTTACGACAGATTCATCTATCAGGCGATCTGCTCGTACTTAATTCCGTTCTATGACCCTTTACTATCGCCACGGGTGCTTGGTCATCGATACGACAATCGGCGGCGATCGGGAAAGGATCTTTTTAAAGGAAGAATTGAACTTTGGCAGACGTTTGAGGGAGTTACAAAAACAGCTCTTAGAAATAACCAAGCTTTACTCTCAACGGACCTGATAAATTATTATGAGAACATAACAACTGAGAGTATTCGGGTAGCCTTCGAGTCGTTACTCCCAAAGATAAGTGCATCCGGTCCTGAAAAGGTTTTAATTCGAAATTCAATTAATACCCTTTGCGAATTGATGATTCACTGGGGTTACAGCGAAATACATGGTCTCCCCCAGAACCGCGATGCGTCATCTTTTATCGCAAATGTCGTCCTAAACTCTGTAGACCAAGAGATGGTTAAACTGGGGTTCGATTATTACAGATATGTCGATGATATTCGAATTATATGCGCAACCCCCCGTTCGGCGCGCCAAGCGGCGACGGTGCTAATTGGGCATCTTCGCACCGTTGGCATGAATATAAATTCGTCAAAGACGCAGATTCTTACTGCGGAGAGTTCCAAGGCTGATGTGGAGGAGTTCTTCCCCGGGGCCGATGATCGCAGTCTAGCCATCGACAGCATGTGGCGTTCAAAAAGTAGGCGTGTGATATTAAGGTCAACTAAATACGTATTTCAGTTGTTGCAAGAGTGCATCGAGTCTAAGCAGACCCAATCGCGCCAGTTCAGATTTGCCGTCAATCGTTTAATACAGCTGGTTGAGGCCGGAATCTTCGATGTCCGGGAAGAGATGGCCGGTCAACTCAAGGCTCTTTTAATTGACTCCCTGGAAGACCATGCCGTCTCTACGGATCAGTATTGCCGCCTGCTTTGCCTTCTAGATCTTCTCCCGGATGAACTTGGGAAAATGGAGCAGTTTCTGTGCGATCACGAACGCGCCATTCATTCCTGGCAAAACTATCACCTTTGGCTAATTCTGGCGCGCCGAAAACACAGGACCGATAGGCTTGTTACGCTAGCGAAACAGAGGATTGAGTCTGACGTTTTGCGCTCCGAAGTTGCTGCGACATTTATATATCTTCGGTGTGTGGGAGAGGTCGGGTTCCTTGAGGGAATGGCCCTTCGATTTCAATCTAGTTGGCCTTATTATCACCAGCGAAACTACTTGTTAGCGACAAGCGATTCGGAGCGAGAGTTACTCAAGCCTGTGGTTGGGCTGCTGGGACCGAAGTTAAAAGGCACGGTAATCCGAGCAAGAAGTCACTTTATCGAGAACCTCCCTCTTGTCGAGCGGGAACGGACGCCGATGCTTAAACTGTATGATGCCTTGAACCCGTATGACTGAGAAATCTGCCCTGTTGTTCGTCAACGATTCCTCTGATCGAGGTGGTGAGAAATTTTATCTGCTGTCTGGTGGTAGGTTCGAGGAGGCCACTGCGGAACAAGTGATTGCTCAGGAAAATGAACTGGTCTGCCACGACTATTGGTTGATCGCTTCGGCGCTCCTCAAGAAGACAGGCCTGCTGCCCAAGTTGGTTACAGACGTCGAAGAACTGCGAATATCAACTTCCGGGCATAGGGAAGATCGGGAAAACCGGGAAAAAATTGATGTTTGTTCAGCACTTCTAGAGATGCAATACATCTCTGAGGAGGTGTGCGGAAGATACCGGAACATAGTGTTCAAGAACGCACCTTTTGATCTTGAAACTTTTGCTACCGTCGGTGCTGCCCTCTTGCTCCTATCAGATGATGTTGAAACAAAAGCAAATACTGCGAATGAGTGGGAGCGATATCATCAACTGGAACGTCCAGTCCGCGACTACTTGCTTAGGTCAGTCGGGAAAGGAATAGCGATCGATACCGACGCGCTCCGTCAGCACAAGCAGAATATCGACCACTCTTACTACATGGCGCTAAAGGAGTTTTCTGCGAGATATTCGCTACCTCTCGAAGTCCCTTCAGACGATGAGGTTGTAGAGTATTTGTCCCCAAGAGGATTCGATTTTTCCGGCGTTGGGATCGAATACGTTTTGAACTTTGTTCCTATGCCTGATGGTTTCTCTGAGCGTTTGCTGGAGCTTCGAAAGCTCTCCACCAGCAGAATGGTTCTGAACGCCCTACCGTTGAGTCAAAAGAGAATATTTCCGATAGTTGACTTGTTCGGGTCGATTACATCGCGTATTTATTATAAGGATCCATCGCTACAAAATCTATCCAAGCCGCACCGAAATTTAATTACCTCAGACGAAGGTGTGAAATTGTCCTACGTCGATTTCGGCCAGTTTGAAGCCGGAATAATGGGCGTCCTCTCGGAGGATGAAAGCATGTTGAAGTTATTTTCCTCCGGCGACTTGTATGTTTACGCAGCCGAGCAAATTTTTTCCGATATTTCGAAGAGAAAGTCGGCTAAACGACTCTTTCTGTCCTATGCATACGGGATGAAAAGAAAAAATTTAATTGATGCGGCTGTTGAGTTTGGGGCACAGCGGGAAGCTGCAAAGGTGTTCTTTAACCAATTCTCACGTTTTGAGCAATGGAAGGCAGAAATATGTTCCGAGTTTCGTGCCAACGGCCGGATCGGCACCGTTTTCGGAAACTATGTATCCAGATCTGGTGCTGACGAGCTGACTGAGAAGGAGAGACGATCAGCAGTGAGCCAAGTAGTGCAAGGAACAGCGTCACTTATCTTTAAAAAGGCTCTGCTGCAATTAAGCTTCTTGCCGCATATAGAGCTGAAATTGCCGATGCACGATGCGGTTCTTTTTCAGCATCCAACAGACTTCCATCCGCAAGAGGTGGCTAATCTTTTTGCGAACGTCATGACCGAGCATTTCGAAGGAAAAATTACAGGCAAGGCTTCGGTCGAAGAGTTTTTCAAGAATTAGATCGTTGTTGGCGAAGCGCGGAGGCAGTGCAAGGATAAGGGCGATCATTCTGTATGTGGGAATTTGTATCGCTGATGACGTCGGTAAAGAATATTTTTTTCTATACTGGTGATGGTTTAAATATAAAGAGATTTTTGTATGAGTCGGCTTGGTAAGTTAGTTTCAGTTTGGCTGCATGAATCAAGGCTGCGTCTCCTCGAGAATTGGAATGCGCGCGATGTGGTCAAGAAGTTCTATTTGACTGGAAAGCTCTTTTCAGTGCTGCCAATTTTAATTTTCGTTTTTGTGTCAAGAGACGTTGAGCTCTTCTCCGCCTTTGCTCTGCCTTCAATGGCCTTGTTCTGCGCGGGATTCATGAAATGGGCAATTCCGAGTGTTCTGAGAATATTCGCGTCTGCCCGCAGCCGCTGGCTGTGGATAATTCCCCAGACGTTGCTATTTCCCTTTTGTATTTCGTTAGCAAGAGGCGCGGTCGCTTTTTCGACTGGCTTGCCTCCTCAGTTTTTCGATTTGACCGTCGCACTAATATCCATCTTGTTTGTGCCTTTGGCGTGGATATTTTTGGTGTCTGGGGTCTCATTAGCCGGCGCAGTGTTTGGTACTTTCACTTGGTCCCTTGGCCGTACTTTCGCCCGCTTTGTGGAATATTTCAAGACGATTTGTTCGCTTTCGCCGGCGCCTTCAATGCCTAGCAAGAATGCAGGAGGGCAAGTGTCCGATCACTTGATCGGTTATTTTGTGACTCTTACCCTCCTGCTCGGGTTGTCCAGTGTCTACGAGGAGCACGTACGTAGACCAGACATAATTCGCTTGCTTGTGTACGTTCTAGACTTCAATCGAGTCACTATTTACCCTGGATTGAAGCATGACGTTCCTCTGAGGCTTATTGATAACGGTAAGGTTGCTTATGCTACTCGGACGGGTTGGAATGTAAGTATTGTCGTCGAGGAATTGCCCCCCACCCATGCGAATGTCGTGGCCCAGTAAGCGAGCGATGAGGTTTTATGAGCAATGTCAAAACCATTACGGAAAAATTCCGCCCAGTCGATCTCTCCCGACTTACGTCCCTGTTGACCGAATTCGAAGAGAAAAGCTTAGGGGAGAAGACTCAGATCATTGATGAGTTAGTGGCGGCACACGCGGTGCTAAGTGTCGACTGGCGCGAGGGTTGGCGATTTAAACGCGCTAGAAAGGTCAGTAACGGCAATTTCGAACACGTGCAGGATATTTTATGGCCGCCTCATTCCTTAGCATCAGCGGGAAGGGCCAATTCGCCTGGCCATCCTGTCATGTATCTAGCCGACCGTACTGATACCGCTTTAAAAGAAATCAGGGTCCTTGAAGAAGAGGAAGTGGTTCTCGCGGAGTTTTCTATAAGAGGTGGCAAGCGCTGTCGATTTTTGCCGATAGGTGAAATGTTATACATCCATCGTACCGGGCACGGCCGCCTGCTGAAGGATGGGGGGCTGCCGCTAAATGGAATACTAAATGCATGTAGATATGAAGAGGCTCAGGCTTATCTGATTACCGATCATTTCCTGACTAAGGTGTTAGAAGACGATGTGGAGCCGTATGTGCTTTCTTCTTATTTATGCAACGCACTATTTAAAAAATGTCCTGATGTATCGGCTATTGCGTATCCAAGCGCTCGGCAGATTGGGGCGATGAATTTTGCGGTTCAGACGGAAGATTTTTGGAAGTCATGGGGCGTGGCTTCGGTAAGCAAGTTCTATGCTAAACACTTGGCCGCAGGTTTTTACGCACGTAGAAACCGCGCCAATGTGACTGGAATTTATAAGAGTGGCCGCTTGCTGTGGGATGAAGAGATTTTGGGCTCCAGAACTACGACACTTTTGCATCCTCTTTGGGTTCCATCGGTCTGATGGGCGTATTGGGCCGCCCGCATTTCTCACATAGTCGAAACTACATCGCTTAGATGTATGCCGCGAATTCTATTTAACGTGGAAGTTCTCTTGGAGAATCCCGCGGTGGAAACGCCGCCATGTGGCACCTGCGCCTGCGGTTCTATTGAACGCGAATCTGCACGTTTGCTGCCGATTGAATACGCCAAGGCATGATGGCCTTCGCACTGTGGCGAAAAGCGCGCGCTGCAAATTTAGATTTGGTTCTGAGAAATCGAGCCCTCAGCCGGCTTATCTTGGTAATCGGAAAGTGCGACTACGGAAATGGAATCCTCAATTCCCACGTTGACGAGATCGGCGATGCGATCGCACAGGCTCTCCACCCCACCTATCAAATTCGACACCACCCAAGCATCCAGCGGCCGTGCCCCGGTAGCCCCAGGCTCATTCGCACTATTCCCCACAATCCTCGCAATAGCCCAAATCCCCAAGCAAGCCCGCTCGATCTTCCGCAAATCATCAACGCGAACAACACCAAACTCCGGATCATCCGGCGTGGCCCAGCGGTCATAGGTAAAAGGGTGGTCGCTCATATCGGCGCTCCGGTGTTATTGACGCGATGAAAGAAAGGAGGCCGCCATTGCAGCGGCCACTTGTTCTGTCTTTCCGGCTGTCAACCCGGGCGATCCTTTGGACCACGGGGCGAGTATGCCCCGTTAGGCGACGGACGCGATGCGGTTCCGTGCCAAATTGATCACGCTTTCTCTAAGGCAAGCGCAATCGCGGAGGACTACGGATCAAGGAAAAATCAGCAGCCCACCACTAGCGAAAGCTATCTCTGGTTCATGCAGAAGCAGCCAAGCAGATACCTACTCAGCGACGGCCGCCCCAGCCACCGGCACAAAAAACCGATCCTTCAACTCCTGCAATCCAATCCTCTCCAACATCTCCGTCAGCCTCTCCGAAGGCTTCCGGGTCGGCAGATTCTTATACTGCGCCACGATCAGCTCATTCTTCATCGAATGCTCCCACCCGACCAATTCCGTCACACTAACCTGATACCCATGCGCTTCAAGCTGCAAACACCGCAGCACATTCGTAATCTGGCTACCAAACTCCCGCGTATGCAGAGGATGCCGCCAAATCTCCGCCAGCGGATCAGCCAGCGCCTTGCCTTTATTCTTCCTTAACACCGAAGCCACTTCCGCCTGGCAGCAAGGCACGACCACGATGTACTTCGCCTTCTTCTCCAACGCAAAGTGAATCGCGTCATCGGTGGCGGTATTACAAGCGTGCAACGCAGTCACCACATCAATCGTCCCCGGCAACCGACTCGAAGTAATCGATTCCGCCACAGACAGATTCAAGAACGACATCCCGGCAAACCCCAGCCGCTTCGCCAGTTCCTCTGACGACTTCACCAACTCTTCACGAGTCTCGATCCCATAAATATGGGACCCATTCCCCACGGCATCCTTCTGCTCCTTGAAGAACAAGTCATACAGAATGAACCCCAGATACGACTTCCCAGCCCCATGATCGGCAAGCGTGACCGCGCCGCGTTCTTGTTGGACGTCTTTCAGCAGCGGCTCGATGAACTGAAACAGGTGATAGACCTGCTTCAATTTACGGCGGCTGTCCTGGTTCATCTTGCCGTCGCGGGTCAGGATGTGCAGGGCTTTGAGAAGTTCGACGGACTGGCCGGGGCGGATGTCGTGGGTTTTTTCTGACATGGGGAAAGGCAAAGCGCCCCGCTAGAAGCGGGGCGCGTAGTGGCGCGGAAAGCGTCAGTTTAACGAAAACGCTGACGTGGCCGCAGGGCGGCGGAAAAGCGGGTCTTAGCCTACGGTGGCAAAAACCGGTTCGCCCAGGTTCAGCATCAAACGATTTGCCCAGGCGAAGATCGCGTCCGAGTGCAGCAGGTCCAGCACTTCGCCTTCGCTCAAGCCTGCATCCTTCAATGCCTGGATGCTGTTGGCGTTGACGTCGGCCTGGGCTTCGGTGATCTGGATCGAGAACTGAGCAATCGCCAGTTCACGCGCCGTGGTGCCGGCGGTGTAGGGATCCTCAAACACTTGCGCGATCACTTCATTGCGCTTGGCCAGCTGCTCAAAGCGCTGCGCATGGACGGATGCGCAGTACACGCAGCCGTTCACACGCGAGACGACCGTGGAGCCCAGCTCGCGTTCGGCGCGCGACAGGCCGCCTGGGGCGTACATGATGGCGTTGAAGGCGGTGGAGCGCTGGCGCAGGATTTCTGGTTGGTGGACCAGGAACAGGTAGTAGTCCGAGACCTTGGCCTTGGGGTGGCTTTCTTCCAGGACGGCGACTTGTTCCGGGGTGGCGGTGTCGACGTTGACGACGTCGAGCCATGCCTTCCACTCCAGCACTTCGTTGGTGAAGCCGTGGGCCTTGATGACGGCGCCGGGTTCGGTGGCGGCGGTGTTGGGTTCGAAGGGCGCGGGCGGGACGGCGGCGGCGCGGGGGGCTTGGCCTTCCAGGTCTTTCATCG
>Ga0213825_1002082_pt1 | contig 13005 bp, 8 predicted proteins | sample MC6MC0900MG_FD_179896 | JGI IMG/M metagenome (GOLD analysis project Ga0213825, IMG submission 179896) | Enriched soil aggregate microbial communities from Iowa State University, Ames, United States - MC6-MC0900-MG | ecosystem: Environmental > Terrestrial > Soil > Unclassified | place: USA: Iowa... | reverse complement strand
GAACAGGCTACGACTCTTATTGAAGATGCAAAACAATGTGAAAAGGCTGGTGCTTGTGCGGTCGTGTTAGAATGTATACCACATCAGCTAACAGAAATAGTGTCAGCTAACCTTACTATTCCAACCGTTGGTATTGGAGCAGGTGTCGAGGCGGATGGCCAAGTGTTGGTCTATCATGACATGTTAAGCTATGGCTCACACCATATGCCAAAGTTTGTTCAACAATTTGCGGATATGGGTAAAGAGGCAAGTAGTGGAATGATTCGTTACGTGGATGCGGTAAAAGCGGGTACTTTCCCTGCACAAAAGCATTTCTTCACAATGAAAGAGGATACATTAGATCAGCTATATGGGGGCGTCAAATCATGAAGGTCGTCACAACAATACAAGCATTAACAGCCGAAATTCAGGCAGCTAAACAAGCTCATAAAACCATTGGTCTTGTTCCGACTATGGGATATTTGCATGAAGGTCATTTAACATTGGCTCAAACAGCTCGAGGAGAAAATGATTTAGTTGTCATGAGTATATTCGTCAACCCTACACAATTTGGGCCAAATGAAGATTTTGAAAGCTATCCTCGTGATTTGCCAAGAGATATTGCATTGGCAGAGTCTGTCGGTGTAGATCTTATATTTGCACCAAGTGTTGAAAACATGTATCCACATGATGGTGGAATTCGTATTCATGCCGGTGAACAGGCGACGATCCTTTGTGGAGCAAGTCGTCCAGGTCATTTTGATGGTGTGTTACAGGTGGTAGCAAAATTATTCCACCTGACACTACCAACTAGAGCATATTTTGGTCAAAAAGATGCCCAGCAAGTTGCCATTATTACAACAATGGTGCGTGATTTTAATTTTCCTTTAGAAATGCGGGTAGTACCCATTGTGCGTGAGGAAGATGGTTTAGCGAAATCATCACGCAACATTTATTTAAATGAATCAGAGCGGGAAGAGGCTCCTGCAATCAATGAAGCACTTCAATTAGCTAGGGACTGTTTTTTAACGAATGGAGATGCTGAACAAGCATTAACAAAAGCAAAAGCTCATATTCAAGCACGAACTCATGGCCGAATTGATTATATTGAATTATTAGCTTATCCAGATTTAATACCAGTGACAGAAACGACACAACAAATATTGTTAGCAGCAGCGGTATATATTGGGCAAACACGCTTAATTGATAATTGTATCTTTACTGTGAAAGAGGGACTATAAATATGTTACGTATGATGATGAATAGTAAAATCCACCGTGCAACAGTGACTCAGGCGGACCTAAATTATGTTGGCTCGATAACAATTGATGCGGATATTTTAGATGCAGTAGGTATGCTGCCAAATGAAAAGGTACATGTTGTCAATAATAATAATGGCGCTCGTTTTGAAACGTATATTATTGCAGGTGAGCGTGGTTCAGGCGTGATCTGTGTCAATGGAGCGGCAGCACGACTCGTACAACGTGGTGATATTGTCATTATTATTTCTTATGTGTATGTGGATGATCACGAGGCAAAAGAGCATAAACCGACTGTTGCTATTATGGGTGAGGGCAATACAATTAAAGAAATGATTGCCCATGAACCAGAAGCAACAGTGATGTAATAGGAGAACGTTTTACCATTATTCCAGAAACAAACAAGGGTAAAACAGTTGGAAGTCGATATCTAATAGGAGGATGGCATAGCTCATTTATTGTAGCTAAATAGCCAATCCTCCTTTTTTTGTGATTGAATATGTTACAAAAGTAACTGGTAAAATTTTGATTTTACTAACTATTAAACTAGTTTACAAAATTATAATTTTACAAATGTTCTAGTATTTTGTGAGATATTTATGTAGAATTTAGTTGTTAGTACATCATTTTACTAGTGGAGGTATCATTTGTAATGGAAAATAAACGTAACAAATTTTTAACAGCTACTGCAGCAGCACTGGCTGTCACAGCGGTAGCGGTAGCGCCAGTATCAGCAGCAAGTCCTTTTTCAGACGTAAAAGAAAGTCATGCAAATTATGAGGGCATATCTACACTTTATGCGGCAGGTATTATTAGTGGCTACCCAGATGGTACATTCAAACCTGATACAAATGTCACACGTGGACAAGCTGCAAAAATGATTGCAGGCGCATTAAAGCTAGACACAAAAGAAGTTGAGAATCCAAACTTTAAGGATATTAAAGCAGATAATCCATATTACGGCCCAATCGCAGCGCTAGTAGGATTAAACGTTATTTCAGGCTATGGAGACAACACATTCCGTCCAAACCAAACGATTACACATGGTGATTTGGCAAAAATCTTGTCATCTATTCCTACTTTACCAGAGTTAGAAAGTGCTAAAAATCATGGAGCTAGTGAAAACGTAACTCGTGGACAACTAGCAACATTGATTGCAGAAGCTCTAACAAAATCAAACACAGAGACACCAGAAACAGAAAAACCTGAACCAGAAAAACCAGAAAAACCGGAAACTGAAAAACCGGAAGATGCATTTACATTATCAGTTCTACATGTTAATGATACACATGCTCGTGCAAATGAATTACCTAAATTGGCGACAGTGGTAAAAGAGCAACGTGAAACGAAGAAAAATGTTCTAACTTTACATGCAGGAGATGCATTTAGTGGAACACTATACTTCACAGAATTCCAAGGAAAAGCTGACTTAACTCTATTAAATGAAATTGGCTTTGACGCCATGGTATTTGGTAACCATGAATTTGATTTAGGTGGATCAAAAGAAGGCCATCAAGCACTAGTAGACTTTATTAAAGGTGCTAAATTCCCATTTGTGGATGCCAATACAGATTTTTCTGCAGATGATAAATTCACAGGTTTATTTACAGATTTAATTTCAAGTGAGCCTGAAAACGGTAAAATTTATTCAGGTATTGTGAAAGAAATTGATGGGGAAAAAGTAGGTATTTTCGGTCTAACAACAGAAGAAACGAAAGGTATTTCTTCTCCAAATAAAGTAACTTTTACAAACTATATCGATGAAGCAAAAAAAGCAGTAGCTGCCTTTGAAGGAATGGGCGTAAACAAAATTATCGCTCTAACACATATTGGGTACAATGATAATGCAAATGTAGATAATGATATTTTACTAGCGAAAAACGTACCAGGTATTGATGTTATTGTTGGTGGACATGACCATACAAAATTAGAAAAGCCAGTTGTTGTCGATACAAACACAGTGGGCGAAGCAAAAGATGCTACATTAATCGTACAAGCTAATGAGTATGTAAAGTATTTAGGTACACTTGATGTAACATTTGATGGAAATGGCGTTGTTACAGAATATGGCGGCGAATTAATCGACCTTGGTAAAGTTACACCAGACGAGGCATTAGTGAAATTACTTGAGCCATATAAAGCAAAAGTAGATGAAGTGAGTAACAAGGAAATCGGTGTTAAAATTGCTGAGAAGTTAGAGAACCCACGTTCAACTGAAACAGGTCCAAGTGTGCGTAGTAATGAAACAGTGTTAGGAAATATCATTACGGACGGTATGCTTGAAAAGGCGCAACAATATACAGATAAAACCGTTATTATGGCACTACAAAACGGTGGTGGTATTCGTGAAGAAATTCCAGCAGGTAATATTACAGTTGGTCAAGTAATAACAGTATTGCCAAATGGTAACACTTTGGCTTTAATGGATATTACTGGTGCAGAGCTAAAAGCAGCATTTGAAGTTGCAGTAAAAAATGCACCGAAAGAAAATGGTGGTTTCCTACATATTGCTGGAGGAAAACTACAATATGATTCATCAAAAGAAGTAGGCTCACGTGTTGTGTCTATTGAATATTTAGATAAAGCAACTGGTAAGTATGTAGCTTTAGAAGATTCTAAAACATATACAGTAGCTACAAACGCCTACACTGCTAAAGGTGGCGACAGCCTTGATATGTTTGGTAAAGCATATGCAGACGGTCGTGTAACAGATTTAGGTTTATCTGATTGGGAAAACCTACAAGAGCAATTACTATCATTAAAAGAAGTGAAAACAGCAACAGAAGGTCGAATTGTTGATGTTGCAAAAAAGCAATAATACCTACGAAAGAATAGCTTGAAAACGGCATAAACTTATTCAAGAAGAAATAATGCCACTACGCTATTTCCGCAATCTTCAGGATTTCCCTGAGGTTGCGGTTTTTTTATTTTGTACGTAATGAAAGTGTTTCAATATTAACAGAGTATACAGGGGAGAAAGGATGCCGCAGAGCCAAATATATGATAAAATTCTTCTTATCTAATGTGAACTGTGAGTTGAGATGTATGATGGAAAGTCAAAAATATGCAATTGTGGATTTGGAGACAACGGGTCATTCACCAGCAAATGGGGACCGGATGATTCAAATTGCGATAGTTATTATGAAGGATTGGGAAATTGAGCGTACTTATACGAAATTTATTAATCCAGGGAAAGCCATCCCATCTTTCATTCAAGATTTAACGCATATAACGAATGAGGATGTAAAGGATTCATTACCTTTTGAGGAACATGCGGATTACATATATGAGCTACTTGCGGATTGTGTGTTTGTAGCCCATAATGCCGATTTTGACTTATCCTTTTTACAAGCGGAGTTTAAACGTGCAGGTCTTCCAAAGTGGCACGGTAAAAAAATGGATACTGTTGAGCTTGCTAAAATATTGTTTCCTACGTCACTCGGCTTTAAGTTAGGAGACTTAGCGGCAGATTTAAATATAGAGCTGGCCAATGCTCATCGAGCGGACGACGATGCTCGTGCTACCGCAGAGCTGTTCATATGCTGTTGGAAGGAGCTGTTAAGCCTTCCTCAACTAACGTTAGAACAAATGCATAAACGTTCATTTCGCTTAAAGTCGAATATTTCTCAGCTTTTTTTCGAGGCACTTCAAATAAAACGTCAGCATGTGACTGGCAATGAAAATGTACACTATTATCGAAATTTTGCAATTTGTAATGGTCGGAATAAACACGACAATGCGTCAGAGACAATTGACTACCCGCAAACAGTAGCTGACAAGACTTCTTTAATGACAAAGGCACTGCCAAATTTTGAAGAGCGTCCTGCACAATTTAAGATGATGGATACGATTTGGCAAGCATTACATGAACAAAAAGAATGCGTCATTGAAGCTTCCACGGGTATTGGGAAAACGGCTGGTTATTTACTGCCGGCAATCGTGTATGCTCGTACTGTCCATAAAAAAATTGCGATCAGCACCTATACATCGTATCTACAAGAACAGCTTGTAGAGGAGGAGCTTCCTAAGATTGAAAAAATTCTAGGGACAAAAGTGAATTTGTGTGTGCTCAAGGGGATGCAGCATTATATTGATCTAGAACGTTTTGAGCAATGTATGGCATATGCTGACGAATCCTATGATGATACATTTACTATTTTACAGATCCTCGTTTGGCTGACAAAAACAGAGACGGGTGTGTTAAGTGAGCTGAATGTGTCGGGTGGCGGACAACTGTTTTTAGAGAAAATTCGCAAAATACCAAATGACAAACCTTCTAAAAGCTTTGATTTTTATGAGCAAGCTTTAAAGAATAGTGCATTTGCTGACTGTATTGTAACGAATCATGCCATGGTTTTAAGCGATTTGGTTCGTCAGACGCCGATATTTACACAAATAGATGGTTGGATAATTGATGAAGCACATCAATTTATTCAGGCTGCTATGCAACAGGATGAGATTGTCTTCTCTTATACACAATGGAAATATATTTTCGGCCAAATTGGTACAATGGAGGACACAGCGCTTTATCAACTTTTTTGTGAGGCAGCGAAGAAAAAACAACGTGTACCCATGCAAAGCTTACAGCGACTGGATGCTCAATTTATACGATTACAGCGAACATTTGATGAGACCATTCAACGAGCCGTCCAAAATATGCAACAACAAAAGAAAGGCAAGCAAGCTAGTAGTAAATGCACCTTGTTTTTAGAGGATGTAACTCTTGCCAAGGAACCGTTTTTACAAGTAAGTAAGCTGACACAGCAATGGCTTGATCTTGCAACTGAGGCTGCCAAAGGATTTGAAAATAACATTGAGCAACTAGATAAGAATGATGTTTATGTTCTATCAGAATGGCATTATTGGATTCGAGAAATGAAAATAAAAATTGCAGAATGGGAAGAAATTTTCTTGTCAGCTCAGGACGGAAATTCGGTTTGGCTAGAATTTGATGTACGAAGTGTTCCTGGTAGTTTACATGTCTTTAAGAAGCCTGCCAATGTAACACCGATTATTGAACAAGTACTAGCACCACTTCGCAAGCAAGCAAGCATTGTGTGGACATCAGGCACGATAACCGTACCAGGCAATGAACGTTTTGTTACACGACAGTTAGGAATCTCTGATAGCGTTGAGGTCATGAAACTACAGGCACCGCCAACCTATTACGCTGGTGCAAAGGCATTTATTGTAACTGATATGCCAGACATTCAACATGTCAGCCAGGAAGAGTACATTGAGGCAGTTGCTCATGCGATTACGCGGACGGTTAGAATGACAGAGGGTCGTTGCTTTGTGCTCTTTACAGCACAAGATATGCTCCGAAAAACAGTCGAGCTCATTCAAGATAGTGAACTTTTAGATGACTATATGCTTTTTGCGCAAGGTGTTACGGGAGGTAGCCGTATGCGCATACTGAAATCTTTTCAAAAATTTAGCCATGCTGTTCTTTTTGGAACAAACAGCTTTTGGGAGGGTGTCGATGTTCCTGGAGATGCCCTTGCCTCTGTTATCGTTGTACGGCTACCATTTTCTTCACCAGAAGAGCCTGTCTTTAAGGCGAGAGCTAAGCATCTTATGGCTCAAGGACGCAATTCCTTCACAGAGTTGTCGTTGCCCGAGGCTATCATGCGCTTTAAGCAAGGCTTTGGTCGCCTAATTCGTTCCTCGCAGGATAAAGGAGCCTTTATTGTCCTAGACCGTCGAATAACTAGTAAATCCTATGGTAAAGAATTTATTAAAGCTCTACCACCAATCGACGTAAAGAAATTACAGCTACCCGAATTATTAAAAGAACTGAATCATTGGAAAAAATAGAAATTACCCCTTTTAGCATCAGCTAGAAGGGGTTTTTAATAGGTTGCTAAAGTGTTTGATAATATTATATTGCTATCATCGGCCCATTATAGAGGCTTGTTTTTATTTTGCACATCAAAAAGGTTGGCATTTCGAACAATTTCAGTAATATAGTTCATGGCGATTTCCGTTGCTTGTTGGGCATCATAGCTTTTTCGATTATTTAACAGATTGGTAAACATACCTTGCCAAATTAAGAGTGTAATTTCATTGATGGCATCCACATTACCCTCAGTTAAGTAGCCTTCTTTTAAAGCGATCTCTAACATAGAACGCCCCCGTTTTGTCAGGCTGTGTTGAAACAGAATCGCCTTTAAATCTTCAGGAATATTGATTAAATCATTGGGGTAAAAATTATAATAATTTTCCAATAGTTTTTCTGGTGTTTCCCCTAAGTCCATAATAAAGACGGCATGAAAAATCTGTGGTTGTTTGAAGGAGTATTGGCAAAAACACTCCCAAGCCAATAAATATTTATCAATGGGATCTTTGCCTCTTTCTATGTAACGAGCAACTTCGTTGGTATAGTCTTGCATACATCTCATCGATGCAAAAAATAGGAGATGTGAGATTTCTGAAAAATAATTATAAATGGTTGCACTGTTATAACCGGCCTTATCGGCAACTTTTCTAATTGTGACATTCTGCAATCCTTCTTCTTCAATAATTTCCGCTGTGGCATCTACAAAGTATTTCCACATACGACTCCTTTGTATTTCCTTTTTCTTCAAAGTGATATCCCCCCGACGCACAATGGTAGTGTGAAATCATTGTTTAAATGTATATATTTACCTTTTATCAGCTAATTTAAACTTATTATAGCATAACAATTTTAGTTTCCATCTTCCATTATAGCATTTGCTTTTGTCATTTTCAGAGTTGTACATTGGATTTTCAGGTGATATACTAATCACAATTATTTTATAATCATGATTACTAAATAATCAAGATTCTGAATAATTAGATGAAGTGGGTGTTAGAACAAAGAGTAATGTACTTAGACACAAGGGGAGGATTTATTCAATGAGTAAAAAAATTGTGACACAATTTGAGTGTACATATGAAACGATCGAAAACACATGGATTGAGTTAGCAGACGGCACAAAGCTTTCTAGCCGTATATGGCTACCAACAGTGGAAGCAGGACAAAAAGTACCAGCCATTTTAGAGTATATTCCTTATCGTAAAACAGACGGCACAAGAGCGAGAGACGAGCCTATGCACGGTTATTTTGCGGGACATGGCTATGCTGTTGTTCGAGTAGATATGCGGGGTTCAGGTGAATCAGATGGCTTATTAAAAGATGAATATTTAAAGCAAGAGCAGGATGATGCCCTTGAAGTAATTGAATGGATTGCAAATCAAAGCTGGTGTGATGGTAATATCGGGATGATGGGGAAATCATGGGGCGGATTTAATTCGCTGCAAGTAGCGGCTCGTAGACCGAAGGCGTTAAAGGCGATTATTACAGTAGGCTTTACAGATGATCGATATAACAATGACATTCACTATAAGGGTGGTTGTTTGTTAAACGATAATTTCTGGTGGGGCGCCATCATGTTAGCGTACCAGCTACGTCCGATTGATCCACACATAGTTGGCGATAGCTGGCGTGGAAAATGGATGGAACGCTTAGAAAATATGCCTTTATGGATGGCACAATGGATGGAGCATCAAACAAGAGATGACTACTGGAAACATGGTTCAGTTTGTGAGAATTATGATGACATAGAAATCCCAGTTTTTGCGCTAGATGGTTGGGAAGATTCCTATACGAACACTGTCTTAAGTTTAATGGAAGGGCTTTCTGTCCCTAGAAAAGGCATTATTGGTCCATGGGCACATGTTTATCCACATGACGGAGTCCCTGGACCAGCAATGGGCTTTTTACAAGAAGCCGTGAAATGGTGGGATCATTGGTTAAAAGGAATAGATAATGATGTGATGGATGGACCGATGGTGAATGTCTGGGTAGAAGAAAGCATGGAACCATCCGTTAAAAAACCAGTTAGCAATGGATATTGGGTTGGATTGGAATCATGGCCAACAGCGGAAGAGGTAAAAACAAAGGCGTATCATCTGACGCATGGAAAATTATTAGAACACCGCAGTGATCAACAAGAACAGGTACAATTAAAAACACCGCAAAATCATGGTTTGTTATCAGGAGAATGGATGGGCGCTGGCGTACTAGGAGAAAGTCCAGCAGATCAACGAGTAGATGATGGAATGGCAATGATTTTTGAAACGGACATGCTAGAGAATCCACTAGAGATTGTGGGTTATCCGAAATTTGAAGTGGAATTAATGAGTGACAAATCGCATGCGATGCTGTTTGCACAGTTATCAGATGTAGCACCAAATGGAGCTGTCACACGTGTTTCCTATGGCGTGATGAATTTAACACACTTAAATGGTCATGATCGTGTAGAAAAGTTAACTCCTGGTGAAAAAGTGAAAGCATTTGTTCAATTAGATTGTTGCGGACATCAATTTAAAGCAGGGCACCGTTTACGCTTATCATTAGCAACAACGTTTTGGCCAATGTTTTGGCCGATGCCAGAAGATGCTACATTGACATTGAATCTTGAAACAGCTACCTTAGCATTACCAACTTTCCATGGTCATCAAATAGCTGGACCAAATATGAATCCCGAAAGTGCACCACTAACACCAATGACGACGCTACAAGAAGGAAGAGTAGATCGTTCTATTTCATATGATATTTTAACAGATACATGGACATGTATTACAGATGGGGTTGGAGGCGTATTTGGTGAAGGAATTTATCGCTTTGACGATATTGATGTCACTGTAGAACATAATTTGAAACGAGAACTAACATTAACGAATGCTGATCCATTGTCAGCTCAGTATACAATCTATCAAAAAATGAAAATTGGTCGTGAGGGTTGGTGGATTGACGCTGATATTACTGTTACCAAAACATCCGATCTAGAAGACTTCCGAATTGTTGGGGAAATGGCAATCAAAGAAAATGACAAACAGATTTTCCATAAGGAATGGGATCAAAAAATGAAACGTCATGGCTTATAAATAACATATAAGGGGTAAACATATGGAAGCTAAGTTAAAAAAGAATACAGCTACATTAGTTATTTTAGCTGTTTCAGGTGCATTGATTTACGCATTACCTTATTTTAGAAACTACTACTATGATGTCTTTCTTGATGCGTTTCATTTAACGAATACACAAATGGGGACACTTGGTAGTGCGTATGGTGTTTGTTGTTTAATTTCCTATATCTTTGGAGGATTTTGTGCAGATCGTTGGAAAACGAAATATTTATTAACCATTTCTTTAGTGGCTACAGGGTTATTAGGTTTTACCTTATTATTGTATCCACCATATCCCGTGCTTCTACTGATTCATGCTGCTTGGGGAATCACGTCCATTATGACTTTCTGGGGAGCATTAGTAAAAGCAGTTCGTTCTTTAGGTTCTGAAAATGAACAAGGAAAAGCTTTCGGATTTTTTGAAGGCGGACGTGGCGTAACCAATATCATTCAATCTGCCGTGATTTTAGGAATATTTGCTTTTTTTGCGAAACATATGAGTGATAAAATGGCTCTCTCAGCGGTTATTACGGTGTATTCTGTGATTTGTCTTTTGTTAGGATTCATGATTATGATGCTTTATAAAGATCCTGATCAAGCAATTGTAAGTCGTGAAGACAAGGAAGGCAGTAAATCATTCGATTGGGCAGTCCTTTGGAAAGTGTTAAAGATGCCAACAACTTGGCTTGCAACCATTCTTATTTTTACGTCTTATGCGATGATTATTAGCTATTATTACATCACACCTTATGCAACAGCCGCATTTGGAGCATCTACATTAATTGCTGCTGCTTTAGGCTACTTCTCTCAGTATTGTCGTCCAATCGGTAGTTTTAGTGCAGGAATCATAGGCGATCGTATTGGTGTGTCTAATATGGTGTTAATCGGCTATATATTATTAGCACTAGGTTTAGTGGGGCTCATTTTACTGCCAGGAAAAGCTTCTTTTATCCTTATGCTTTTAGTATTTATAGGGATCATCTATACATCTATGTATGCTTTGCAAGCGATGCATTTTGCTATTTTAGTAGAAGGCGATTATCCTGTAGAATCAACAGGAACCGTTTCCATGCCGCTGATGATTATTGGCTATAGTGGGGAAATCTTTATGCCAATTATTGCAGGCGCTTGTTTAGATTATTGGGGTGGCACAGCTGGCTATAAAGTATTCTTCGGTATATTATTAGGTTTAGCTATTATTGGATTCATTACAGTAGTCATTTGGCAACGTGTAACGAAAGAAAAACGCCAAGAAATTGCTTTGCAACGAAAGCTTGCGAAGGAACAGGCGCTTACTTAATTTAGTTTCATAAGGGACGCTTTCCTATAAGGTAAAAAGATGACTTTGGTATGTACCGAAGTCATCTTTTTTATGTGTATAGATTATGGTCGCTATTAGGAATTCAGTTCAAGAATTATTCTTGTGAAAATTTATTTTATAAAACTTTTTTGGTCTTCCTCGAAGCTTTTCATGCTTTTTATAGATTAGTTCAGCAACACCCTTACTTTCTAGCTCATTCAAAATGCGATTAGAGCTTCTGATAGTAATGCCTAAATGCTGGGCAATATCTGCGGAAGAAAGTTCATTTGTATTTGTTTTTTCAATGACTGCAAGAATTTTTTGAATGAACAACATAGAGATATCTAATTTTTCGCTTAATCTTTGCAGCTCCGGAGTATCCTCCATTTTTTGTAAAACTACTTTTTCCGTAGTATCTAGGCAAATAAATTGACCATCTTCTGTAATAATTAAGGATGATATGTCTTGTTGCTGTGCCTCATGATTCGCATTGTGTGCTTTTTTTCGCGCGTCATCAATATTTTGTGCAACTCCCCAACCAAGATGAAGACTAAAAGATAAATTCTCGGATAATGTATCGATTAATGTATCCTTTGCAAAGTTATTCGTAATAAAAAGTAATTCTTTTTGTGAAGTAATGATTTCAAAATGAACACTTTGCTTTTGGATAATCATTGTTAAATGATTTTTTTTACTATATTCCAATAGGGCAGTTTGTAATAGGCTCTGATTAAGTTCCGCATGTGTATTTTCTTCTTTAGGAATGAATGCATCACTTGTCAATTTCCCAATCACCATAATGCTTTCTGTCAATTGTTTATGGCGTACTTCTATAATAACCTTTTCAAATATCTCCAAAATGGTTTCAGATGAAGCCGTAATTAGCTCCGCTTGAACACCTTGCTCGGAAAGTTTGTCCAATATATTACTAAAAGCTGTAATCGATAATTCTACTTTCCCTGAATGGTTTAATTCAATATGTCTCTCTAGTAACTCCTCATAAAAATGGTCCGTTATATCTAAATGGATCATATGTGCCTCTTCGTCTTTTGCATAGAGTTCCTCTAGTTTAATTAAATCTGTATAGCCACTAAAATCAAATGTTACTTTAGAGAAGTCCAAGTTAGGATATTTTCTGCTGATATGAAACAATTTTTTATAAAAATCTCGTTCATTTGCCATATAGAAGTGTGTTGGAATTTGGTAATGAACGTTTGCGTTTTGTAAGACTAGATGTGCGAGCCCATTCATTACGATGGCATCGAAAAATAAATAGTTTTCTAGATAGATTGGCTTTATTTCAGATAGCTTCTTATATGTAAAAAAAGTTAACTCACAACGCTCAGTTAATTTTTCTTTAACTGGTAAAACATCTTGTAGCGAATTATGCGCCACAATCACACCGATTCGAATCAAAATGAATTCTCCTCCTAGATTTTTCTATTAGCTCTAGTATATTGGACAGTTACAGGTGATAGCAATATGGAAGCATATTTTTTGAATTTTGTTGATTTTTTGAATAACTATCCTCTA
>Ga0213825_1002079_pt1 | contig 13032 bp, 12 predicted proteins | sample MC6MC0900MG_FD_179896 | JGI IMG/M metagenome (GOLD analysis project Ga0213825, IMG submission 179896) | Enriched soil aggregate microbial communities from Iowa State University, Ames, United States - MC6-MC0900-MG | ecosystem: Environmental > Terrestrial > Soil > Unclassified | place: USA: Iowa... | reverse complement strand
TTCATCTGAATCAAATGTGAAAAGTATTTCAAATAATTGTTCATCGCCATTTTCATCGATAAGTGTGATGTAGCGATCCTCATGATCATGTTCGTGTGTCATTTCTTCACCTCATTAATTTTTGCTGTTAAGATAGCCTTGAAGAATCATCACTGCTGCCATTTTATCGATGACCTTCTTTCGCTTTTTACGGCTAATATCAGCCTCAAGTAGAACACGTTCAGCAGCCATCGTTGTCAGCCGCTCGTCCCATAAAACAGTTGGCACATCAAATCTTTCCGTAATTTCAGCAGCATATTGCTGACTGGCTTCACCGCGTGGTCCAACCGTCCCGTTCATATTTTTAGGAAAACCGATGACGACAGTATCGACTTGATACTCTTTTATTAATTGACCAATTTCCTCAAAACCAAACTCTTGCTTTTCTTCATTGATTTTGAGGGTTTTAAGACCCTGTGCCGTCCACCCCAGTTCATCACTAAGGGCAACGCCGACGGTTTTTGAGCCTACGTCTAAACCCATTGCACGCATTACTTAACCCTCTCGTTGTTGTTTTAGATAGGATTTGACTAATTCCTCAATAATTTCGTCCCGTTCCAGCTTGCGAATAATGTTACGGGCATCACGATGACGAGGAATATAGGCAGGATCTCCGGATAACAGGTAGCCGACAATTTGATTGATAGGATTATATCCCTTTTCCTGTAAAGCCTCATAGACTTGAAAAAGTACATCCTTCACATCATGTTCAAATGGCTCTTCCGGAAAATTAAATCGCATCGTTTTGTCAAATGAACTCATTTCATGCACCTCGCCTTTCTAACAGAGGAGAGAATTGTAATGTCCAGCTGCAGCGCCAAGGGGCTTGAGGTCTACAGCCAATCCGTCAAGGAGGTTAAAGAGCCACCTCCTCGCCGGCTCGTTTAGATTCACGCCCCAGGATTCCGCTTTTTAGAATTGTTACCTACATTTTACACTACTTTGTCCCATTATCAAATGGATTTTACCCATTCATCTACGAATTGAAGGGCAGACTCCAGTTGTTCAGGATCTTTACCGCCTGCTTGGGCCATATCTGGACGACCTCCGCCGCCGCCACCGCAGCGAGAAGCTACTTCTTTAATCAGTTTTCCGGCATGGTAGCCTTTTTCGATTAAATCCTTGGTTACAGCGGCAATTAAATTCACTTTTCCTTCATGTGCACTTCCCAGAACGATGACAGCAGATCCAAGCTTTTGCTTCAAGTCATCGGCCATATTTCTCAAGTTGTTCATATCAGCCGCTTGAACTTTTGCAGCTAAAACCGTTACACCATCAATTTCTTTCGCCTTTGATACAAGGCTGCCAGCTTCAATATTTCCAAGCTTCGCTGCCAGTGATTCGTTTTCCCGCTGCAGCTGTTTGATTTCCACTAATAGACCATCAATACGGTGCACGATCTCTTTTGGATTTGTTTTTAGTTTTTCAGCAGCATCCTTCAACAAACCAACTTGATCATTTAATGATTTGTATGCTAATTCACCTGTTACAGCTTCAATTCTTCTTGTTCCGGCACCAATTCCGCCTTCTGACACAATTTTAAAAAGCCCTATAACAGATGTATTCGGAACATGGCAGCCGCCGCATAGCTCAAGACTGTAATCACCAACTCTAACAACGCGGACAATATCACCATATTTTTCACCAAACAACGCCATTGCCCCCATTGCTTTTGCTTCAGCAATAGGTTTTAAGCTGATATCAACTTCAATGTTTCGCCAAATCTTTTCATTCACGATTTTTTCGATTTTTTCCAATTCTTCTGGTGTAATTTGCCCAAAATGGGAAAAATCAAAACGAAGACGGTCAGGCTCGACAAGGGAACCAGCTTGATTAACATGCTCACCAAGTACGTCTTTTAATGCCTGATGCAGCAAGTGGGTTGCCGTATGGTTTTTAATAATTTTCACACGATTTTCAGCATCTACCTTTGCCGTTACCTGATGGTTTGTTTTTAACGTACCGCTCTCCACGACTACTTGATGAAGGTTTTGGCCATTCGGTGCTTTTTGAACATCCTTAACCGCAACGGTTACACCTGCTCCCTCAATCAAGCCGCGGTCAGCAATTTGTCCGCCGCTTTCCGCATAAAATGGTGTCACGTCAAGAATAAGTTGTACTTCTTCCCCAGTAGTTGCTTCCTCTACAAGTTCACCATTCTTAATGATTGCTGAAATAGTGGCGTTTATCTCCAATTGGTCGTACCCAACGAATTTACTTTCAACAGTTACGTCGCGTAGCACACCACCTTGAACCTGCATCGAATCGACATCATGACGGGCTTTTCGTGCACGAGCACGTTGCTGCTCCATCTCTACTTCGAAGCCTTGGTGATCAACCTTCATGTCCTCCTCTTCGGCATATTCTTCGGTTAGTTCTACCGGGAAACCGTATGTGTCATAAAGGCGGAACACATCGGCGCCAGTGATTGTATCGCTTCCTTTTTCTTTTTCCTTTTTGATGACACTTGCTAAAATAGCCAAGCCCTCATGAAGGGTTTCGTGGAAACGCTCTTCTTCGTTTTTAATCACCTTTTGGATGAATTCAGTTTTGTCCTTTACTTCCGGATAGAAGTCATGCATGATATCGCCTACGACAGGAACAAGTTCAAACATAAATGGACGGTTTATATTGATTTGTTTTGCATAACGGACAGCTCGGCGAAGCAAGCGGCGCAACACATAGCCGCGGCCTTCGTTAGATGGCAATGCCCCGTCACCGACAGCAAATGCTACAGTTCGAATATGGTCAGCGATGACTTTGAAGGCTACATCGCGTTCTTTATCGACGCCATATTGTTCACCGGAGATTTCTTCGGTTGCCCGAATGATTGGAATAAATAAATCGGTATCAAAGTTAGTTGGAACATTTTGAACGACAGATGCCATTCGTTCAAGTCCCATTCCAGTATCAATATTTTTCTTTGGAAGTGGAGTATACGTACCATCAGGGTTATGGTTAAATTGTGAAAATACAAGATTCCAAACTTCAAGGTAGCGTTCGTTTTCACCGCCTGGATATAATTCAGGGTCGCTTGGGTCATTACCATACTCTGGTCCGCGATCATAGAAAATCTCGGTATTTGGGCCGCTTGGACCTTCCCCAATATCCCAGTAGTTCCCCTCAAGACGGATGATGCGTTCTTCTGGCAAACCAATCGTTTTATGCCAGATTTCATATGCTTCCTGATCCTCTGGATGAACGGTAACAGATAAAAGCTCTGGATCCCAGCCAATCCATTTTTCATCGGTTAAAAACTCCCAAGCCCATTCTATGGCTTCCTGTTTGAAATATTCACCGATGGAAAAATTGCCAAGCATTTCAAAGAACGTATGGTGGCGGGCCGTTTTTCCGACATTTTCAATATCATTTGTTCTAATTGATTTTTGTGCATTTGTAATTCTTGGATTCTCAGGAACAACACGTCCATCAAAATATTTCTTTAAAGTTGCAACCCCGCTGTTAATCCATAACAATGATGGGTCGTCATGTGGCACGAGTGAGGCACTCGGTTCAATAGTGTGTCCTTTTTCTTCGTTAAAAAATTGTAAAAACAGTGAGCGGATTTGTGATCCAGTTAAGTTTTTCATAGAAATTAACCTCCTTTTATGTAAAAAAGCATACAAAAAAGCCCTCATCCCCAAAACAGGGACGAGAGCTTGTCTCGCGGTACCACCCTGATTATGAATACAATAAAGCAGTATTCATCTCTCAATAATGCCTTAACGCGGCACTGACGGCAGTGATTAGCTGCACTCCGGACTAGCTTTCTGTCATCCTTCATCTAGAGCCTCTTTCACCCGGGGAAGCTCCTCTCTTCTGCGCTTGAACGCGTTACAGATGGACTACAACATACTCGATCCTTCTACATTTTCCTACAAATATTCTATATGAGGAATTATAGCTACGAAAAAAACGTTTGTCAATTTGATTCATTGGATGAAATGATTTTTTGCATGTATAATCCCAACTTTTAACACAGCAAGGACTGGGACAGCTAAGATTAACCCTAAGATGCCGCCAATTTCTCCTCCTGCAGTTAACGCGACCATAATGACTAATGGATGCATATGCAGACTTTTGCCGACAATATAGGGAGATAAAATATTCCCTTCTAGAAATTGCAAACCAAACACAATCACTAAGGTAATAATCACTAATTTTATAGAAGTAGTGGTTGCAATAATGACTGCCGGCACCGCCCCGATTATCGGCCCGAAATAGGGGATCACGTTGGTGGCACCAACAATTAACCCTAATAATAACGGATACTTTAAATCAAAAACCCAAAATAACAGGGCTGAGATACTGCCAATAATCACACAAACTAGGAGCTGACCCCTAATATAGCTTCCGAGGGACTCGTCAACATCTTTTAGAAAAAGAGTGCCCTTCTTACGCCATTTTTTAGGAGTAATATACCAGACTGCCCGTTTAATTAAGGCAAAATCCTTTAACATATAAAATGCAATAAATGGGATAATCAGCATGATGAGCGCTGAATTTAAGAATTTCATTAAAATGTTCACGATGATAGTCAGTAACGAGTCCATCTTTTTTTCAAAGGTATCGATGCCTTCATTCATCCTCGCCTGCAATCCATCAGGCCAGGCCCTTGTGTGAGATTGGAGAGTGTCAATCCAGCTACGGTATTGCTCTGCAAACGCGGGAGCATTTTCGGAAAGATCTTTTAATTGGTCAATAATTGCCGGAATTCCTTTATACAGTCCTATACCGATTCCGCCAAAAAAAATAATATAAATGAATATGATGGCAAGCCCACGATGAAGCCCTTTTTCGTGTAATTTTTCGACGATTGGGTGAAGCAAATAGGTGATAAACCCGCCAATCACAAAAGGGAGAATGATGATGGCTGCCATCCTGACAATTGGCATCCACACGAAACTAATTTTTAGAAAAACAAAAATGGCAATTAATAAAAGGAGTAAAAAACCGATTCGGTAATACCATTTCATACGAATTTCCACTTTCCATGCCTCCTTTTGATTAGTTTTCGAGACAATTGGCGGAAATATACAATTAAAAATCCCCCTCAGCTTTTGAGGGGGATTGACATTAAAAGATCGCTCGTTTGATTTTCTTTTGCATTCTTTTCATATTGCGGGCTGACATCATATTATTTCTTTGGGCAATATTATATGCTGCCATGCCTGCACCGAAAACAATCATTGTCGTCATCATTTTATTCATACGTCTCACCTCTATTTTAATTGTCCAGCGCTCGCATACTGCGCACGCTTTCGTTTAAAGGGTGTAACGACGCTCATCTTCTTCAAACAAATCATCTAATGAACTTAGTGATCCGTCTTCCTCGACTTGATGGGTATTGATGATACCTTGGGCAACTGAAAGCTCAATAAAGCAGTTCCAGCAATAATATTGGTTGATACCAATTTTGCCGATATCCTTACTTTGACAATTAGGACACTTAAACATGAAAAGACACCTCACGTATCATTTAGCTAATCAGAATTTATTACCTGAATTCTGAACGCATAAATTCAACTATGCCTCTGTCTTCGCCCTCTTTAGGCTCGCCAGTCGGCAAGTTTTCATTTACATCTACGATAATGGCATCCTTTCCGATCGCTAAGGGCTTCCCGGATTGAATGACTTGTTTACCTTCCGTGATTTCCGAAAAGAAGCCATCCGTGATTTCGTACCCTACGATTGTGCCCACTTCTTCTTGAAAATATACATCTTTCAATAACCCGAGCGACTCACCGCTCTTTGTAAGCATTAACATTCCGTCAATAGAGTGTTGATGGTTAAACGTATATTCCGGATTTTCTTTCAGCTTTTGTAATTGCTTGGTATCCTCAACCATAACCCCATCCCAGCCAAAAGCTGCCACTTTTTGAATGTCCAGAAAAAAAGTTTGTTTGAAGAACACGCCTTTTTTTACTAACAGGCCATTGACTTTTCCTGTGCCCGAAATACAAAGGTCACTAATCTCACCGATTCTTGTTCCACTTCTTGTTTCAAATACAGGCTGCCCTTTCAATAAAGAAAATGTCCGCAAAGAGTGTCCCACCTCCCCGAACATTTATAGTTTCAGTCATTTACCATAAAATCATAAGGTGTAACGTTTTCCATTCCTATCATTGCATTGACCTGCATTAATTCTTCTTCATACGACACTTTATTGGCAGGATTTTCTCCTTGGGGGCCGATCTCTTTTACGATAATTGTTTCTCGAAGCTTTTGACAGAGCGTCGTTTGCCTTGAAAGCTCGTCTGCTCTTTCTACCCCCATTCTAAGGGCGTCCTCTTCTCCACATAAAATCAACGATTGTTTACTTCGTGTAATTGCTGTATAAATTAAATTTCTCCTAAGCATCCGGTAATAGCTTCTTGTAATGGGGAGAATAACAATTGGAAACTCACTGCCCTGTGACTTATGTACCGAGCAGCAGTAGGCATGGGTGATTTGGTTCAAGTCCTGCCTTGTATATTCGACCTCGTTACCTTCAAAGGAAATATAGATCATATCCTGTTTTTCGGTGTTTTCCTTTGCATAAATAATCGAGATAATTTCCCCAATATCGCCGTTAAAAACATTACTTTCCGGCTGGTTCACAAGCTGGAGTACCTTATCACCAATACGGTATTTAACCTCACCAAAGGTAATTTCCTTCCGCTTACCATCAGGGTTCGGATTAAAAATTTCCTGCAGCAGCACATTTAAGCGATCGATTCCTGCAGGCCCTCTGTACATCGGAGCCAGCACCTGGATATCTTTTGCTGAATACCCTTTATTTTTGGCATTAAGGGCCACTTTTTCAACCACTTGCGCAACCTGTGCCGTTGAACATTTAATAAACGAACGGTCGGCTTGCTTTGAGGTAACGTTAGCAGGAAGATAGCCCTTTTTAATATCATGTGCCAGTTCAATGATCGAAGAACCTTCTGCCTGCCGGTAAATATCAGTAAGGCGGACAGTCGGAATCCGCTCTGACTGCAGCAAATCCTTTAAAACTTGTCCTGGTCCGACCGATGGCAACTGATCTTCATCGCCAACCATTATGACTTGAATATTCTCCGGCAGTGCCTTAAACAATTGATTGGCAAGCCAAATATCGAGCATCGAGGTTTCGTCCACGATTAATATTTTTCCCTCTAAGGGACTGGCATCATCACGGTCAAATCCTTCGGTCCCATTAAAGCCAAGTAACCGGTGAATCGTTACAGCAGGCAGTCCCGTCGACTCTGTCATTCGTTTGGCAGCTCTTCCGGTCGGTGCTGCAAGCAAAAACGGAAACGGCTCGTCCTTTTTGTGATAATCCTTCAGCTCTAATGAACATCCATGCAGTTCTGCATATAGTTCAACAATTCCTTTGATAACAGTCGTTTTACCGGTTCCCGGTCCACCCGTTAAGATCAGCATGGGTGACATTAGCGCAGTTTGAATTGCTTCTCGTTGGGTAGGGGCATATTGTACCCCAAGACGTTCCTCTAAACCGCCTAATGCCAGGAGGAATTCTGACTCTGGAAACTGGTCCTTGTATTCCGATTGTTGCAAAATCCGATTTATACTCGTTATAAGACCTTTTTCTGCAAAAAATAAGGATGGGAGATAGACCCGTTTTTCCTCACCTTTTATTTTTCCCTCATCTTCGAGCTTAATAAGTTCATTTGAAATATCTATGTATTCAATTTGATCGCGCTTGTTGCCTTCGAGGAGTGTCTTCACCTGTTCAAGTAAATCTTGAGCATGCATGTAAACATGGCCCGTTTGCATGCTTTCGGTTTCAAGTGTGTAAAGACAGGCGGCTTTTATCCGGTCGGGATGGTTTCCGGAGATCCCCAGCTGGTAACCAAGCTCGTCCGCCCGGCCAAAACCGATGCCTTCGATATCTTCTACAAGCTGATATGGATTTTTTTGAATAGTATTTAGTGTTTCCTCTTTATAAGCTTGATAAATCCGCAACGATATCTGCGGCCCAAATCCATATTGATTTAGAGCCACCATTACCTGTTCAAGTCCTTGATGCTCCATCAGCGTATCGTACAGCATTTTTGCCTTCTCAGGAGGGAGTTTTGGAATGGAATCAAGCAAGGATGGCTGATTGAGAATTTTGGAGATGGCGTTTTCTCCTAATGTTTCAACAATGCTCTGTGCCGTTTTCTTCCCAATCCCTTTAAACATTTCTCCTGATAAATAGGCGATCACCCCTTGTTTTGTCTGAGGCATGTCCTTTCGAAAGTGATCTGTATGAAATTGTACCCCAAATTTTGGATGTTCCTTAAATTCCCCGAAAAATATATAGGTTTCCTGTTCATGAATTTTTGGGAAATAACCGGTAATGACCGCTTCTTTGTCATCATATTGATCGTTTGTTTCGTCGACACGGATCCTTAAAACGGTATAAAGATTTTGTTCGTTGTGAAAAATCGTTACAATCGGCCGCCCTTTGACGAACTTTCCTTGCTCCTCAAATAAATCAAGTGAGTCTTGTTTTTCCAATATGCTCCCTCCTTTCTGTTGAAAGCTAAAAATTATTGGATATTTTCAATCAGTTTTTTTGCATGACCTGCTAGTAGATGGTCTGGTTGAATGTCGAGTGCTTTATTTAGCATGTCTAAAGCAAGTGTGGCATTTTCTTTAAAGGCATAGGAAACGCCTAAATTGTAAAATGCATCAGAATGATTTGGATCAAGCTCAATACATTTTTGGAATTGAACGATTGCCTCACCAATCATTTTGAGCTGTGCCAGACATAATCCATATTGAAACCGCGCTTCGGCATCATGTTCATTCAGTTCAACACTTCTTTGTAAATATGGGAGAGCGAACCGGCCTTGTTGTAATTGAACGAGAGTTAATCCTAACATAAAGTAATTATCGCTTGACTGCAGACCTTTTTTCATCGCTGTTTCAAACATATTTTTAGCCTCGTTAAAAAGGTCTTTAGTGAAAAGTAGATTACCGATACTATAGTAAGCCGCCGCAGCGCTTTCATCTATTTCAATCGCTTTTTGATAAAATTTTAATGCCTTTTCATCATCGCCGACGGCAGAAAGAACGTTGCCAAAATTTATATAAGCAACAGGATCTGTTGGGTTTTCTTCTATAGCCTCATTAAAGGCCTTGGCTGCCTCTTCCCAGTTGCCATCCTGCATGTATTGTACACCTAATTGGTTTTTATCCATTTTTTCAACTCCAATCCTAAGAGAAAGTATACCATATTTTATTTAAATATTACTTTAAGAGTTGGAGTTGGAATTGGTTTTGCCATTATTTTTGGGAATGGTTCGACGGTGGATTCCGCCAAACTTCGGATTTATTCCGCCAACTTCCAGAAAAATTTCCACCAATCCAAAATTTCGGAACAAAAAAACCCCGACTCCATAACTGGAATCAGGGTCAAAAATCAGCCAACATATGTTAAACGTTCACCATTTTTAAACACTTCATCGATCGTTCCGCCGCCAAGACATTCGTCGCCATTGTAAAAAACAGCTGCTTGCCCTGGGGTAATGGCCCGGATCGGTTCGTGGAAAAGAACTTGTACCTTATCGTCTTCTAAGAGGCGAACAGTCACTTTATGGTCTTCCTGACGATACCGGAATTTAGCCATACATTCAAACTCGGTAGGCTTTTCATGATTTGATACCCAGCTTACATTAACAGCGGTGATGGCATCAGAATATAGCTTTTCATGATGAAAGCCTTGTCCCACATAGAGGATATTCTTTTTTAAATCCTTTCCGATGGCAAACCAAGGCTCACCCGATCCGCCAATCCCTAAACCATGACGCTGACCAATCGTATGGTACATGAGCCCTTCATGCTTGCCTTTAATTTCACCATCAAAAGTTTCCATATTTCCCGGCTGTGCAGGCAAATATTGACCTAAAAACTCTTTAAAATTCCGCTCTCCGATGAAGCAAATACCTGTGCTGTCCTTTTTCGTGGCAGTTGCGAGGTTAGCTTCCTTCGCAATTTCCCGTACTTTTGATTTTTCTAGATTTCCGATAGGGAACATCACTTTACTGATCTGTTCTTGTGTCAATTGATTCAGGAAATACGTTTGGTCTTTATTATCGTCAAGACCACGGAGCATTTTATACTCGCCGTCACGATATTCCACGCGGGCATAATGACCAGTGGCAAGATAATCCGCACCCAAATTCATCGCATGCTCCAGGAATGCTTTAAATTTAATTTCTTTGTTGCACATCACGTCAGGATTAGGTGTCCTGCCCGCTTTATATTCATCAAGGAAATAGGTAAAGACCTTATCCCAATATTGTTTTTCAAAATTAACGGCATAATATGGAATGCCAATTTGATTACAGACGCGGATGACATCCTCATAGTCTTCTGTTGCTGTACATAGACCATTTTCATCGGTGTCATCCCAGTTTTTCATAAAAATGCCGATGACGTCATAGCCTTGCTGCTTCAATAGCAGCGCCGCAACAGACGAATCCACTCCGCCTGACATCCCAACAACAACGCGTGTATTTTTTGGATCCTTACTTTCCATTCTTTTCACCTCTTTCTATGCCGAAGCTTCGTTGTACATTTATTTTTTCAGACGCGAAACAACCTTAGCGATTTCTTCTGCTGCCTTAATGACTTCTTCAGTCGTTGTATTAAAGCCGAAGCTAAATCGAATCGAGTTGATTAAACGCTCCGATTGTTTACCAAACATGGCAACAAGGACATGGGAAGGCTCAATGGAACCAGCTGTGCATGCAGAACCACTGGAGACGGCAATTCCCGCTAAATCTAGATTAACGAGCATAGCTTCCACACTTGTCCCTGGAAAGCTTAAGTTTAATACATGTGGCAGCGAATATTCAAGCGATCCGTTTATGTCAAATTCTACATCTAGTGCACGAAGCTTTTGCAGCAAAGCTTCTTTGAAACTCTTGAACCGTTCTCTTTTGGACTGACATTCTTCACTTGAGATGAGAACAGCCTCATGAAATCCAGCGATTGAGGCGACATTTTCCGTTCCCGCCCGTCGTTTTCTTTCTTGATCGCCGCCAAAAAGTCGAGGAGAAATTTTTACATTCGACTTTGCATAAAGAAAGCCTGTTCCTTTTGGGCCATTAATTTTATGAGCAGAGACCGATAATAAATCAATCAAACACTTATTAACATCAATGTCTTCCACACCATAAGCTTGAACCGCATCGGTATGGAATATGGCTTGATGATTTTTCAGCAGTTGTCCAATTTCCACGATCGGCTGAATCGTTCCGACTTCGTTATTTCCATACATAACAGAAACCAGTATGGTATTATCCCTTAATGCAGCTTGTAGATCCGAGACGGAAATTCTCCCTGTTTCATCAACCGGCAAATAGGTAACCTCAAAGCCCATCTTTTCTAACTTTTTGCAGGCGTGAAGGACAGCATGGTGTTCCACTTGAGTTGTAATAATATGCTTGCCGCTATTCTGGCAGCTTTCAGCCACGCCAAATAATGCCATATTATCTGCTTCCGTTCCACCGCCTGTAAAAATAATCTCGTTTTCCTTTGCCCCAATGCTTTGGGCCAGCGCTGCACGTGCTAAATCAATATAATGCCGGGCTTCTCTCCCAAACGAATGAATGCTAGAAGGATTCCCAAAAGTAGCATTCATCACTTCGAGCATTTTTTCAATAACCTTTGGGTGCATCGGAGTGGTTGCTGCATGATCAAGATAAATTCGTTCCATAATTACACCTTCAATCAAAATAATTCTCTACTTATTTTTCACATTATATATAAAACATATAACCCTCTGGTTCATGATCCTCACTATGACTTGCCAAGTCTTCTAATGTTGTATTATCCAAGACGTCTTTAATCGCATCACGAATGCGAATCCACAATTCGCGCTTAGCAGGCTCTTCATCTTCAATTCCTTCGACTGGAGTGATCGGACCTTCCAGCACGCGAATCACATCGCCCGCAGTGATTTTGGAAGGTTCATTTGTAAGAATATACCCGCCGTATGCACCCCTGATGCTTTTCACTAATCCGGCATTGCGGAGTGGGGCAATTAACTGCTCTAAATAATGTTCCGATAATTCATTTGCCTGGGCAATGGTTTTTAACGAAGTAGGACCATCACCATGTTTTTTCGCAAGCTCAATCATGATAGTCAGACCATATCGTCCCTTTGTAGAAATTTTCATAACTTGCACCTCTATTCGTAATCTATAAAAATGAAACTTCAATCAGTGTTTTTTTCCATCCCCCATTGATTGTTAGTTGAACCAATCGGGCTTTTACAGGCAGTTGAACCCTGCTTTTCTTTTTTAGTACCATCAATGTCTTGAAGAAGGGATCTTAATGCCCGTTAATGGGGGGATAGATAAAATATCTCAGTAAATTTATAGGCTTTAAAAATTATATCATATTCTTCTTCAATATGCTTTTTCAAGGGAAAATGGTATTGTAATAAGTAGGGAACTTTGTTTTGGAGAGATGATTATGCAGCAAAAACCATTAGCATTCCGTATGCGTCCTAGAACGATAGAAGAAGTGGTTGGCCAACAGCATCTGGTTGGCGACGGTAAAATAATTGCCAGAATGGTAAAAGCGAAACAGCTGACATCAATGATTTTATATGGACCGCCAGGCATTGGCAAAACCTCGATTGCCAGTGCTATTGCTGGTAGTACGAAATATGCCTTTCGGACACTAAACGCCGTCACAAATAATAAAAAAGACATGGAAATTGTCGCAGCTGAGGCAAAAATGTCTGGGAAAGTGATTCTACTGCTTGATGAAGTCCATCGATTAGATAAGGCAAAGCAGGATTTTTTACTACCTTATTTGGAAAATGGAATGATTGTATTAATCGGGGCAACCACGAGTAACCCTTATCATGCCATAAACCCAGCGATCCGCAGCCGCTGTCAAATTTTTGAGCTAAAACCGTTAACACCAAATGAAGTGAAACAAGCATTAACTCACGCACTTGAAGATGCCGAGCGCGGTTTTGGTGGTTTGAACATTAAGATATCT
>Ga0213825_1002071_pt1 | contig 13060 bp, 13 predicted proteins | sample MC6MC0900MG_FD_179896 | JGI IMG/M metagenome (GOLD analysis project Ga0213825, IMG submission 179896) | Enriched soil aggregate microbial communities from Iowa State University, Ames, United States - MC6-MC0900-MG | ecosystem: Environmental > Terrestrial > Soil > Unclassified | place: USA: Iowa... | reverse complement strand
CTGAATCTGTATATTATAAGGCAGAATGGGGATTTGAATCTGATTATTCAGATGTTTTTGTTGTATATACATTTGTGGTACACCCAAAGTTTTTGAAATGTGGTGTAGGCAAAGCGTTAATGGAGTTTGCTATTAGGCAAAGCATTGAGTCACAAAATAAATCAATTAGATTAGATGTATATGAAGGAAATATACCTGCAATTAAACTATATGAGAAATGTGGTTTTAAATATATTGATACAGTTGACTTGGGACTTGGAAACTACGGGTTGAACTGGTTTAGATTATATGAAAAATTACTATGAGATAATGAGCATACTCCATAGTTAAAATATTAAACTTTTTTAAAAATTACTTGAGTATGATGGTAGAATACTACGAAGTAAAAATAATATAACGAGGTGCGGAACGTGATTGATTACAATGAAATTTTAAAAGAAAACTCTGTCTTAAAATCAAACAGATTAATTTTAAGACCGTTTACTATAGATGATATAGATGATGTTTATTTATATGCTAGTGATGAAATTGTAACAAAATATTTAACATGGCCTTCATATAAGGATATGTCGGAAATAGAGGAAGTAGTAGAAAAATATTACATAGATAAAAATGGGGTTTTTGCAATTGAATTAGAAGCAGAGCAAAAATGTATTGGATGTATTGATTTAAGACTATGTATTGAACATAATAAAGCAGATTTTGGCTATGTATTAAATAGAAAATATTGGGGTAAATGTTATATGACGGAGGCTTTAAATCTAATATTAAACTTTTCATTTTCAAAATTAGAATTGAATCGTGTTGAAGCTACACATTACATAGGAAATGAAGGCTCTGGCCGTGTTATGCAGAAATGTGGAATGAAATATGAAGGAACTGGTATACAGGAGGTAAAAGTCAAAGACATTTTCTATGACGTTGTTCACTATGCAATTTTAAGAGAGGAATGGTTAATTCGATAAAAGTTATATACGTGGCTACTTCCAAAGTAAAGTAATCACTTGATTTTTATAAATATTTCTTTGGATCTTAAAGTGAATATATAATTGTATGTACACTTGAAAGTCAAATAAAGAATTGGAGGATTATAATGGATATTAAGAAGACGTTAGTAATTGCCATTGCAGCAGTTTCAGGTGGTGGAAAAACTACTATTACACATCATTTAAATAAAAAATTGCATAATTGCAAAGCATTATACTTTGATGATTATGAATTTGATGGTCCCGATGATATAGGTGATTGGGTTGAGAGAGGTGCAGATTATAATGAATGGAAATTGACACCTTTAATTAATGATTTAAGATCTTTACTTTCTAATTCCATTGAATCGTTGGATTACATAATACTTGATTATCCATTTGCTTATAAACATAATAAAATGCGTGAATATATAGATTTAACAATATTTATTGATACACCACTGGATATAGCAATGGCTAGGCGTATACTGAGAGATTTTAAAGAAGATTCTTCTGACAATATACGAAAAGACCTGGAAATTTATTTATCACACGGAAGATTAGGTTATTTAGAAGCTTTGAATTCAATAAAACCAAATTCTAATTTTATAATAGATGGCTCATTATCAGTAGATGTTATAGTACATCAGATTTATGAAATAATTAATAGGAGGAGCAAATCGAGATAATGAATTATATAAAATACATACGCGATAGAGTTGGTCATGATGTAATAAACTTAACAGGAGTAAATGTGTTAATAATAAATAAAAGCAATCAAGTTTTACTTCAAAGAAGGGGAACATTTCCATATAAATGGGGATTAGTTGGAGGAATTACGGAACTAGGAGAATCCCTTGAAGAAACTGCTATTAGAGAAGCAAAGGAAGAGACGGGATTAGATATTAAGGAACTAAGGCTACTAGGAACTACATCAGGAGAAAAATGCTATATGGATTTACCTAATGGTGATAAAGCATATTTTATAACTGTTGGATATTTTACTAAAAGTTTTAGCGGTGCATTAAAGGTTGATGATTTTGAAACTAAGGAATTGAAATTTTTTAGTTATGAACAATTACCTGACAACATACCCAATAGTCATAGGATAATGCTAAATAAATATTACAATAATTTTGCAGGATGATACTTTGTGTAGTGAACAAGATATGATAGATGCCTTTTAAAGATGGCAACCAAATTGATTTGGGAATAGAGGCCAAAGAGAAAGTGCTGGAAAGGGTATCGTAATTGAGAATTACCTCATAGTTTTCTCATAAGACTAAGTAAGGATTATTTATATTATATTATTAGGAGGATAACCCAATGAGCAAAGATATACTGTTTAAAAATGATGACTTTGTTTTTAGTTATCGAGTTGCAGGAATATTAATTAAAAATAATAAAGGTTTACTTCAACGTCCTTTAAGTGATACAGGATATTCAATTCCAGGTGGGCATGTTTCTTTTGGAGAAACTAATGAAGAAACTCTTATTCGAGAATTTAGAGAAGAAATAGGTGTAGATATAAAGGTAAATGGTTTAAAGTGGGTAGGTGAAATATTCTTTCCTTGGGGAGATAAACCATGCCATCAAATTAACTTATTTTATAAAATTGCTTTAAATGATGATACACAGATTCCATTGCATGGAGACTTTTATGGAATTGAAAAAATGGATAATACATCATTTAAACTTGAGTTTTCATGGGTGGATTTGAAAGATATTTTAAATATTGAGCTATATCCAACAAATGCCAAAGAGTTACTACTAAATAATGAAAAGGAAATAAAGCATTTCATTTATCGGGAAGAACTATAGATTATGAGCATAATCTATAGTTAAACACTATCAAAAATTACTTGGGCACGATAGTAAAATATTGAGAAGTAAATTGTATGGAAAAGGTAAAATTGAATCATAATTAGATGCTTAATAATCTTTGAGATAGGGGGGCTTTTATGACATTGGGACTAGAAAAAAATATAGTTATAGAAAGGTCATCAGATGATAACATAACTTTCAATTTCACAGACTCAAATGTCCTTGATGACGAAAGAGCAGAGTTAATAGATTTTAGTAATGTATTAAATATATCAGCTAACCCAACTGAATTATTATATGGATCATATTTTACTAATAGATATAATAACTTTTCTGATTTAGGAGCATGGCATGGATATTATTTACCAGAAAAGGGTGTAAAGAATCTTTATGGTGGGTTTATAGGACCTATAATTATAGCAGAAGAATATCCAGTTAACTTAAGTGATACTATAAGTAAAATTAAGATTACAAATATAAGTAATAAACAAGTTTATGATTTGAACAAAGGAGAAGTAGCTTTTAAATACTTTCCAGGCAAATTACTACAGGAATATAGATTGGAGGATTTTAATTTAGTATTAGAATTAATATTTGCTACCAATAGAAGTTCATTAATAAGAACAAAGATACAGAATAATACTAATCATAAGTTAAAGATTAATTTAGAGTGGTCAGGAAATATATTTAATAAATTGAAGGAAACAGAAAAGGGAAGAGTATATGAGTTAGGGCAAACTTTGAAAGCCATGAAAAATGGAGTTATAGTTAACTTTTCAAAGTTAAGGCTTCCGTGTAGCTATTTCTCTACTGAGGATACTAAGTTTTTAGTAAATTATAAAGGTAATGTTGAAACATCAGTAGAAGGAAATACCTATACAACTAAGCTTAAAGATGCAGTAATTATCGGTGTAAAGGAATCATATGAAACTTATTCAACGGAGACATATATATTTAATGAAGAGGAGTTAAGAGTAGAGCAGAATAAGCTTCAAGATTTAATAATAAATCCAGAGAAGTATTTTACTGAAAATAACATGCGTTGGCAAGGATATTTAGATAAAACTTTTACTAATGCTAAAAAGCAAGTAAATCTGGGATACAAAAATGCTATTGTAAAAGCTATTGAAACATTAATGACTAACTGGAGAAGTGCAGCAGGTAGTTTATTACATGATGGTGTAGTACCTTCAATGTCCTATAAATGGTTCATAGGAATGTGGGCTTGGGATTCATGGAAGCAAGCAGTTGCTATAGCTAGATTTAACGGAGAGTTGGCTAAAAATAATATAAGGGCTTTATTTGATTATCAGATAACGATAGAGGATGATGTAAGACCACAAGATGCGGGTACTATAATAGATGCTATATTTTATAATAAAGATAGTGCTAGAGGTGGTGAGGGTGAAAATTGGAATGAAAGGAACTCAAAACCACCTTTAGCAGGGTGGGCTGTATGGAATGTTTATAAGGCTACAGGTGATAAAGCATTCTTAGAAGAAATGTATCCTAAAGTAGTTGCTTACCATGGTTGGTGGTACACTAACAGAGACCATGATAAAAACGGAATAGCTGAATATGGTGGAATGGTACATGAGGCTAACAATAGTAAAGAAGAAATAATTTTAGCAGCAGCTTGGGAAAGTGGGATGGACAATGCCCCAAGATTTGATATCAAAGGCTATGGTAAGTATGATACAGGGGTAGATGTATTTGAGAATAAAGATGATAAAGGAAAAATTTTAGGATACTCCATAAATCAAGAATCAGTAGACTTAAATTCTTACCTTTATGCTGAAAAAGGCTTTTTAAAGTCAATGGCTAAAGTATTAGAAAATACAGTGGATGCCAATAAGTATGAAAAAGAAGCTGAATATGTTAGAAAATATGTACGGGATAACATGTTTGATAAAGAAACAGGTTTCTTTTATGACTTACAGATAAGTTCCGATGGTTTTCAAAAGAAATTGTTAGTAAATAGAGGTAAGGGGCCAGAAGGATGGATACCATTATGGGCTAAGATGGTAACACAAGAAGAAGCAAAGCAAATTATCGATAATATGATTGATGGGAGTAAATTCAATACACTGATACCACTTGGAACAGCGTCGCAAGATAATCCAAGCTTCAATGAAAGTGAATATTGGAGAGGGCCCGTGTGGTTAGATCAAGCTTTCTATGGAGTTGAGGCTTTACAAAACTATGGCTATTATAATGAAGCAGCAGAGTTGGTAGAAAAGATGTTTCTTAATGCAGAAGGCGTAGTTGAAGATGGTCCTATAAGAGAAAACTATAATCCCTTAACAGGAGAAGGTATGCATACTAAAAACTTCAGCTGGTCTGCATCATCTTATTACTTAATGTATGAAAATATATTAGCAGGGAAGTCAACAACTTCACAAGAGGGAATGGAAATTCTAGGTTATACTGTAATGTAGAGATGATTTAAGGGGGATTTTTATGAGTTTGCAAGTAAGAGAAGCAATTATAAATGATTATATTGAGATCAATAATCTTGTTAAGGAAGTACATAACTTACATGTTAAAAATAGACCAGATGTTTATGTGGAGGTTGATACTCCTTTGATAAAGGAAGATCTTTATTGTTTATTAAGTGCCAGTGACACAAAGATTTTTGTAGTGGAAGACATTAATAATAAAGAGTTAGTAGCATATAGCATTGTGAAAATTATGCCTCATAGAAGTATTCAGATACTTACTCCAATGATATTTGCTTATATAGATGATTTTTGTGTTAAAGCTAGTAAGCAAATGAAAGGTATTGGAAGATTGCTATTTGAGTATATTTTAGATTATGCAAAAACAGAAGGAGCTTCGTCTTTACAGTTGATTGTATGGGAGTTTAACAAAGATGCTATTAAATTTTATGAATCATTGGGAATGTCTGTGAGAAATAGAAGGATGGAATTAAACTTATAGCATTAAAAATGTAAGGGGAGAATTAAATGTGGAATGAGTTAAGTAATATTTGGAAGGAAGCATTTTCATTGGCTTGGGAATCCTTTAAAAGGAATACCATTCCTATAGGAGCTGTGATAGTTAATGAAGAAGGTAATATCATATCAAGAGGAAGAAACAGAATTTTTGATGAAACTAGTAATAATCCATTGGCAGGAAGAAATATGGCTCATGCTGAAATGACTGCTATGATAAATCTAAAAGAAAAGGAACATCCCAATATAAAGAAATATACATTATATACCACTATGGAACCTTGTCCTATGTGTTTTGGAACCATGGTAATGATGGGAATAAGAAAATTGAGGTATGTAGCAAGGGATGGTTTCGCTGGTGCAACGGAATTAAATTATAATATGGAGTATATAAAAAGTAAAAAAATACTTATAAATAAAGAAGATGATGAGTTAGAATTATTTTATATTTGTCTTCAATCTGCTTATGAATATGGAAGAAATCATAAGAGATTAGAAGAAGTATTGGACTCCTGGAGAACTTATTGTAGAGAAGGGGTTTTACTAGGAAAACAATTGTATGATGAAGGATATTTTTTAGAGGCTATAAAGGAAAATAAGTATATTGGACAAATATATGATGAAGTAATTCATAGGCATAAGATATTAAAATAGGATTTGATTATATTAAAGTTAGGTACTAAGGGAAATAAATGAGTCCATTAGTACCTTATAACACTTTCAACTCTAAATTAAAATAAATCTATAGTTCTTCTCAAAATTTTAAATCCAATTTTTTCTTCGATTTTTTCAAGTAAATTGGTGTCTTTTGGATCCATAAAACAGCAAGTATAACCACTTTCACCAGCTCTAGCTGTTCTACCAATTCTATGAATATAGCTTTCTGGAGATTCTGGAATGTCATAGTTATATATGTGAGTAATACCAGAAATATCGATACCTCTTGCAGCTACATCAGTGGCGATTAAGTATTGAATATCTGCATTTCTAAAAGATTTCATGATTCTTTCTCTTTTATTTTGGGGAACATCACTATGGATTTTCTCACAATTAAATTTTCTTTTACCCATAGCCATTTCAAGAGCATCAGCTCTTCTTTTAGTCCTGCAGAAGATTATTGCCATAAATGGATTATCTTCCTCAAGAGCTTTGAAGAGAGAATTTTGCTTTAAGCGATCTGTAGTTTCAACGATTTCCTGATTTATAGTAGAAAGAGTTATGCTTTCTTTTTTCACAGATACCACAATGGGATCTTTCATATATCTATAAGCAAGTTTTTTAACGGAAGAATCCATAGTAGCAGAAAAACATAATGTTTGATGGTTTTTAGAAGTAAGTTTAATTATATTTTCTACTTCGTTTTTAAAACCCATAAGTAGCATTTGATCTGCCTCATCAAGAACAAAGGTTTTAAGTTTAGATAAATTGATTGATTTTCTCTCAAGATGGTCAAGAAGTCTTCCAGGGGTAGCTATTATTAAGTGAATGCTTCCCTTAAGCTTATTTAACTGGGAACCAATATCTTTTCCGCCATAAGCAGCTAAAATATTTATATTTATGCCCTCAGCTAATTTAGAGGCCTCGTTAGTAATTTGAATAGCTAACTCACGGGTTGGAGTCAATATTAACACTTGTGTAGCATCAAGGTTTGGATTAATATTTTCAAAAAGGGGCAATAGAAATGCTAAAGTTTTACCTGTACCAGTTTGAGCTTCAGCTATAACATCTTTTCCTTCTTTAATATATGGAATACTTTCTCTTTGAATATCAGTTGGATTCTTTATCCCTGATTTATTTAATATATCTATTAAATTTGTACTAATTCCTAATTCTTTAAAATTCATTTACTCATACCTTTCATCCTTTAGTTAATGTCTAATAGTAACACATATTAAAGTATTTATCAATTTCAACAAACTCCATAAAGCTAGCATGAATAATCATTATAATGTGGAGCATAATGAATGGTGGAAACGAAGAGTAGTAGAAAAAGCCATTAAAAGTGCAACGCCATAATATGATGACATATAATACTATTGAAAGTAAGGTGAGAATAATGAGTAAAACTACTAGAAGAGGATATGTTCAAAGGGATGAAAAGGAATTTGGAGATGAATATAGAGATAAATTATATAAAGCAGGAGAAGACTTATTGTATCTACTAAATAGTGGTTATAAGATAAAGGGAGCATCTACTTTTGTAGGAAATCACTTTCTTTTATCTGAAAGGCAGAGGCTTGCCTTAGTGAGGGGAATATCTAAAAGTGAAGATATTAAAAATAGAAAATCTAAAGTAGTTACTGATTCTTTATCAGGGAAAACAATTCATATAGATGGTTTTAATACAATAATAACTTTAGAAGTTGCACTATCTAATTCACTAATTATAAGGTCAATGGATGGAACTATAAGAGATTTAGCAGGACTTGGAGGTTCGTATTCGCTTATAGATAAAACTGATAAGGCAATTAAGCTAATAGGTGAAAAATTAGCAGAGTATAAAGTTCATAAAGCTATATTCTATTTAGATAAGCCAGTTTCAAATTCAGGGAGATTGAAGATGAAGATTTTAGAATTACTAGAAAATTTACAATTTGAAATAGAAGTAGAGAATATTAATAATGTAGATAGTGTATTAGAAACAAAAGAAAATGTAGTATCTAGTGATGCAATTATCATTGATGAATGTAAAAGCTGGATAAATATGAATAGACATATTATAGATGACAATGGATTAGAGGCTAATTGTATAGATTTTAGTAAATTTTATTTTTTATAAGGAAGTATAAATGCTATGAGTGAAAAACATGACTGTTCTTGTGCAAGCCAATAGCAAAAAGAAAAGAAATCAAATAATTTTGGAACCAAGCATAGTAAAAAGACGCATAAAAAAAGATAATATGTTGATAGAGCTAGTTAAATCTAGCTCTTTTTTATTATATGGAAATACAGTTAATAAATCAGTATAATATAAGTGACACTCTAAATTTTAGATTTGACTAAGTTAATCTTAATCATTGGAATTGATATGACGTGTAGAGATAATAATTTAATACAGCTAGCTGAAATGATTGATAAAGCAATAAGGGATGAGAAGAGTAAACTTAAAGGTGTTAGGTATGAAGTAATAAAACTTAGTTAGAGAAAAACTTTGTGTAGAAAATAGGATGGCAATTAAATAGTATTGAGGAGGGGAAATGTATTATGAAAGAACAAGAGTTAAAAAAATCCTGTTGAGGGAGTGAACAAAATTCTACTTGGGAAGTAGGAAATAATAACCTCTGTCCTATATGTAATAGTAAGGGAATAGAAGTGAAAAATATTACTATAAAACATTTAGTTAGTGATGAATTTGTAGGACAAATAAAAGAGCATACTTATTTTATTTGTATGAATGAGGAATGTAATATTGTTTACTTTAATCCATATTTAGGAACATCATATAGCAAACAGCAGGTGAAAGTGCCTATATGGTTTAAAAAAGATGCTAACCCTAAATACATATGTTATTGTAATGAAGTTACAGAACAACAAATTATAAATGCTGTTATTAATAATGGAGCAAAAGATATAAAAGATATTATAAGACTTACAGGAGCAATGAAAAATGGAAAGTGTGAAATTAACAATCCTCTAGGTAAATGTTGTAGCCCATTTATTCAAGAGGCTATCAATAAAGGGTTGAAATATGGTGAGTCAACTTTATATGAGTAAATTACATAATTATACAATACAAACCGTGTAGAGGTAGGTTTGGAGTTAAGGTAGTTGACAGCCACATGAGTTATTTATATAATTGTAATAGAATGTTAAAAATTTAATTTAAAGAAAGGCAAGGTATTTGCAGAGATGAGAATATAATTCACTTTTGTTTATGAAAAATCAAAGTTTAAATGAGGTCTAAAGAAAGGCTTTATTGTTATGCATTTTATTTGATTTTGTGAGTGGATAGCGTTTTTGTAACTGTTGATAGTTTGTCAATATAATGTGTTATTAATCTTAATTATGGCTTTAAACCCTAATATATACTGATATTTTTGTGTATATTTTAAGGTTTTATTTAGTGTATAGTTAAGGTTATGATATAGTTGCGATGTTATCCTCTCCAAGTTATAAGGAGGGGATTTTTTGTTATTAGTTGAATGCAGTAATATTAAAAAAAGTTTTGGTGATAGATCCATCTTGGATATAGAAAATTTAAAGGTTTATTCCCAGGATAGAATAGGTATTGTAGGTGTAAATGGAGTAGGTAAAACTACATTGATTAATATATTGTGCCAAAGATTGCAGGCAGATGAAGGCGGTGTTAAGTTATACGGAAGATACTCATATATATCCCAGTTAGAAGGGCCTGAAAGTATATCAATAACTAATGAAATGGCTTCTAGATTTAATATAGAAAGTATTTGGAATGAGAATATGAGCGGAGGAGAAAAGACTAGATTTAAACTTGCTCATGCTTTAAGTCAGAATAGCCTGTTGATATTTGCAGATGAGCCTACTAGCAATATGGATATAGAGGGCATTGAGCTTATGGAAAAGAGGTTTGAAAAATATAAAGGAGCTTTAATCGTTATATCCCATGATAGAAACTTCTTAGATAGGCTATGTAATAAGATTTTAGAAATAGAGGATGGAAGAATAAAAATATATAATGGTAATTATAGTGACTATGCTGCTCAGAAAGCTAAGGAGAGAGAACGAGCTGAATTTGAATATGAGGAGTATGTAAAAGAAAAGAAGCGACTTCAAAGTGTAATTACAGATGCAAAACAAAGGGTGAAAGGTATAAAGACGGCTCCTAAACGAATGGGAAATTCTGAGGCTAGGCTTCATAAAATGGGAGGTCAAAAGGCTAAGGCAACCATTGAAAGAACTGTGAAAAATATTGAGAAAAGAATAGATCACCTTGAAGTTAAGGAGAAACCAAAAGAACAGGTGGGCATAAAGCTAGATATTCAAGATTCAAATAAGTTATATAGCAAAATAGTTATAGAAGGTAAAAATATAACTAAGGCATTTGGTAAGAAGATGATACTAGATAATGCTGAATTTAGTATATATAACACCTCAAAGGTAGCACTCATTGGTCCTAATGGATGTGGAAAAAGCACTCTGATAAAAATGATAATGGATAATGATGAGTCCATTAGAACTGCTAATGGAGCAAAGATAGGATATTTTAGCCAAGATATGGACATCTTAAAAGAAAACTGTACCATCATAGAAAATGTTATGGAAAGTAGCATAAAGGATGAAACTTTCGCTAGGATACTACTAGCAAGATTATTATTTAAAAGAGAAGATATTTATAAAAAAGTAAGTATATTAAGTGGAGGAGAAAGAGTTAAAGTATCCTTTGCAAAAATGCTATTACAAAATATAAATCTTCTTATATTAGATGAGCCCACTAATTACATGGATATAAACTCTCTTGAGGTAGTAGAGAATGTTCTTAAAGATTATCCTAGCACCTTACTATTTGTATCCCACGATAGAAGATTTGTAGACTCTATTGCAGACCATATAATGACTATAGAAAATCATAAAATTATGATGTTTAAAGGTAACTATAAGGAGTACTTGGATAGTAAAAATAAATGTACAGATAATGATAAAGAAGAAATTGAAAATGAAATTTTCATATTGAAAAATCATCTTTCAGAAGTTATTGGAAGGTTATCCATACCCTCAAAAAAGGATGATGTAGTAGCGTTGGATGAAGAATATAATGAATTGTTTGCTAGATTAAAGAAGTTAAAAACAAATTTATCAAAATAGTAAGAAAACTCTTTACAACATATTGCAAAAGTGATAGTATTGTTTTCAATAAGGGGAAGTGCACAGAACTCTTTAAAATTAAAAATAAAATGAACAATGAAAGGGTCGAGTATTATAGAGTACAGTTTCCAGAGAGGGAGTGTCATCGACTGTAAGCACTCCTAAATATGACTATAAGAAAACTAACCCTAGAGTTATGGCTGACTAGCTAATATTAGTAAAATGCCATCGGTAAATACCGTTAAAAAGTTTAAGATGAATTGAGTTATTTTAATTCAATTTGGGTGGAACCATGGATGTTATGCATTCGTCCCAAGGTGGGACGGATGCTTTTTTGTCGTATAATAACTAATTCAATAAATTTTGTTAAGGAGGGGGATAAGTATGATAAGTATAAAACTTAAAGATGGTTCAATAAAAGAAATTTGTGATGATTCTAATGTTTATGATCTTGCAAGTTCAATTAGCAAAAATTTAGCTAAATCAGCAATAGTAGGTGAAGTAAATGGAACCTTGGTTGATTTAAGTTGTAAATTAAAAGATAATGACCAGGTAAATATTTTAACCTATGATGATGAAAATGCTATTGAAGTAATTAGACATTCAACTGCACATATTATGGCTCAAGTAGTAAAAAGAATTTATAATAATTCGAAACTTGCTATAGGACCTTCCATAAAAAATGGTTATTATTATGATTTTGATATTGAAAATCCGTTATCTGCTGAAGATATAGATAAGATTGAAATAGAAATGAATAACATAATTAAAGAAAATTTAAAGTTTGAGAGAATAGATGTTTCTAGAGAAGATGCAATTAAGCTAATGGAGGAAAAAGGGGAGGATTATAAAGTTGAACTTATAAGGAACTTACCAGAGGAAGGAAATATTTCCCTATATAAGCAGGGAGAGTTTATTGATCTTTGTAGAGGACCTCATGTACCATCTACAAAGTATGTAAAAGCTTTTAAACTAACAAGTGTAGCTGGGGCATATTGGAGAGGTAATGAAAAAAATAAGATGCTACAGAGAATATATGGTGTTGCCTTTGCAAATAATACATTACTTGAAACTCATTTGCATAATGTAGAAGAGGCTAAAAAAAGAGATCACAGAAAATTAGGAAAAGAACTAAAATTATTTAGCTTTGTTGATGAAGGCATAGGATTTACATTTTTCTTACCTAAAGGAGTAGTTCTTAAAAATACTTTAATTGATTTTTGGAGGACTTTGCATGCAGAAGCAGGTTATGTTGAGATCGAGACTCCAATAATGCTTAATAAAAGATTATGGGAAGTTTCAGGACACTGGGATCATTATAAAGAGAATATGTATACTTCAATTATTGATGAAGAAGAATTTGCATTAAAGCCAATGAATTGTCCAGGAGGAATGTTAGTATACAAATCTGAAGCTCATTCATATAGAGATTTTCCAATGAGAGTAGGTGAACTTGGAAGAGTGCATAGACATGAACTTTCAGGAGCGCTACATGGGTTGATGAGAGTTAGGGCATTTACTCAGGATGATGCCCAT
>Ga0213825_1002068_pt1 | contig 13080 bp, 15 predicted proteins | sample MC6MC0900MG_FD_179896 | JGI IMG/M metagenome (GOLD analysis project Ga0213825, IMG submission 179896) | Enriched soil aggregate microbial communities from Iowa State University, Ames, United States - MC6-MC0900-MG | ecosystem: Environmental > Terrestrial > Soil > Unclassified | place: USA: Iowa... | reverse complement strand
CATTTTTCGCGTTGTACCTTTATTGTAGGGAACGTTCGGGATGAATCTTTTATGGAGACTTTGTTCCAATTCTATCGTCCGACCTATGTATTTCATGCGGCGGCCTATAAGCATGTGCCTTTGATGGAGGCGAATCCTTATGAATCTATTTTAACGAATGTCTGGGGATCTTACAATGTGGCACTGCTGGCTGATAAATACAGTGTCTCCAAATTCGTGATGGTCTCTACTGATAAGGCTGTCAATCCGACGAATGTCATGGGAGCAACAAAACGTGTTGCGGAAATCGCGATATCGACGGTCAATATACACTCGAAGACGAATTTTATTGTAACCCGTTTTGGTAATGTATTAGGGTCTAATGGTTCAGTAATCCCGCTGTTTGAAAAACAGATGCTGAAAGGGGGACCGCTCACCATTACAGATGAAAATATAACGCGCTATTTTATGACCATACCTGAGGCTTGTCAGTTGGTGCAGGAAGCGGCTGTTATGGGCAAAGGCGGTGAAATATTTGTTTTTGATATGGGAGAACCTGTTAAGATTATGGAATTGGCTAAGCAGATGATCCGCCTCAAAGGATATAATTATCCAGAGGATATTGATATCAAAATAGTAGGTCTGCGCCCTGGAGAAAAAATCTTTGAAGAGCTTTTGGCCAATGGAGAAAATACGGAGAAAACTTATCATGAAAAGATTATGATTGCGAAGGTAAACACGCCGGATCTAGGATTGCAGAAAGCACGTGTGGAGCAACTGTGTGCCCTGGCGAAAGCAGCTGATCCAAACCAGGATAAAATGCGCTTAGTGCAGCTGATTAAGAATATTGTACCTGAGTATCGCTCCCAGAACTCTGTTTATGAAACATTGGATAAATAAAAAATAGACCAAGCATTTGCGTTAAGTTTAAAGTCTTTAGTTTTAGATGGACGCTAGGTACTATTGCACAATAAAACAGAAAATCGTAAATTAGGGGACACTAATATGAATGCCCAGAATGGATAATAATCCACTAGAAATATCAACATCAAACCACGACCAGGTATTAAGTACATATTCAGCTGGAGATCCTGAACATCCCAATTGGTATATCTACGAATATGAAAACCATCGAAAGGTACTCGTAGAAATAGACCCTAAATCGGGCAAAATACACTTCCTTAGGCAACTCTGATTGTTCCCTTGCTCTTCAATTAGGGCTATTTAATTCTTACAAACGAAACAAATGGTTTTTAAATTATTGCGATCCGACGTGGATGTAGATGACGGTACATTCAACGGTCTTTATTCTCCAAAAATTAGAGAGCTTGCAGCGCGTCATTGGACTCCTGTGGATGTGGCTAAGATGGCTTCACAATATTTAGTTGAAAGCTCAAATGACAAAGTGTTGGATATTGGTGCTGGTGCCGGCAAATTTTGTTTAGTGGGGGCAGCCTGCACAAATGGTAGATTCTATGGTGTCGAACAACGCGAATCGCTCGTCCGCATTTCCAACAATCTGGCCAAAAAGCATGATATACAAAACGTGGAATTCATTCATGCCAATATTGATCAGGTCTCTTTCGAAGACTATGATGCATTCTATTTCTATAATTCTTTTTATGAGAACCTGGATCAATCCTGCCCAATCGATAATTCAATACTCCCCAACAAAGACCTTTATTATACTTACACAAAGTACCTCCGAGACCAGCTCCAAAAAATGCCTATCGGAACGAGGGTCGTTACCTATTGGAGTGGATGGGACGAGATTCCATTGAGCTTCAATATGGAGTACACAGCATGTAATGGCTTGCTGAATTTTTGGAGAAAGAGTATATAATGCTTTTATTTTTTGGTTTTGGAAAATTATCTACGCTCGGATAAACATTTATTGTTACCTTAGACTAACCGGCAATAAATGAGTCAATTATGATAAGGTGTTTCTTTTTATTAATTTTTGCTTTGGCCATCAATTTAGGTCTACAAGCACAAGAAAAATTCGATCCAGTAGCTTGGCAAGCTCCTTATGATCTTAGCCTTGATGGATGGGGAATAGAGCGTTTTCCGATACCTGTAGATTTTGCACCTATGATTCCATACAAAGGTGTAGAAGACGTACGTTTTGCGACAGGTTGGAGCAAGCACGGGAGCGATGAGTATTGGTCTTATGCTTTCTTGTGGTATGTAGAAGGTCAGCAGGTACTCGATTCAAAAACAATTGAAAATAATCTGTCTATGTATTTCGATGGACTTGTGCATCGTAACATAGAAAAGCGTGCCCTGCCAAAGGATCTGATCAAGAAAACCAAGGCAAAATTCAAGAAATTAGCCCAGCCTCAGGGGGAAGATGAATCTACCTTTACTGGTACAATTCAAATGGTGGACTATATGGGCAAGCAGCCCATCACATTGCAGTCAACAATACATGTGAGAAAGTGTCCCGGTAGTGACCATACCATTATTTTCCATCAGTTTTCGCCCCAGCAGCGAACTGCTCTTGTGTGGACAAAGCTAAATGGATTATGGGACAACTTTCGTTGTTCTGAATAGCTCTGTTTTATTATTCGACACGATGTCTAAAACATCATTTTGCATTGATAAATGGAAAGCCTAAACCTCAGTATATGACTTTCGTGATCGGTTATTTCCAGTCAATTGAAATATCTTTAAAGTCTACAAAATAAGGTTCTCCCGCCGAATGCGAATAACCGAATTTAAATAATTTGATCATTTTCACGGCCGGAAGTATCCCTTCGAACGTATAGGTGCATTTTATAGGTACATCCGTATTCAGTTGAATGGCTGTTAGGTAATCTGAAGCACCATTGGTGAATGATTTTAAACGATATTCGTTGCCGTCAATATCAATAATTGACCTAACGTCTGAATTGATATACCAGTTGGCTGCCGAGGTAGTCAGAACAATAGTACATGTAACAGTCTGAGCCTTTGAATCCCCTTCGACTTTTGTTAATTTAAAAAGAATATTATCCGTCGTAACGTCATTGATTGCTTTGCCAATTTTTAATGAGTTTTTTAGGTATTCATTTTCAGCTTTGGTTTTCTCCAATACTACCTTTATTTCTTGGCAATCTTGCTGTGCTAAAGAATTTGTGGTTATACCCAAGATCAGAATACTAAATAAAGATAATCTTTTGAACATGTTTCTTTGTATTAGATGAATAATTGAGTTGCTTATTAAAGATACAAAAGGATTCTGATTATTGGATATATTTTTTATTTACCGAATGAATTATTGATTCACTTCGCGAGCTATGGAAAACCGTACCGATTTTAACATTTTCCCTTTAGTATTTTCTCCATCGGTTAGTTAGAAAACTTCGTAGGTCTACGGCTAAAATTCCGTCAATGGTGTTTCCTGTAAACGAATCCATGGTAATGACCATCTTTGGGTAATTATCGTTGATTTTTTGTAGGTTGCCAAATTCCCGTTCTATAGTTTTTTCCTCCAAAAGTGATAGGGCTACTTGAAGGTATAATTTTTCACCATTTTTTTCCGCGATAAAATCAATTTCATAGGAAGATAAAATACCAATTTGGACGGTGTAACCTTCAGCCAGTAAATGATTGTGAACAATATTTTCCATTAGTTTTCCCATGTCTTGTAGCCGATATCCCCAAAGTGCGTTACGAATACCTAGATTCTCAAAGTAATACTTATCACCGATTTCAAAGAGGCGTTTTCCTTCAATGTCATATCGCTTTACTTGATGAATTAAAAAGGCATTTATTAAATGCTTGATGTAAACTTGAACTTGATTTGGAGCCATATTGATCTGTTGCGATTTCAAAAAATCGCTAATCTTTTTTGCGGAAAATAGGCTTCCGGTGTTAGAGGCTAGAAAAAATACAAGCTGCTCTAAGAAGATGGTATTTCTAATGGAATACCTATTAATAATATCTCGAAATACAATAGTTGAATAGATGTTTTTTAAATATTCAAAGACAATCTCATCCTCTAAAGGCAGATGTTTTAAGTAAGGTAATCCACCGTATTTTAAATATTTTAACAACGTGCCTTGTGAATCTTCCAAATTTTGGAACTGCAAGAATTCGTTATAGGTAAGGCTGTAGACACTTATTTCTATAAAACGGCCACTCAATTTTCCCGCAATATCGCCAGAGAGCAGTTCTGCATTGCTCCCTGTACAGTATAGATCAATATTTTGATGTAAAAGTAAAGACCTTAATGCGGATTCAAAATCCGAAATTTCCTGAATCTCATCTATAAACACATAATTTTTGTTTGTTTCAGACTTTTTGCCCATCACATAGCTATGTAAAGTCTCTGCGTCGACTATGGACTTAAAAGATAAATCTTCTTTATTAATATAAATAATATTAGCATGGGTATCTTGATGTTTGATAACGTCTATTATTTGAAACATCAGATAGCTTTTGCCAACACGGCGTTGCCCTGTAAAGACCTTGATAAGGTTTTTTCCGATAAAAGGCAAAACGCGATCTAAATACAGTGGGCGAATAATCGTTTTTGGAATTGACATAGCTTTGTGTTTATAATAAAATTCAAATATAGATAAAGTTATAATTATGTTTGTAATTTTTCTGAAATTTTACTTGTATTATAGATATGATTATAATTATTTGTCTATTGCGCTAAGTATAGTTGTGGTTATACCCAAAATCAGAATGCTGAATAAAGATAATTTTTTGAACATATTCTTTGTTTTAGATTTATAATTGAGTGACTTATTGGAGATACAAAAGGATTCTGATTATTGTATTGATTTATGTTAATGCAACTATATTGCTTTTATGGCTTCGTTTGGTATATTTGCAATTATATTGCATTAAATAAAATATACCAAATGATCAAACCAATAAAAATTATCCTGGCATTTATGCTCGTATCGGAACTCTTTGTTTCCTGCAAAAAAGATGGGCAGGCGCGCGAGCTTGTGCCACCGAAAGCAGAAAATATAGAAATCGGTTATGCAAATAACAAGCAGGCAATACGAGGCCGCGATTTTCATTTTAATGCGGATCTCCTTGCCGGAGACAAAATCGAATCCGTTCAAGTAAAGATTTTGCCAAAGGCTGGACAGAGCTATACCTCATCGTGGAAAATGGAAATCGCATGGGATGAGTTTAAAGGATTAAAAAATGCTAATATACATAAGCATTTTACCATTCCACAGGAAGCACCCGAGGGTAAATTTGATTTTTTCTTCATCGTCAATGATGCAAATGGATCGAAGCTGGAGCTGAAGGAAGATTTTCAGATCTTCGATGCAACTAACATGCCTGTAGATCCCGTCGTGGACCGTGATATCTTTTCCCGAAACGATGATATGGTATACTATATGGGTACCTATGTTGAGAACCCGATAGTATTCAAAAAAGGGGATAAGTTTACAGCTCGAGCGCAGATTAAGCAAATACAGGGTGACGGCATCTTATATACAGCATTGATCAAACGGACGCTGAATCATTTCCCTGAAACCGTGGATAAGCTGGATCTCACTAAAGCGATAATTATTTCCAAAGTAGCGCATAAAAATCTTGGACCAGCATCTAAAGTCAATACGTATAAGCTGGTCAATGGTACCATAAGCGGTGATGATATCGTTATCGGTGTCGAAAAGGACGGTTTGGGAAATCAGATCGCTGGAGAGCGACAATGGCAATCTGGTCAGTATAACCTTGTCATTCTATATAAAAATACAACGTTTAATATGAGCACATTCAAGTCCATTCCGATTACCATAACGTATTAAAATATTCGATTTTAGACATATAGACCCTATCCTGTAAAGGGATAGGGTCTATATGATCTTAAACATTACCTTGGAAAACTCTGAAACGCCACATGGTATACCTCGTGGGCTGTAAAGGCATATGAAAAAACTTCAATGTCATTTTATGGGCCACTCAGATAGAGAAGCTCTATTGGATGTACATTGTGAGGCTAAACTTAAAGTTTCACAAATTTAAATTTCTGATTATTACCAGTTCCTGCGGTCCAAATTTGGACTTTTGTTCCGTTAGAAGTATTTGAACTATAGATATCCAAATAGGAGTTTGTCCCGACACTGGATTTCAAGGAAATATAACCATTTCCGCTGTTCAATGGCATCCATTTTTGGGATGAGCCGCCGTGGTACGTATAAACAATAATCTGTGTACCATTACTAGCACTTCCACCTTGTACATCCAGTACTTTAGTGCTGTCTGCGGAAGATCTGAATACAAAAGTACCGTCCGACTGTTTCCGTGCGATAAACTTTTGATTGTTAGAAGCTGGTGTATTCTTTGACCACAGCGATACGAGTGTCCCATTTGACGGTGCACTGCTGTTCACGTCGATCACACTGGAGTTGTTTAGAGCTGTTACAATTTGATAGATGGCGCCATTTTCTAAGATTGGCCTTTCACTATCTGTGAATAGGGAGGGATCAACAACGGGTTTAGGCAAGTTGAGATTTGCTATTTCAGTGTATATTGCTGGATAATTGAAGCCCCATTTTTTAAAGAATACTGTTAAATCGTAACCCGATATTTCACAAGCCTTACGCATAAAATATTGATGTTTAGCAGCAGCATTTGCTAGCGTTGGTTTTTCCTGTCTTACGATTTTATGTAAGTTATGATAAAAAGTATCTCCAAAGGCATATTTCAATTGGATCAACATTGCGGAGCCTAGATATCGGCTTCCTTGTACTCCGCCATCTCCCCATATCGTACTGTAATCCCGTTCGGCATCTGGTTTATCAAAATAAGCAGCTACACGTGTCCAGATCGTTGCCCAGGCACCATCACGACCAATTTTATTCGCTGGTAGCCCTAGGTTAATGTTTGCAGCTACAGCATAAAAATCAGCCATGATCTCGGCATGCCAGTCCCATTTTTGCTGGTGCATATGTCCTGACTCATGTTTCTGAAACCAATAAACATAGCTATCTGTCTCAAAAAAGTTTGAAACATAGGAATATCCAGTTGAATAGTTACCGGCAAGCGCTCCCGCAAATGCAGGCTCCATAATGGTCATGGTATGGGGAATGGGATAAGGCTGATGAATAGCTAAAGAACCATCCAATCCACTCAAACGCTCTTCAGCATCCCAAGCTTGATCAATCTTTTGAATGATGAGGTTGTTATTTTGATTACTAAAGGTATTATTACTTCTGGGCATTACTAAAAAGACATTCTGTCCGACAAAAAGAAGATCTTGTACGGCAGTATCAACGGCTGCAATAGTTGTGGAAAATACGGATTGAACCGTACGGTTTTTTATATACGTCGGAGTCTTTCTAATGTTACCCGAAAAGGTAAGCTTTGAAGTACTTGAAGGTGTATTTGCGGTTCCATATCTTATCCATAATGATCCTCTTTTAGTCGCAATGATCGTATTGTTCCCCTCCTGTAGCTGTACTTCCTGTGGAGAGGAGTCCTTTCCTAGCCTTTTGTAGGTGCCGACAAGTAATTTGGGTAAAGTGGCGCCTGTGTTTTTTTGAACATTAATTTTCAAGGTATCACCTGGCTTGGCATAAAAGCCAGTAGGCAGATAATCAGAAGGTAAGAAGGATAGCGCTAAGCGATCTTTAGCCGTTGCCGCTGCAGGATACTCCGAGAAGATTTGGATATCCTTTCCAAGAGAATCGATTTGGTAATATGCATTTGTCGGTACGCTGCCGTTGTTGAGGTCAACGACGGTAGCTTTCTTATTTGCTGACATGGTTGAATCCAAAGAATCTAAATTTTCTTTCTTACAGGCACCGACTGCAAGGAGACAGATAGAGAGGCTATAAAAGAGCCTTTTGGTTAAGTTAATTGAAATCATAATTTTTAGTTTATAAGGTTTAAGTTATGATAATTTCATTTGAAATTAAATAAATACTTGAAAGCGAGAGGGCTTGTAGATCATTTTTCTGACTTTATAGTACATTTAAATCGATTGTTTAATTTTTTCTTTTTGCAACCGAACCTTAGGACAGTAAAATGTATTGCGTGTATTTGAAAAGAGGTATTCAAGGAAAGAGCGAACCAATTGAGGATTTATTGGATTCATGTAGTAGTGGTCAGTTATATGTTCAATCTACATGAAAAAGTTTTAATTATCTGACGTATCAATTTATCGGTATAGCTTCAAATCATAAAATTCACTATATTTAATTGATTAATAACCAACGTTTAGTAGCATTCAGCTGTTTGGTACGCATCTTTGAATATTCTGCAATTTTAAATTTTTATTAAATATAAAATAAGAACGCCATGAGTCTAAAAACATCCATTACAAACAGTGTTGATTACAATATTTGGGTCAGCGAACAGTTGGTTGCTTGGCTGAAGAGCTACCCTGAGGAGTTGTTACAAAAGGAATGTCCATCGAGTTTCAGTAGTATCGCAAAAACGCTCAAGCACATTAGCGATACGCAGTTGTATTGGTCATCGATGATCCGCGGGACGCCGACGCCAAGCTTTGACTATATCGCTGCATCGGTAGATATTGAAACAGAAATGAACAACATCGTTAACGAAGCCAAACTTTTAGCTGCCTATGTAAAGGAAAATAGTGAAGCAATGAACGAGCCCCATCTCATCGAATCACAATGGTTTTCATCCAACTTTCCCAAGTATGAATACCTGCAGCATTTAATAATCCACACAACCTATCATCGCGGGCAAATAGTTACTATTGGGCATAAGGTAGGTGTTCTAAAAGCACCCATGTTGGATTATAATTTTTGGAATGTGATGCGGCAGCAAAAATAGCGATTAATATGCTCTGGAGCTTATTTGGAGATTGACGGAAATAATTATGAGGCTAATAGACGTAAAAAATAAATACATTGGACTTTGGAAAGGCAATCATCGGTTGATCCTAAGTTGGTTGCCCGATCCTAACTTTGATTCGATATCAAACTTAGCTATAAAAGCCGTTGCTAATGACAAATTTCTGATGTTTACTTATGATTGGCATCATGAAGGAGTGGCGCAAGAAGGCATACTATTAGTGGGTAACAACAATGAACAATCCGAAGTTACAGCATCATGGATTGACTCATGGGGCATGGGTGGAAAGATCATGAACTGCTATGGTACAATGAATGAGGTGGGAGATATTTCCTTAAGGGGTTCTTATGAAGTGCAGGATAATCCCGATTGGGGTTGGCGAATTGACATTCCATTACCTACTGATAATAGCCTTCAGATAAAAATGTACAATGTGTCGCCAGATGGTGAAGAATTCTTAGCCATTGATGCAAATTATTCGTCTGTTGGCTAGGTAATGAATTTACCAGAAACGATATTTTGAGAAAGTGCAACTCGATACGTACTTAGCAAGCTTGCTAGTATGAACATAAAACGGCATTGGTCGGAACGCTTGTGAGTTTCTTATTAAGCCGCGTTTTAAACCGGATATTTAAGCGCAAACAATAAAATGACTGCAAATGCGCTGATGATCTAATTTAACATTTTATAACAATTTCTTTTAAACGATTCTGGTTATAGGCTGTTCTATTCATAAACAACGAAAGGAAAATAGTATGAGCGAATTAACTTGGAAAGGCCGTTGGAATGAGATTAAAGGCAAAGTAAAACAGCAGTATGCCGATCTTACGGATGATGATTTACTGTATGCAGAAGGCAAAGAGGATGAATTGGTAGGTAAACTTCAGAAAAAGACCGGAAAAACACAAGATGAGGTGAATAGTTGGTTGAACGGATTGTAGAAATAAGTGTTTTTTTTGTGATAAGGAAAAACGGATAGCAGTAATGTTATCCGTTTTTTTTTGAAATAAGTCCGGCTAGGTAAAATATTTTTGATGTTGCTATTATCTACAAAAACTTGATTCAGCCTCAGTAATAACGAGAAACCGCTCTACTATTTGGGCCAAATTCGATAACTTTAATAGATAACTTAAATATAAAATCCAAAGCATGAACCATCATAATTTTATGAGCGCTATCGACCAGAGCATTTCTGAAGGCGTTAAAAGAGGTATACTTCATTTAACTCAGGAAGGTAATCTGACAACCGACAACCTTATCCGCATCAATGACTCCGAGTTGGTGAACTTTACCTCTTGCAGCTATCTTGGACTGGAGCATGATGAACGTTTAAAACGTGCTGCAATCGCTGCCGTAGAAAAATATGGTGTGCAATTTTCCGAATCGAGAGCATACGTTTCCATTGATTTATATAGAGAACTGGAAGATCTGATGAGCAGGATTTTTGAAGCTCCTACCATTGTTGCTCCCACGACAACACTCGCACATTTGTCTGCCATACCTGTGATTCTGGGCGCTGGAGATGCTATCATCGTCGATCAGCAACTGCATAATTCGGTACTAAGTGGTATAAATATATTTAGGGCAAATTGGCCAATTCACTTTGAAGTCCTCCGACATAACCGCTTAGATGTACTGAAGGAACGCATCGAAACACTCCAAAAAACGTATAAAAGGGTTTGGTATTTTGCTGATGGGGTATATTCCATGTTTGGTGATCGCTGTCCTGCTGATGAGATCTTTAATTTGTTGGATTCCTTTCCCGCATTCCATACCTATATCGACGATGCACACAGTATGAGTATAATGGGTAAAAACGGGAAAGGATACATACTTGGTAATCATACCATACACGATAGGATGATCATAGCCTCATCGATGGCCAAAGCCTTTGCTACAGGCGGCGGTATTTTGATTTTTCCGAACATGGAAATCGCCAGAAGAGTGCGTGCCTGTGGGGCGCCATTCAATTCCTCTGGTCCTTTGCAGCCAGCGACCTTAGGTGCTGCGGTTGCGTCTGCAAAGATCCATTTAACAGACGAAATATATGTACTGCAAACCGAATTGGCAAATAGGATAAAATACGCAAACTCATTATTTAAAGCAACCTTATTGCCATTAATTTCGAATTTTGATTCGGGAATATTCTTTGTTGGTACATCGAGGGCCGAGCTTGCATATAGTATTATGGAAAAAATGATCAAGCACGGATTTTTGTTGAACATCGGGGTATTTCCCGCTGTATCCAAAAACCATTCAGGTATAAGATTTACAATGACAACGCTGCAATCCTACGATCAGATCGAAAGAATGGTAAAGACGCTGAATGAAGTGTTTTTTGAAACTTTAGGTGAGCATCAGTATTCAGTCGATCAGATCTATAGTGCATTCAAGGTCGTAGCCCGTTTGGAGGATCGGTCATCCGGCGAATTCATTAGCGAACATAGCCCTGAAAAAGAATAGTGCATACCGTACCATTTTCTGCTAAACGGAAAAGTAAGGGGGGGATAGCTATCCGGCAGGCTCTTCGACTGAGTTATAGGCCCACCCTAAAATGTTCTTGATCGAAGCTCTGATCCTGTTCAATCCCTCTGGAGTGGAGATGTCTATTTCACAGACGGTACTTTTTGTATGTGCAGCATGAAGAACAATATAATAGATACCTGCAACCAGAATAGTGACAACAGCCCTGAGGTCGAGGTCCTTGCCTTGAAGTTCTTTATCTGCAAAGGCAAAGAATAGGGCACTCATCTTTTCCCGTTCCTGCGAAATCTCAGACATGAGTGCAGATTCCTCGCAGATCTGCCAGGCCAAAATCTTTTGCATTTCTGTATTGGTAAGAAAATCGTCAAACTGATTTAATAATAAGGATTCTAAAAAACCTCTTGACCCTACCTCGGGTGCATTCCCAAAATATCCCACAGCGTTCGTCGTCGCAGTAAGCCAATAGTCTTTGCCCCTGATGTAAGTTTCAACCAGCTTGTCCAGTGTGCCGAAGTATAGGCCAATGAGCTTGCGGTCAACACCTGCCTCTTTTGAAATATTAGCAATGGTGAGACCAGGATAACCTTTTTCTTCAAGTACTTTGCCAACGGAAGCAATTAACTTCCCCATGGTTCGTTCTTTATTATTTTTTTCTCCCTGATATTTTTTTCTCGACTGTTGTTTATCGGTCATAATACTGCCTGAAATCGAAAGATTTAAAGATTAATATCAAATATAAAAAAATTAACTTAGCATACCGTTAATTAGTTAAAGAGTTGTGAGGTATTTAAACGATTGGTTACAAAAAATGCTACATATAATGTTGAGATACAGTAGCCATACAATGCTTTACATGAGATGAAGCCATTGTATGGTTAAGGCTACTATCCTTTATCTCGGTGCCATTTTCACACGGGAATATGCAACAGGAAAAGGCATACCTATCGAAACAGCTGAATTTGCCGTACATGTGGAAACACAGGAGATTGAACGCAATGTGACAGCGGTCCCACCGGCTCCTCTTGGATCTGATACAAATGTATTGCTATAAATAATTTGGTATGCAGTATTGTATTTGTACGGGTGATGTGTATTTATACTTCTTTTGTTTCAATTGATACGGATCTTATTTTGCACCTGGGGTAATGGCATAAAGTTTGGATTTAACCTATCGATTTTTAATAAAAAACACATTAACAATGAGAAAATTTATTCAAACATTGGGACTAGGTATGCTTATCTTGACAGCAGTAATCAGCTTCATTTCATGCAGCAAAGATGATGATCCGGCAGACAACAATCTTTTTATCGGCAAATATGAAGGGAAGATTGCGTTTGACGATCTAAAGGATAATAGTAAAGATGTACCTTCTGGCGACGGAAGCATTACAGTAACCAAAACTGGCAATACCTATAATTTTGCTTTCGGCAATGGTATTCCTAATCTCAATGGCGTTGATTTTGAGGAGAAGGATAACGTGCTGATCAATATAGGCTCGGCCGGTACCGGAGTGATCCGCATTGATGCTGGTAAATTAACAATCGGTTACACCAAAGATGACAAAGTGTGGACAGCCGATTGCCAGCGTAAATAATAGCAATTTATTGAATTTTTTGAGCCATTGCCACAGGGGAATGGCTCTTTCTTTTTTGGTCATCGCCTCAATTAATTTCTTTTGGTGTAATGAGATTTCTTCAATATATTACGCAGTTCCTCTTCGGTGTACCTCTTATTGCCGCTTTGGAGCAGTTTGAATCCACAGACAAGCCGCAGTCCATTCATCGAAAAAAAACGAAGTTCATATATATCCCTGGAGTAACCGGTAAGCTCCATCAGTT
>Ga0213825_1002067_pt1 | contig 13088 bp, 11 predicted proteins | sample MC6MC0900MG_FD_179896 | JGI IMG/M metagenome (GOLD analysis project Ga0213825, IMG submission 179896) | Enriched soil aggregate microbial communities from Iowa State University, Ames, United States - MC6-MC0900-MG | ecosystem: Environmental > Terrestrial > Soil > Unclassified | place: USA: Iowa... | reverse complement strand
GCTTTATTATGATTATCGGAAATACCGTAATGGTCACCGTAAAGGACGATCATCGAATTATCATATAAACCAGATTCTTTTAATTGATTAAACATTTGTTCAATCGCTTCATCGGCATAACGTGCAGTTTGGAAATAATTATCTACACTTGCATCGCCAGTTGCCGCTTTCTCAATTGTTACTAAATCTTGATTCATTTTATATGGATAGTGGTTCCCTACCGTAATTAACTTAGTATAGAACGGTTGAGGTAATGAATTTAAGAATTCTTGAGATTGTTCAAAGAATGGTTTGTCTAATAAACCGTATTCAGCCATATTGTCAGTAGAGCCTGTGTCGTAATAACTTGCATCATAAAACTTGTCGAAGCCAAATGATTTATAAATAACATTGCGGTTCCAGAAGCTTCCGTTATTGCCGTGGAAGACCGCTGAAGTATAACCGTAATTTTTTAAAATACTAGGTGCTGCTTGGTACGTATTTTGAGCTTTTGTAATATAAGCAGAACCTTGTGGTAAACCGAATAAAGAGTTTTCTAACATAAATTCTGCATCAGATGTTTTACCTTGTCCTGTTTGATGGAAGAAATTATCAAAATACAATGTATTTTTATCTTTTGCTAATGAATTTAAAAATGGTGTTACTTCTTGACCGTTTAATTGATAGTCAATCAGGAAGTTTTGGAATGACTCTAAATGTAAATAAATAACGTTCATGCCTTTTGCTGCACCGAAATATTTCGGATTTGGGTTGGCATAGTTAGATTTTGTATAGTTAATGACTTCTGTAATATCACTACTATCTGCTAATGCTCGCTCTGAAGATGCTTTCATCGTTTCTACTGTGTCATAAATTGTATAGTTATACATACCCAAATATTTCACAATATAGTTTCTATCAAAGCCTCGAGATAATAGTTGTGGACGGCTAGTTTCGGCTAATCCTAAATTAACAATAGAAACTGCTAAGGCAAATGCAATAATGGCAAATGCTTTTTTGTAGCCCATACCTGTTGTTTGTTTTTGTATTTTCCCTGTGAAACGTAAAAAAATGATGGCAAATACATCGACAAAGAATAAAATATCATAAGGTTTTAATAAAGAAAGAATACTACCACCTAAATCACCAAAGTTTTGAGTTTGGAAAATTGTTGGTAATGTAATAAAATCGCTAAAGAATCTGTAATATACAACATTCGAATATAAAAGAATAGACATCAGTGTGTAAATAATTACGAGTGCCGTATATTTTTTCTTTCCTCTAAATAAAAACGAGAATCCTAGGAATAGCATTGCCGACCCTAGTGGATTTAAGAGTAAAAGAAAATGTTGAAGAGCGCCTTCTACGCCTAAATCAAACTGTGCTGTCTGCGTAATATATGTTTTCAACCATAGCATGACAACTGCTAATATATAAAACCCTAAAAATTTGTTTAATAAGTTTTTACTTACTAGATTTTTCATTTTAACACCTACCTATTACTGTTTTAAATTATATCTAGACTATAAGTATAAATTTCGGAAAATTATTACTTCACTATAGCTTTTTTTCGGCGGCTAATGTATAATACTCCCGTTTTTATACTTCTGTCAAGTTGTAGACGATATTGCAGTAGAATTAGTTTCGTTGCTCCCTATTACTGGCTTGCTAGCTATAAAAAAACCCTGTCAACGTCAGTTTTACCTAACATTAACAGGGGTATATAAGCCAATTTGATTGTATCCTTGCAAAATCGAGCTAGCTTTAAGCAAAAAAATTCTAATATTTTCCTATCAATGACTACTTGCATGTCGTTCTAAAGCAACTATGATGAAGGTCATTAGTAAAGCCAAGACAACCGTGCTGGCACTGACCCAACTAAGATTGAATACTGAACTGTTACTTATGACAAACCCTCCTATTCCCGAACCGAGAGCAAAGCCAAATTGAATAAATGATGTGTTGATACTTAAAGCAATATCGGGAGACTTCGGTACTAATGTAACTAAATAGTATTGCTGTGCTGGTGAAGTACTCCACGTAGCAATCATCCAAATCATAATAACTGCAACAATGCCAACTAAATTCCCTCCGATTATTGGCAGTATAAACAACATTCCTATTTGTAATAGTAGTCCAGTGAAAATTGTAAACTTAGGACCTTTTTTATCCGTGGCAATGCCTCCAATGCTTGAGCCCACGAAGCTACAAATTCCCGCAAGTAGTAAAATACCGCTAATCTCTGCCATTGTAATAGTTGCTGTCGCTTGCAAAAATGGTATTAAGTAAGTGAATAATGTGGCATAACCACCTACATAAAATAATGTTACTGCAACTGCCGAAACAATTCTTTTATCTTTTAGCAAAGCTAGTTGTCTACCAATAGTGACTGGTTCTTGCTCTTTAATGGACGGAACATGCTTATAAACTACGGCTACTGGAATAAGGGTCATGAAAGGAATGAATAGGAATAATGCCCGCCAGCCGATTATTTCACTAAGAAATGTGCCAAGTGGAACGCCGAAAACTAACGAGCTACTTAAGCCCATTAAAATAATCCCAATAGCACTGCCTCTTTTTTCACTGTCCACAAGGCGAGTAGCTACAGCCATTGCCACAACAGTAGCGACACCTCCACTTAAGCCTTGCAAAATTCTTGAAATGAAAACCATTGTAAAAGTATGGCTAAAAAACGTAATAAAATTACTTATAATAAACAGGCTAAGCATCCATAACAATATTTTTTTCCGATCAACATTAATTGTCAGCGCAATGACAATAGGAGCACCAATGGCCGCCGACAGTGCGAATGCAGTGACCAATAAGCCTGCTACCGATGTAGATACACTTAAGTCCGTTGCTATCATCTGAATAATGCCTGTAATGATATATTCAATCGTTCCTATTAAAAAGACTGCTAGTGCAAGTAAATAAATAACTGTTTTATTTTTCACTAAAACATTTCTCCCTTATAAAAAATTCACTTTATAGCTCAATCGGAATTTGAATTTCAATTAAGCGATCTTCTTGATTTTCAGAAGAGGGAAAATAAATTTCCCGTCCCGGTTGGTCTTCTTTCACTCGATAGCCACTTTTCTCTATCCATGTGGCCAAATCAAGGCAGGCAGTTTGTGCACAAGGAGAATTTGCACGAAATAGTAGCGTAGCCATCATCGTTTCAGCGGGTAACGTACGGATATATAACGGCTGTGGAATCGATGCCATTTTACCTTTGAGTGAATAGCCAACTTCAAATTCAAAATCTTTTTCCGCTGATTCCTTCCATAACACAGTTTGCGTTTCCGTTATCCATTCTCGATTTTCTTTTTCTAACAAATGATTCAGTGTCTCAAAGAGCAAGGGAATCTCTTCTACTGAGCCACAAGATTGAAAAGCAATAAGTCGCTCACTTTCAACTGATTTGATAATTACCTCCTGCTCCTTTTCTGCACTGCCTTCCCGACCAATTAACTGCATACGTTCTTTAATACGTTCTAATTTTTCTTGTTCTCTCTCTACTAATTGTTGAATTTCACTCTCTTTTAGCTTAAACATCCCCTGAATCTGTTCTAATGAAATTTCTTCATGCAGAAGCTGGGCAATTTGTTTTAAGGTAAAACCTAATTCTTTGTATAAAAGGATTCGATTTACTTCAAGCAGTTGCTCTGCAGCATAATAGCGATACCCTGTAGTGTGATCCGTTTTCTGCGGCTTTAATAACTCAATTCGGTCATAATACCGCAACGTTTTTATAGGAACTTTACTTAACATCGAAAACTCACCGATTTTAAACATCTTTAAATCCTCCCTTTTGATTATTTGAACAAAGTATAAACCCTTTACTAAGGGGGAAAGGCAACTGATTATTTGAAATATTTTTTAATAACTACCTAAATGACCATACTACATATTGGCTATGTAAATGAAAAAAAGAAAGGTGAAATTGAACATAGTCAATTTCACCTTTCTTACGATATAAAGATTGTGAGTATAGCTCTTTCTACAATAATTAATATTTATATGATTGTCCACCGTCAATTGGCACAACTACACCATTGATGAAGTCTGCTTGGTTTGACAGAAGGAAGGCAACTAAGTAACCAACTTCTTGTGGTTTACCGAAGCGACGCATTGGGTTTGGTTTAACGAATTCTTTCCCTACCTCTTCCCAATTATCGCCACCAATTTGACGTAAAGAGCCCTCTACCATAGGAGTCATGATGGCACCTGGTGCGATTGCTTTAATCGAAACACCAAATTGGCCATATTCAATGGCAGAGTTACGTGTTAAACCGACAACACCATGTTTTGATGCTGCGTAACCTGATTGATTGCCCACACCGCGAATACCACCGACAGATGCTGTATTAACAATAGACCCTGAACCTTGCTCTTTCATTACTTTTAAAACGTATTTCATGCCGTAAAACACACCATTTAAATTAATGGACACAACTTTTTGGAACTCATCAATTCCAAAGTCTTCAGTTAAATTTTGTTTTCCTTCGATACCTGCATTGTTAAAGAAGCCATCAATTTTGCCAAACTTTTCAACAGTGGCATCTACGAAGTCTTTTACAGCATTTTCATCGGCTACGTTTGCTACAATTAATAACCGATCAGCCTGTGGGGAAATGGCCAACACTTTTTCTTCTGTTTCTTTTAAACCCGCTTCATTTAAGTCAACTAAAACTAGTTTAGCTCCTTCTTCAGCTAATTGAAGTGTTGCTGCTTGGCCAAGACCAGATCCTGCCCCTGTAACAATAACTACTTTATCTTCAAAACGTTTCATTTGAAATTCCCTCCGTTGTTAAATGTTATATAATGATCCATCTACAGTGTAAGATGAAGAACTTACATAAGAAGCTTCGTCTGATAGTAAAAATGCAATGACGTTTGCTACTTCATTTGGTTCACCATAGCGCTTCATCGGTACTGCATCTTGATAGGCAGATTGCGCTGCTTCTGCGGCACCTGGCGCAACTTTCGCCTCAATCTGGCGCATCATTTGTGTATTAATAACACCAGGGTTGACTGTATTGACACGCACATTATATGGAGCAGCTTCTAACGCGGCTACTTTATTAATGCCCATTAGAGCATGTTTTGACGAATTATATAGCATCATACTTGGTGAACCAATTAATCCAGCCACTGAAGCTGTATTAACTATAGAACCTGCTTTTTGTTGTTTCATAATTGGCATGACATATTTTAAACCGTAGAAAGCACCTTTTACGTTAATGCTATATACGAAATCGAAATCTTGTTCGGTAATTTCTTCTATTAGTTTTGCTGGTCCTTCTACGCCTGCATTGTTCGCAAAACCATCGATGCGACCAAATTTTAATATAGTTTGATCAACATAATTTTTTACTTGTGCTTCTTTTGACACATCGGCCTTTAAAGTCAGTACACGATCCTCACTTAAGTTAAGCTCCTCTGCAACCGCTTTCACTGCAGCTTCATTTAAATCTACTAGGGTTAACTTAGCGCCTTCACCTGCAAGCTTGCGAGCAATCTCTTTACCGATACCTCCTGCAGCACCTGTAATAATGACAACTTTGTTTTCAAATCTCATTTTCTGTACCTCCCCTAAAGATTGTTGTTACATTTATAGTTTAATGGGTTTCACTTTCTGTAAGCCATCCTTAATATTTGCTATAATGTCGAAGAAACCAACACTTTTTATCAATCTGTCTAATGTAGGAGATAAATTTGATGAAATCTAATTCCAATCAAGCTAAACGTACAAAGCATTTCTTGAAGAAGGCATTTATTGATATGGTCCATAAAAAGGGATTTAGTGCGGTTACAGTGAAGGATATTGTAGAGCATGCTCAATACAATCGGACAACTTTTTATGTATATTATCAAAACATAGATAATCTTGTTGATGAGTTAATGGAAGAAATGTTTGAAGCGATCCAATATAACAGCATGTCTAAATATGAAAGTAATAGTCGTGTGAAAGTACAGGAGTTGACTACCAATTCCTTTGAATTGTTGTATTACATTTACGATCGCCGGGATTACTTCACATTACTACTGTTAGAAGATACGTTACCTCTTATGCACCAACAACTACCTGAAGCAATTTTTACTTTGCTCAAAAATAAATTTGATATTCAATATGGCGTGTCGGTTGTTGATGATTATTCCCAAAAACGTTATATGGCTTATGGAACAGCCGGTTTGATTTTGGACTGGATCGCACAAGATTTTGATGCGACACCTAGTGAAATGACAGAGCGGCTCAATCGGATTTTCAACACTTTTGCAAGAGGATTTATCGTAAAAGAAATCGATACTTAACAAAGATTGTAATACTCAAAAAAGAACGAATTCCCTATCGGAGATTCGTTCTTTTTATTATGCTTACCACCATGCCAGTGCGTTAAAGCAAATACTTTACTATCACTTTTACGTATGTGTTCCAACATTGCTTTCCTGCACTTGTTTATTTGGCATAGTCTCCACGTTCACCGTTTTTTTCGACCAATATGTCGCTAGAATCGGACCGGAAATATTATGCCAAACTGCACCAAGTACGCTAGGTAAGGCAGCTAGCGGTCCAAAATGGGCAGTTGCTAATGCTACCCCTAGGCCAGAGTTTTGCATCCCTACTTCAATGGAAATGGCTCTGCGATTACTTTCATCAAGCCCTAACGCGAGCGCTGTTAAATAACCAAAAAGCAATCCGAATGCATTATGAAGCATGACAGCCGTAAAAATAATAAAGCCAGCTGAAGCAATGCTAGCGACATTTCCAGCAACAACTGCCGAAACAATAATAATAATGGCAACTACTGAGATAAGCGGAATAACGTTGATGCTCTTTTCCACAATTGTAGGAGCAAATTTTCGTATAACAAGACCGAGAATAATCGGCAAAATAATCACTTGAATAATGGAAGTAAACATAGCCATTGGATCGACTGGCATCCATTTACCTGCCAGTAGTAATAATATTAATGGTGTGGCAATGGGCGCTAATAACGTTGAAAAAGAAGTCATTGTAATAGATAACGGTACATTACCTTTCGCTAAATAGACCATAACGTTTGAAGCCGTTCCCCCTGGAACAGAGCCGAGAAGCACTAACCCCGCAGCTAATTCCGCTGGTAAGTTCATCATATACGCTATTAAAAAAGCGGTAAGTGGCATAATAATATATTGGGCACAAACACCAATAATAACGGGCACTGGGTTCGTTAAAATCATTTTGAAATCAACTGTTTTTAATGTCAACCCCATCCCAAACATAACGATGCCTAGTAATATCGTAATATAGCCCCCAAATATTAAAAATGGATCTGGAACAATAAAAGCAATAACAGCAATACAAATAACCCAAATGGCAAAATATTTTCCCGCTATCGTACTAATGGCTTCTAAAATTTTCATATTTCCACTCCCTATTTTTTAGTTTTGACTATTTTATTTGGATTAAAGAGCGCATCTGGATCGAGCGCTTGTTTGATCTTTTCCATAACAAGCAATGCTTTGCCATGTTCTTGCTCTTGGTACTTCTGTTTACCAATACCGACACCATGCTCTCCTGTACAAGTTCCTCCTCGTTCAAGTGCGTACATAACAATTAATTCATTGAACTCATCTGCTTTTTTTATGTCATCCGCATCATTCATATCAATCATTAACAGCACATGGAAATTGCCATCACCCACATGACCGACAATCCCTCCTGTAAGGGCAAATGAAGTAAGCGCATTTCTTGCATGTTCAACAGCTCCCGCTAACTCGGAAATCGGTAAACAAACATCCGTCACCATTAGCTTTTTGCCAGGATGACCATGAACATAAGCATAAGCTAAATTATGGCGAGCCTCCCATAGCTGATTGCGCGCTGCATTGTCGGTCTCAAATTCAATATGTTCACAATTATGTTCGGCTACTAGTTCTTTCATAAATTCAACGTCTTGCTTTAAGCCAGCTTCATTACCTTGAAATTCTAAAAATAAAGTAGGCTGTTCTGCATAGGCAGTATGACTATGCAAGTTCACTTGTTTCATGGAAGGTTCATCTACTAGTTCCACTCTTGCAATAGGAATGCCCGCTTGCAAAATACTCACGACTGCTTCAACAGCATCATTAACGGTTTTGAATGATGCGCGAGCAGCCATAATATGTTCTGGAACGCCATACACTTTTAGCGTCAATTCAGTAAAGCAGCCAAGCGTCCCTTCAGACCCTACAAATAAACCGTTTAAATGATAACCTGATGAAGATTTTTCTGCTAAATTGCCCGTATGAATGACCGTGCCATCCGCTAGCACAACTTCTAAATCTCGAACTTGGTCGCGCATTACGCCATATTTAACCGAGGTTGTACCACTTGCATTGGTTGCTGCCATGCCACCGAGAGTTGCATCTGCTCCAGGATCGACAGAGAAAAATAGACCATATTTTTTTAACTCTTTATTTAACTGTGAACGTGTTACCCCTGGTTGAACTTTTACAAGAAAGTCTTTGTCTCTTACTTCAACTATTTTGTTCATGTTAGAAAAGTCAATTGCGATCCCATGATTATATGGAATGACATGCCCTTCTAAGCTTGTTCCTCTTCCAAATGGCACAATCGGTATTTTGTATTGGTTGGCGATGTTTACCGTTTTCCTCACTTCTTCTGTCGATGTTGGAAACACAACAATATCTGGTAAACTTGCGCTATGATACGATTCATCACTGCTATGTTGCTCTAAAATCGTTTGATTCATTGTTACTTGGCTTTCTGCAAGAACACTTCGTAGTGCACTCACCACTTCTTCATTTGTGGCAATCATGTTATTCTCCCCTTTTACCTTGTTGGAACTTGTTTGCTGCTATTCTAGTTGTTTGATTTTAAATATAAAGGTCATACCAATTTCAATAATTGTAAAATTGGTCCAACCATTATTATTATTATACTTAATATTCTGAAAATATCAATAATTAATCATTTTTCTTAGATTGATAACATGGAACTATTTCTGTATGATTAAAACGTTTAGTTGTACTATGGAATTGAGGGGAAGGACATAGGAAATGCTGCAAACAAAGAAAAAAGCCTATCAAGTCATCGTTGATCAAATAACTGAATATTTTTTAAATGGGGCGTTACAGCCTGGAGAAAAACTCCCGACGGAAAGAGAATTAGCGAGTCGTTTTCACGTCAGTCGTACATCAGTTAGAGAGGCTCTTCGCAAGCTTGAAATAAAAGGGATTATCGAAATTAAGCAAGGCAGTGGCAGCTTTATTAAATCATCTGAACGTCATTCAATCGGTGAAGAGCTTTCCTCCACTATTTTAAAAACTGAAAAAAAACTAGTATATGAAATGCTAGAGCTTCGTCAAACACTTGAAGTAGAATGTGCCTTTTTAGCTTCACAACGTGCCACTTCTGAAGATTTAGCACGCATCGGTCAAGCATTAGAAATGATGGATCAAGTTAAAAATGATGTAGAACTAGGTATTCAAGCTGATCTAAGTTTCCATATGAATATTGTTCTTGCTACACACAATACAATCTTTGCTCAATTGTTCCAAACGCTTAGTGAACATATGCAAGATACAATCCGTGTGACCCGAACAGAACGCTTAAAAAATGTAGAACGTACACAAGAGACAATTGATGAACATAAAGAAATTTACCTGGCCATTGCGGCCGGTGATGCCATTCAAGCGAGACAACTGATGGAAAAACATATTAAGCAAATACGCAGAGAATTAACCGCGTCCCTTTTTCATCATATTGGCGAACAATAAATCAAGCATTTACTAAAAAAATAAAAAACGAATCCTCTGCTTTTAGGATTCGTTCTTGCATTCAACGTTTTTACTTATTCTAATACAGCCATTCGAAATGCCGTCGCAATAATTTGTGTACGGTTTTTTGCATTGAAGACAGTTAGTAGCTTTTGAATATAGTCACGGATTGTGTACTCACTGACTACGAGAAGTTCTGCCATTTCTTTATTGCTGAACCCTTCTGCTAATAAAAATAACACAGCCAAGTCTTTATCAGTTAGCTTTAAGTCATGTAATAGGCGCTGTGTACTGCGTGTCCGTGAAAAGTAACAGCCTAATAAGTTTCCGGCTTCTTCTAGTAGTAGCATTTCTTCTTCGTTATAAGAAAAGGGCAATCCACATTGGTCAAACGTTAACCAGCCAAATAATTGTCCATTTTGCTGAATTGGAATAAAAATAATCGTCGATAAATTCAATAAGTCAATTGCAATCGGATTGATATAGGGCGTTGGTTGTTCTAAATAGAGTGGCTTTTTAATAGCAAAGACTGGCACTTCTTCTAACTTGCCTTTTAGTATTTGTACTTTGTGTAGCTCTGAGCCGTAGACGTCTGAAAATTCATGGAGCCAAGGATTATAACTATGAAATATTACCCGTTGATAACCGAAGTTTTCTTGCGCTTTCGATAAGATGGTTGGCATATGGTCGACACCATCTAATTGTATAAGCAACTTGCTAAAACGTTGTAACTTTAGCAAACTTTCCAGCGTTAAGTCAACCTTGATTGGTGATTGGATGACTTTGCTATTTACAAGACGTAAAACATCAAGTATTTTATCGTGATACTGTAACATGTCATCTGTATACGGATGTTTAATTTGTCTTAGTACATCTTTTGTTGCGGCATAAGACATTGAAGGAAATATCGTTAGTAATTTTTCTGGTAACAGTCGACTATGCATCGTCGCCCAGTTAATGAGCTCCTCACGTTGAATCGTTTTATGTTTTAACTGACCATTTAAAAACGTTAACCAAGAGCGGTACCAATAACCAATTTGAATAATTTCTTGCTCACTTAACTCTTTTTTCGTTTGCACATGCTGATTCCACGCATAAGCAATATCTTGATGATGAATTTTATGAAACAGTACATATTGGAAGTTTATTTTCGTCATGGCACACCTACATTTGCATGTTTATTTTCAATTAATATACCCTAATATGGCGGTATCTTTGCTTTTACTCTATCATTTACACTCTAGATGTAACAACTCTATTTTGTTATTTTGCTCAACTAAGGGTATTTAAATAAAGAAATGAGGTACTAGACGTGGAATATAAAAAAATATTAGTCGCAGGTAGCGGAGTATTAGGAAGTCAAATAGCTTTTCAAACTGCTTTTTTTGGTTATGAAGTAAATGTCTATGACATTCACGATGATGCGATTGCAGCAGCACAAGAGAGATTGCAATCGTTATCACACACATATGGAGAATTTTTTAATGATGATGCAAGAGCAGCGAAAGCATTGGCAGGCTTATCATTTTACACTGATTTAGCACACGCAGTAGCCGATGTAGATTTAGTAATAGAAGCGGTACCAGAGCGAATTGAAATTAAACAAGCATTTTATGAGCAACTAGCAAAAGTAGCACCAGCAAAAACAGTTTTTGCATCAAACTCTTCTACTTTGTTACCTAGTCAATTTGCAAAATTCACAGGACGACCTGAGAAGTTTTTAGCATTACACTTTGCCAATACAATTTGGAAAAACAATACAGCTGAAGTAATGGGCCACGAAGGCACAGATCCACAGTACACGGAACAAGTTGTAGAATTTGCACGTACAATTGGCATGATTCCATTCCATTTGAAGAAGGAACAAGCGGGCTATATTTTAAATTCATTATCCGTACCGTTTTTAAGTGCTGGTATGGCACTATGGGCAAATGGTATTGCAGACCCAGAGACAATCGATAAAAACTGGATGATTTCAACGGGTTCACCAGCCGGACCGTTCGGATTTTTAGATATCGTTGGCATGGAAACACCATATAACTTAAATATGATGAAGGCAGACCATGACCCAATGGCAAAAATTATAGCGAAAAAAATTAAAGCGGAGTATATCGATAAAGGGAAAATGGGTATGTCTTCTGGGGAAGGTTTTTATAAATATCCGAATCCAGCCTATATGGATAAAGACTTCCTTAAACATAATTAATTAGAAACAAAATTAAAAAAAGTGTTAGATTGATTCGCTCAATCTAACACTTTTTGCTTCATCGTTGTTGTCCGCTAGGGCGGTGCTTTCCGCTCAGCACAGGAAGCTGCAACCCTCGCAAAGGTATTTTATAATTCTGTAAAAGTTGGTGGTTTCTTTTTGAAGCCTTTTGTCGTAATGACAGCATAGATAAAGCCGATTGCGAGCCAGATAAAACCTATCTTTAATGTCATTGGTGATAAATTAATAAATAAGTAGAAACAAATACTAAAACCTAGCCCAGGAATTAATAAGTAGCGAATGATTTTCTTTTCTTTTTTACGGAAGAAGTAATAGACGATTACTGATAAGTTGACAAACATAAATCCTGTCAAGCCACCAAAATTCATTAATTCTGCTACGAAATTGGCTGATAAAAACAGCGCTCCTAAAACACTAATCGCACACATTAATAAAATATTGTAAATCGGCGTTTGATATTTTGGATGTAAGTGTGTGAAAAACTTTTTCGAAAGTACTTCATCGCGTCCCATACTAAACATTAAACGAGATGCACTTGCTTGTCCTGTTAAACCAGCTGTCACCGTCGATACAATAATCGCAACTGTATATAACGTTGCCAAAACAGCACCACCTGCTTTTTCTGCAATATCAAATAAAGCCGTATCAGCGGAGCTAAAGTTTGTTACATCCGGCCATACAAGTTGCGCTACATATGCTTGCCCAATAAAAATTAGTCCTCCGATTAAGCAAGCTAAAATCGCTGCCTTCCAAATATCATCTTTCGGATTAACGGCTTCTTCAGAAAGCGTTGTAATCGAATCAAATCCTAAAAATGAGAAGCAGGCCATGGCTGCACCTGAAATAATAGCTGACATAACGAATTTTTCATCGTTGAAGAACGGCACAACAGAAAAGAGCGATGTACTACTTTCCCCACCGACAATTGTCTTCACACAAAAAATTACAAAAATAACGACGACAATGCCCATAAATATAACGAGAATTTGATTGGTTTTCGCTGCGATGCCAATACCTAAAATATTAACAATGGTAATAATACCTGCAATGAATAACACCCATACCCAATACGGAATAGATGGTATTAATGCATTCGCATAGGACGCACCGACCATAA
>Ga0213825_1002064_pt1 | contig 13105 bp, 5 predicted proteins | sample MC6MC0900MG_FD_179896 | JGI IMG/M metagenome (GOLD analysis project Ga0213825, IMG submission 179896) | Enriched soil aggregate microbial communities from Iowa State University, Ames, United States - MC6-MC0900-MG | ecosystem: Environmental > Terrestrial > Soil > Unclassified | place: USA: Iowa... | reverse complement strand
ATATGTTTATTTTTATGTAAGTGTGTAAAGTCTTAATTAAAGACTTTGGTTAAGTAACTTCGTTTGCCAAACAACTATAAATCAATATTTTAATCTTTTTCAAACATTTCGTCATTAATCACTTTTACGCAATCGATTGCATTTTTTCTCATGCATGCGACTATTTGTAAAGTTTAATATTAAAAAAGAAATACGATTGTATAGTGCTTGGGTGCTTTTCAATGTGGCTGATTGCAGATATTTAAAAAAATATTTGTTTAACATCATTTGTTAAATAATGTTAAAACCAAAGTTATAACATTATTTTTATTTGGCAAACTTTTGCAACTATTTTTTTTATATTGGTAATAAAACGCAAGATAAATAAGTTTAAACACATGGATTCCAAATTATTATTTAAAAGAAATTAGAAATGTAACATTGGGGTGATTTAAAAAAAATTTCCAAAAATGAAGTATAAAAAGATAAATTAATATTTAGAAATCATGAAATGACTATTAATAATAGTAATACAAATAACTAAATATTTTATAACTTGAATAATTGTAGTACCTATAAATAATAAAATTCGCAATTAAATGCAAAAAAATGCAATCATGCATCAGCTATAATTGTGATTAGATGAATGATATGGTGCCATATTTTAATAATTACTCACAAATAACGATCACCATTAAAGCATCGGTTATCTGCACCTTTTGCTAAAATTTAATTTTATAAAAGATTATAAATTAGAGACTTTCCTGTATCATTTTAAGTAAGTAGCAATATTGAATTCGCACTTACCGATTAAATCTAATTGATATGGGTGTCTACTATATTAGAATATACATAAATATAAAAAGGATAGCTAGCGTACTGTTTTTATGTTAAACAAATCATTACTTCCTGAAAACAGATTGAAACAGCAAACAAGCTAGCAATACGAGACTTGTTTCCAAGAAAGACTACTTCGTTATAAAAGAAATACAAAAAAGAAGATGGTAAAAAAATCTCTTCAATTAAGCTGCTATTGAAAATTTGTTTAAAATCATAAAATATGAATTATTTTATCGTAGCGAAGATATTAAAATGAGCGATCTGAAAAAGGATATATACAGGAATATATTGAGTATAATAACAATGCTAAATCAAACTCCATTTAAAAGAAATGAGCCCGATATAATATCGAGCTCATCACATTGATAATAATAAAATTTGTCTAACTTTTCGGGGCAGTCCAATTTATATTATAAACCCCTTTTATAAAGTAACTTTTTAAATTTTTTATTTACTATTCCACCAAACCGGAATCACAATTGCCTTTACAGGATCTGTTGGAATATCTGCTGGGATATTAGCACTATTATAAAGACGTTCACCTGAAGGATATGGGAATCTAACAGGAATCTGATTAATCCGTGGAGGTTGATCTAATTTAGTTTGGCCAGGATACATTTCATTATTTATTGGAAGTACCGGTAATCCTGTTCTCCTAGAATCATTATATGCCTCAAACATTAAGAAATTCGCAATATATTTTTGATTCATAATTTGAGCATAAGCTGTTGTACTATTACTACTTAATCCATTATTCGCTATGTATGTATTAGCATCTGAAGCTGCAATACCGTAAAAATCCATAGAAGACCTTACAGCCTTTTCATATGCCGCTGTAACAGCTGCAGTAACTGTTTTATTTGCAACTAGAAACTCCGCTTCTGCTTTTATAAATTCTACTTCAGGATAAACCATCCAATATAAAGGAGCATCTTTAGCACTGTAAAAAGGTGCAATTGCCGAGTAATTTGCAATATTGTTTGAGGGAGCTTCATTTGTAAGACCAATAAATTTGCCAACATTTGCTGGATCAACATTTGTCGCAGCTACAACTTTTGTTGCTTGGAACGGTAATCGAGGATCATTAGAAGCGATTAATTTATTTACATAAAACTGAGCAGGTCTTGTTGTTACAGCCCATTTACCATCAATAGCATATTGATACCATGGGTTTTCAGCACCTGTAGAAGCAAAATAAGCAAACTTAGGTTGAGTAGCCATTGTAATTGAACCCTTTCCTAATTCATCTAAAGCTAATTTAGCTTGTGCACTTGCTGTCATACCTGGAGCATTTGATAATCTCAAATAAAATCGTGCTTTCAATGTGTGAGCCAAAGCAATCCATTTAGCCATATTACCCTGATATAGAAGATCATCTGTTCCTGGTTTCAAAACATTTGCTGTTGCTGCTCCCTCTACTATAGCTTCATCCAGTAAAGTTTGTATAGACTTATAAACATCCTCTTGCTTATCGTATTTTGGTTTGAAAACACCTTCAGCTCCTTTAAAAGCATCACTGTATGGTACGTCACCAAAAACATCGGTAGTCATAGAGAGATTCCAAGCTAAAACAGTCTTAGCAATTGCAGAATAATTAGGATTACCATTTGCTAGGGCTTTGTTCTTCAAAACAGTTGCATTATTCATAACATCAGAATAAGAAAAACTTGTCCAAAAATTATTAACGTCAGCACTTGTAATTAAATAATTTCCTTCATGATTCCCCGCTATTCCACCAGCAAGATATTTAGTCCATAGTACAGATACACGAGTTGGATAGCCACCACTTACTTCATAAGAAAAGTTTGATAAAAGAGCCGATAAAATCAAATTTTCAGGAACATCAGTTGGATTATTAGGATCTTGATTAATATCCAGATTTTTGGTACAAGAACCAAAAATAATGGGCACTGTAAAAAATATCAAAAGTATTGATAATATATAGTTTTGTTTTTTCATGTGATTAAAATTTAACATTGACGCCAAAAGTAAACCCTTTTGAGCTCGGCGTAATAGCATGATACAATCCTTGTACTTGGTTACCTAATAAACTACCTTCTGGATCTCTGTATGAAAAATCAGACTTGATCCAAAGATTTCTTCCAGTAGCAGAAAAAGTTACATCTTCCAATTTTGATTTTTTCAACCAAGATTTAGGCAACGAATAGCTTATAGTTACCTCTCTTAATTTAATAAAACCAGCATCTTCAACGAAATTTTTATCTACGGTAGAAAACCAATTTTGGTAGTATGCTTGATCTTTAACAACCTCAGTAGTATTCACCTTACCATCAGATTCTCTTATACCTTCATGAAGAATTTTAGTTCCTCTATCCCCAGTTACAGCAGATGATCCGTAAAATGTAGCATAATACAAGTCCATATTCAAGACTTGTCCGCCTGTACGAATATCCAATAATCCTGAGACAGAAAGATTTTTATATCTAAAGCTATTTCTAATTCCCATAGTCCAATCGGGCATTACATTACCAATCGGTCCTAATTCTTCTGACAATAATGGTAATCCATCATCATCAATGAGGGTTTGTCCTTTATCATTCTCTTTATATCCATACCCCCAAATTACATAACCGTAATCCTTATCAATCCTTACTTGAGGATTTGAAAAACCTCCAATAAAGATATTATCTACACCTTCTGCAAGCGATTGTAGTTTATATCTATTCCTCGCGAAATTGGTAACGATATTCCAATTGAAATTTTCAGTTTTTACAGGTGCAACATCTAACATGATTTCAATACCAGAATTTTTTAATTTCCCAGCATTTGCAACTAATAATTGAAAACCAGATGATGCGGCAATTGGTTGTTGAATAATCTGTTTTTCACTCTGCTTGTTATAATATGAAAACTCTAAATTAACACGGCTTTTAAAAAATTTCAATTCAGTACCAAATTCATATTCTGTTACAATTTCGGGCTTTAATTCATTATTCGCCAATACACTACTCATATTGAAACCGTTTAGGCCATTAAATGGAAAATCAATATTACCTCGTGTTCCATCTCCAGGATTAGCCTTAGAAAATGTTTGAGTTGTATAGTAAGGTTGTGCATCATTACCGGCTACGGCATAAGATGCTCTAATCTTTCCAAAAGAAAAGATATCATTTGTCAGATCTAATGCTTCGGAAAAAATAAATGATGAAGAAACTGATGGATAAAAGAAACTATTATTTCCCTTTGGTAAAGTTGATGACCAATCATTTCTCGCTGTTGCATTTAAAAATAAATAATTTTTATAATCAATACTTGCCGAAGCATATAAGCCCACTAATCTTCTCAATTCGTCACTTTGGAAAGCTTGTACTGTTCCCATGCCACTAATATCAAAAAATCCTGGAATATTTAAATCTAAGCCTCTCACCGTTCGACGATTAAAACCACGTTGATTATAATTTGTTCCAACTAAACCAGAAATAGACCAATCTTCATTAATTTTTTTATTTGCAGATAAAATAAAGTCATTATTCCACTGTTTATATTTCACTAATGCCGAAAAATACCGACCTTTTGGAATACCTTTAGTTCCAATATCTACTTTTTCTTCAATTAAATCAGTATAGCTATCTAATCCAACTCGATTTGTTGCTTTCAACCATGGTAAAATATCAATATTAATTTCATTAGAAATTACAAAACGATCAGTTGTACTTGGTCTTGAATTATGATTAACTAACCAATATGGGTTGTTAAACCCTGTTCCTAAAGCTATTGGCGATTGCCATGAAAGATTACCATATTTGTCGTATGCTTCTTTCATATCAAAACTAACAGGAGCGAAATTTAATCCATATAAAAATGACTGACCTCCATTTCCTTCAAGCATTCTATTATTAATAGAATTCACATAAGAAACAGATGTCGATGAAGTGACTATCTGACTCAATTTTGAAGCGAACGCACCATTAAAGCTATTTCTTTTAAAAGTATTATTTGGAACTATACCATCTTGATTTGTATTTGAATACGTTAGTCGGTAAGTTGTGTTAGCTAGACCGCCACTAATAGATGCAGAATTATTCCACATGACACCAGTCTGATAAAACTGTTTACGAGGATCGACAATCTTAGGCATACCAATAGCATCAATTACCGCTTGACTTACAGAATCTCTGTGAGGACCCCATACCGCAGAAGTTTGGGGGTTTGTAGTTCCACCTTCCTCCGCATAACCTCCAAGTGCCAAAGGTAGACCATTTCGATACTTACCATTAACCCCTTGTAAATAAGTTGTTTGATACCCATCTGTATACGCTTCATCAAAAGTTACATTTGAAGACAAGGAAACTCTGGGAAGTTTTCTATTATCTTCAGCCATCCCCTTTTTTGTTGTAATCATGATAACACCATTGGCTCCTCTTGATCCATAAAGCGCACTTGCTCCAGCACCTTTCAAAACTGATATACTCTCTACAATGTTTGGATCCAAATCGGAAAGTCTACTACCATTCGTACCAGTAAATAAAGTAGAAATATTGTCATCACCACTATTTACAGAATTATCCATTGGAATACCGTCAATTACAAATAATGGCTCAGAACTTCCGGTTATAGAAGTATTACCTCTTAGTTGAATAGAAGCCGAAGATCCCGCCTGTCCACCTGAACTTGTTATCTGTAAACCAGCAACTTTCCCTGCCAGAGCATTAACCACGTTAGGTTCACGAGAGCTTAAAATATCTGAAGCTTTTACTTCCTGAACCGAATAACCTACAGATTTTTTTTCTTTCTTCACCCCTAGCGCTGTCACAACAACCTCATCTAAAGCATTATCGGAATTATCCAATGTAACGTTGAAGGCAGATTGACCTTCCTTCACTATTAAAGTCTTATCGGCAAATCCAATCGAACGGAAAACGATAACTTTTCCTGTTGGAACAGAGAACGAATAATTTCCATTCGCATCTGTTTGGGTAGCTAGATTAGATCCTTGAACAGCAATCGTCACACCAACCAATGGTTTCCCATCAGCTCCTGTAACACGACCACTGACTTTTTTCTCTTGCGCAAATGCAACAGAAGTCAGAATCATACTACCCACAAAAAAACTGAGTAATGTTTGTTTCATATGTTTATGTTTATTTAAGTATTTAAAGTCTTAAAAGACTTTGGTTAAGTAAATTTCTTTTCACAAAATCCTCAGATTCGGAACTTTTCACAAAATTTCAGAATCTTAAAATTCAAATGCCACTGGATTATATTTTCTTTTCATTTTAAAACCACAAAAGTGTGCAATCGATTGTTCCACCTATGTTTACGTACAAGTATAAAAATCACACTAACACTTATAAATATTTCTTTGGTCAATTAGGTAATAACTCTTAGCATAAGAGGGATTTTTCTTTAACACTTAATAAACTCAAGAAACGGTTAAGTTGTTAAAAAATGTTAAAAACAAAGTTAAAACAATAATTTAATTAACCAAATTTCAGCAAAAATGACAAAAGTATTAGAATACTAAATCTTAAATCAATACAAAAAAAGTGATAAATCACATTACCCTATCTTGATTATAATATTGAAAAGATATTATTATTTGTTTTTTTATCTTAAAAATTATTCAGTTTAGAACTTTATAATAACATCAGTTCTTCCACTTACGTTCTCTAAAAATTAGTTAGCATATTTTGTTAAAAAAATGTTAAAACAAATATATATCATTTTTAAAATTAAAAAACAGAAAAATGATATGCTAGCATATAAAAGTTACAAACAAAATGTAATAAACTGATATACAAGTTGTTATTTTTCACAAAGATTGTAACAAAATTAATAACTGAAGAAATAGACAGTTGCTTAAAAGTATAGATCTTAATGGATCTATTAGCACTGCCCTACAAATTCAATTTAAATAACTAAAAAACAGCATAATCAATTCGTTTCCTCATTTAAGCTTAAACTGTTAACGGATGGAATCAAATATACTTCTGAAATAAATTAGAAATATAAACTATGGAATATTTAAAGAACTTCCTTGGAGAATATCAGTTTGAAAAAATATTCTTTTTAAAATGATGCTAAAAATTCAAAAAAAGAATTAGAATAAAATGATAATTTATCCATTACATTAGAATTTGCTATTAACATAAAACAAAGCAGAAGAATCACCTACTGCTTTGCTTTAAATAATCAAGTTCTGCTAACTAAATTAGTCTCCCTATTACATTCCCCACCACACTGCAACATCCATTGGAATATTTTTAGCATTAGGATTATACAATGTTGTTGTTTGCGGAAATGGAAATCTTTTTGGGATCATTGGGAAAGCTGCTCCAACACTTTGAGGTCTTGCCACTAAGGCTGGAATTCCAGTTCTTCTATAATCATTGTAGGGCTCAATGCCTTGATTATAAAGAGCAACCCATTTTTCTGTTAAAATATCTGTCTTAGTGGCTATTGCGTAATTAGCAACATTATTTGCAGATTCTTTACCTTTAGTAACATATTCAACATTCGCTTTAATCGCATCGTTTAATATTGACGAAGCATTGCTTCCTTGTCTTTGCTTTACTTCTGCCTCAATAAATTTTGCTTCGTAATAAGTGATAATCGGAAAGTTGCTGGCTACATCAAAAAATGGTCCTACAATTGAAATGTCGGGATCAATAGATTCTTGAGCTATATCTCCACCAATATATTTATCCTCAGAGTTAGTCGATAAGAAATATTTCATCCGTGGATCATTTTTAGCAATAAGTCGATCTACAAATACTTTGTTTGCTCCCATGTAACCATCCCTTGTATTGTGAAAAGCCCCCCACTGATTCTGGGAGTTACCATCATGTGGTGCAACCATATTTTCACTATTAGATGATATACCTTTAGATAAATACTCTAAAACTTTCGCTTCTGTTCCAGCTACTTTACCTGAAGTACGATTTAAGAAACGCGCCCTCAATGTATAAGCTGCCTTAATCCATAATTCAGTATCACCTCCAAAAATCAAATCGTCCTCTGCTGGTAAAAAATAATTTTCATCTTCAGCTACACTTAAGTTCGTAATTGCGTCATCAAGTAGATTATCAATACTTTTATATACATCCAGTTGCGTGTCCAATTTAGGTGTTTTATTACCGCTCATCCATTGAAAAGCATCAGAATAAGGGACATCTCCCCAAAGATCAGTGGCAAAACTGATATTAAGCGCCATCATAATTTTTCCAATACCCGTATAATATGGACTTTTTGTTTCAGCTAGATTTGATTTATCTATCATTAACTTCGCATTGTACATAGTACCTGAGTATAATCCTATCCACACATTATCAAAATCACCTTGTGTAATTCGATAATTTTGAATATCCGCATATTGCGCATTTAGTCCTGCCGAATGTTGTACCATTATACTACTCATTCTCGATAAGTCACCTTCTACATTTTGGAATGTATTAACTTCAATTGCTGTAAGCATTGACGGTAAATTTCCATCTTTAGGATTATTAGGACTAATATATAAATCGTCACCTGTTTTACATCCAACAATAGCTGTAAAACATAACGCATATAATAATTTTACTTTATTTTTCATGTTATTGTTATTGTTTTAATTAAAAACCGACTCTAAAATTTATAGAGTATGACTTTGTTCCAGGATTATTAAAGAAATCATAACCTGCAAAATTTTGATTTGATCCAGTCAAACTTGTTTCAGGATCAATACCCTTATATTTAGTAATCAAAATAGGGTTTCTTAAGTTCACTCCAACCTGAATGTATTGAATAGCTTTAGAAACTTTGGTAAAACGGTAATTTAAATCAACAGAACGTAATCTCGCCCAAGAACCATCCTGAATAGATATTTCAGAAGAGGAATTACCTAAATAGTTCTTAAAATAACTATTGGCAGAGATCTCTTTTGAATTTTGCTGACCTTCGTTAGCGCCGGATCCATAAACTCCATCAATAACATAATTTCGTTCACGATCCTCTGTTATTGCGGCTTTACCTCTGTTTATTAATATAGCATTTGTTCCACCCCATATCTTTCCTCCCTTTCTAAAATCCCATAGGAATGAAAAAGACAAGTTTTTATAAGAGAATTCATTATTGAAATTCATTAACCATTTGGGAATAGTACTTCCTACGCTTCCTAAGTCTGATTCATACATAGGTAGTCCACTGTTCGGATCAATTAATATTTTACCTTGAGCATTACGTTGAAACTTCTGAGCATAAATTGCACCAAATGGCTGTCCTACAATAGCAAAAGACTGTGGTGAAGAAAAGGCATCCCCAATAGATAATTTATCTACACCAGGTGCTAATTCAGTAACTTCATTTTCATTCTTTGACCAATTAAGTGTAGCATTCCAATTAAAATTATCGGATTTTACAATATGTCCATTTAACGTAACCTCGATGCCACTATTTTTCATTTTTCCAAAATTATTATAGTAGTATGCAAACCCACTACTCGGATCTACAGGCATCGATATTAAAAGATTTGAAGATCGCTGTTGATAATAAGTAAAATCAAAACCTAGTCGATTATTCAAAAACTTCATCTCCAAACCTGCCTCATAGCCCACATTTCTTTCTGGCTTCAGATTTTCCGCAATAAATTCATTCTCAATAGCAAAACCTAACTGGCCCATGTAAGGAAAAGAATAACCATTTGTCATTCCATCTGCAATCAAAGGAGAAGTAAAATAAGTTCTGTCAGAATATACTTTAGGTGAGATACCAACATTTGAATAAGCTAAACGCACTTTCCCAAAATTAACAATGTCAGATTCTTTAAATAAATCAGAAAAGACATAGGAAACGTCGGCTTTAGGATAGAAGAATCCTTTAGCATTTTTTCCAAAAGTAGTTGACCACTCATTTCTTCCTGTCAATGTCAAAAACAAAATGCTTCTATAATCAAATGTTGCATCTAAGAACACCGCTTTGCTATTTCTATATTCCTCAGAATTACTCGCATATAACAGCTTTGCATTATTTAGATTATAATAATCTGCAACACTTAAGTTTTTTCCTCTTGCGAAATTCGCAATATTTTGAATATAGTTAAAATTACCCCCTACTAAACCCGTAACAGAGAAATCTTCAGAAATATTTTTATTAAATTTCAATAAAAGATCGGTATAGAGATTTCGATAATTTACATTTGTACGCTTAATCTGTCCCCATTGTGCACCATCATCATCACCATTAGATCCTACTGCGTAAATTTGACTTCCATTAGTAGCATAAGTATCTAATCCTGTTTTCCAAGAAATTGAAAAAACATCATTCAGTTTAACATCAGCATAAACATTACCTAAAAATCGGTTATTTTCTTCTTTATACGGATTATATTCCGTTGACCAATAGGGGTTATCGTATGATGCAAAATAAGTTTTTTGTACCCCTAATTCATTTTGGTAATCTTTCAGATTAAAATCCACAGGAGAGCGTAAAAGGGCTAACATTACACCTGAAGTATTGCTACCATTTTGGGCGGCTCTTGTATTTGCATTAGTAAAACTAAAATTTCCTCCCACGGTAATTTTATCATTCAATTTTGACTCTGCATTCAGTCTTGAGGTATAGCGATTATAACTTGTATGTGGAATAATACCGGTATTATTTGTTGAACCAACCGAAAAACGCATTGTCGTTTTCTCGCCACCCGAAGTAATTGCCAGATTATTATTGAATACATTTCCATTCTGAAAAAAGTCTTCAACATTGTTATAAACAGGCTTACCTGCAGTAATTAGATTTTCACCCCAGCTATCAGCAGTTCTATTTGAATATACTCCGCCAGAGCCTTGCCCATATTTCTTCTGAAATTCGGGTAATCTATTTACCTTTTGCATTTCATAATTTGAAGAAAAGGTAATACCTAATCCTGAGCCAATTTTTCCTTTTTTAGTAGTATAAATGATAGCTCCATTTCCTGCAGCTTGACCGTATAAAGCTGCTGCAGCTGGCCCTTTCAAAATTGTAACTGTCTCAATATCGTCAGGATTAATATCTAACGCTCTATTCGCGACTTGGACTCCCGAAAGACTCTGGTTGTATGGATCATCTCCAGCTTTAGTATTATTTAAACCATTATCAATAGGGACACCATCGACAACGATTAAAGGTTGATTGTCTCCTGAAAAAGTAGCTGCTCCGCGCAATACAATTTTTGAAGAGGCACCTGGAGTTCCAGCAGACGATGTAATTTGAACACCTGAGGCTTTAGCCGCTAATCCTTGTATAATATTTGCTTCACCCGATTTGACGAGATCTTCACCACTGACTTTCGATGTTGAGTAACCAATACCACGTGAATTTTTTGATATTCCTAATGCCGTCACAACGACTTCTTCCAATGCATTATCGGAATTATCCAAAGTAACATTAAATGCAGATTGTCCTTCCTTTACAATTAATGTTTTGTCCGAATAACCAACTGAACGAAATACAATAACTTTTCCGGTTGGCACTGTGAATGAATAATTTCCATTCGCATCGGTTTGAGTAGCTATGCTAGATCCTTGAACCGCAATCGTCACACCGAGTAATGGTTTCCCATCAGCTCCAGTCACACGTCCGCTCACCTTTTTCTCTTGCGCAAACGCGACAGAGGTCAGAATCATACTACCCACGAAAAAACTGAGTAATGCTTGTTTCATATATTTATGTTTATTTAAGTATTTAAAGTCTCAAAAAGACAATGGTTAAGTAAATTTCTTTTCATAAAATTTTTAGAAATCGAATCTTTTCACACTATTTTCGATTTTTAAAATTTAAACACAATCAAGATTTGCTATATATTTATCTTATGCAGACGAAAAAAAACGCAAGCGATTGTTTATTTTTTGTTAAACGTAACTGTTTTAAAACTACATTAAAACACTTCTAAATATTTCTTTGGTCAATTAGGTAAAGGTCGTGAAATAAGGTTTATCCAAAAACATCCTTTCAAAATTGAAACAGTAAACTTGTAAAAAATGGTAAATCATTAATTTCACTAAAAAACCTTCTAAAAAAAGAAATTAAGAACATATATAAAATTGTAAGTCAACTAAAGAGTTGAATTCAAAAATTTTAACCTCAATGAATTTAAATAGTAATAACTCCATAAAACTAATTTATTCGATAGCTTTCCTAATGTTTAAATTACGTGTTAGCGGTCTATTTTTTATTCATCTTTCTTAAAAGAATCAGTTAGTATTTTTTGTTAAAAAAATGTTAAAACAAATATATATTTTTTTTTAAATCTGCAATTGATAAAATGATATGCTTGCATATAAAACAAGAAAAAAATAAACCAAACAATTGATTATCAGATGATTATTTTAAATTAAGAATGTAACAAAAAAATCTTTACCTGTCAGTTAATGTCACAATAAGAAGTTTCGTTATTAATTGTCTCGAAAATGAACAACAATTTAATGCAAGAATACACATGCATAAATTAGTATTGTATCTGCTATATTTATTCTAAACGAGACGCTGCAGCTAATAGGCATATTTCTAAGAACCAACCTAACAGAGATCTTTCGGAACAATCCCAATATCAGATCACATCGTAGAAATAGTCTATCTTAAAAAATTAAAGGGAAATAAGAGTTTTGCAGAAATAGCGATTCAGAAAAACCATCTAATCTATTTATTATATTGGTATTTTTACTAATACGATATTACTCTTTATTAATCACTTCAAAGCTCCATATTGTTCTTTCTTTCTATATTTTCTAGTGCACCACTCCCATCTCGTTAGGCTGATTTTCAATAGCATTTAGTTGCACAGACAACACCATTCCAGATTTATATTCCAGCTGCTGATTTTTATAGCTATTAAATATATTCTTAAAAACAACAAAACACAGATGAGACCATTCGACTTTGAAGGAAGAAATGAATATAGAAAAACAAATGGATTTAACCCGAGCGAAGGACTCGCAATTAAACTTCTTGACAGCTTATCCAATTTTTTAAGTTTATTTAAAAAAAAGGAAAACTTATATCATATTATAAGTTTTCCTTTTTTAATCACAATAGCAGCTAAATTTTACCTTATAGTACAGGACGGCTTATTGTCTAAATTTAAAAAATACTGAATTTTATATCTATATCAAATATTAGATTTTGTTTGCTTGATTAATATAAATACGATTACAAAACGCTTGTTCACACAATGAGGTGATTCAATAGTTTAAAACTCAAACTTGACAAATAAAGCCTTATGATCGGTTGGCCATACTCCTACAGGTAGCAGAAATTCATCCTGACTATCCTCATCTTGTTTTTTACCATACTTGACTGTTCCAGAAGGACCAAC
>Ga0213825_1002063_pt1 | contig 13112 bp, 4 predicted proteins | sample MC6MC0900MG_FD_179896 | JGI IMG/M metagenome (GOLD analysis project Ga0213825, IMG submission 179896) | Enriched soil aggregate microbial communities from Iowa State University, Ames, United States - MC6-MC0900-MG | ecosystem: Environmental > Terrestrial > Soil > Unclassified | place: USA: Iowa... | reverse complement strand
CGGCGGCGTCTACGACGACATCGGCGCCGTAACTGGCGAACTGGTGTCTGGCTCGGTCACCGACGACACCCAGCCGACCTTCACTGGTCAGGCCGAAGCTGGCGCCGAGGTCTTGATCTACGACAACGGCAACCTGCTGGGCACCACCCGTGCCGATGCGAGCGGCAGTTGGTCATTCACTCCGCAATCCGAACTGAAGTACGGTGCTCATCGCTTCACCGCTGTCGCCAGTGATATGGCCGGCAATATGAGCCCGCCGAATGGCACCTTCTTCGACCTGACCATCAGCATCGCGGGAACGAGCATTGACGAAGTGCTGGACGATGTAGGTACGATTCAGGGCCCAATCGGCAAAGACCAGTACACTGATGACACCACCCCGACCCTGTTGGGCCAAGGCGCGCCTGGCAACACCGTGCACATCTACGACAACGGTGACCTGTTGGGCAGCATCCAGGTAGGCGAGAACGGCAAGTGGCAATTCACCCCGGCCATGCCACTGGCGGAAGGTGAACACACCTTCACCGTGATTACTGAGGACCAGTCCGGTCACACTAGCAAACCGTCCGATCCGTACGTAGTGATCATCGATCTCACACCTCCGACCCCGTCAGCGACCATTACCTCGATTGGTAAGGATTCAGGCTTCGACAGTGGCGACTGGCTGACCAACGATGGCAGTGCTGGCCGCCTGATGGAAGGTATCTTGTCAGCAAATCTCGCAGCAGATGAAAAGCTGCAGGTGTCCACCGACGGCGGCTTGACATGGGTGGATGCGTTCGTCGAAGGCGCCAATTGGTCAGCCCAAGACAACAATAGTCACGATGAAAGCTGGACAATTCAGCTTCGTGTCGCTGATAGCGCTGGTAATGTTGGCGATATCAGCAGCCAGGCAGTAGAACTGGACACTACGCTCCCGGGAACCCCGCTGTCAGTTTCGGTATCTGGCACGAAGGTGAGTGTCGCGTTCAATGCCCAGGAAGTGGAAGCTGGTTACACCATCAACCTGGCCTTCGGCGAGACTCGAATCGACTATGTACTAACACAGGCTGACATAAATGCTGGCGTAGCAAAGTTCACTTCGCCGACCTCGCTCTCCGGCTACCAAGTTGATGCTCGAGTTGTCGATTTGGCGGGCAATACTGCTGCTCGTCATTCAGCGATTAAGCAAGTTGAAGACTTCTCGAGCTTGGAAGCTAGTTCAAATTATATTACCACTGTAAAAACCTCCTTGATGACAATCACAGGAGGGAAGATGCAGATATTAAGTCAAGCTCCAGAACTGAATAGTCCCGCGGTGTATCTAGCCGTTGAAACCGAGTACAAATTTAAGCTAAACGCTCCGATTCAATCAATTTCTTTTAGACTCGGCGAAAATAATTTGACCGGACCTCTTAGTACGGACACCAATAAAGTCATCTTCTATGACGCCAACGGTGAATTTATAACTTATATTGACCTAGACGAAAACCGCGCTGAAACCGAAATGAATGTAGCCCAGAGCTTTTCAGTAACTTTCGACCCCGGAAAAGAATGTTCCTACTTCATTTATGTCCCGGGAAATGAATATGCTGGAGTATCATTTACTGACATTGCGGTCACGAGTTCGAGTACAGACTTGATACCTGTTAGCAATATCGTATCAACCGAGGGCGCTTATTATGGCGATACTGGAAATGATGTTTTCGAGTCTGCCTTGGCATCGAATGTTGCCCTCTCCGCAGGCGTCCACGGTCAGGGTGGAACGGATACGTTCAAGCTAACTGGCGCCGACCAGGTCCTGGATATGAACGAGATAGGGAGCAAGTTCAGCTCAATCGAAATCCTCGATATCAAAGGCACCGGCGACAACACCCTGAAGCTGTCGCTGGGCGATGTGCTGGAGAACGGCGGCAAGAACCTTTTCCTGGCTGATAACAACATCCAACTCGTGGTCAAGGGCGATGCTGGCGACAAGGTGGTTCTGGACGACTTGCTGCCCAATGGCACGGACCCGGGCGACTGGGCTGCCGCTGGCGCAGTCACCGTCGAGGGCGTGGTCTACAACACCTACCAGCATTCGGCGCTGAATGCCGAACTGCTGGTTCAGCAAGGAGTGACGGTAGACCTGGTATAAGCTGATCAATCGGGCGGCGTTCGTCGCCCGATTCTTCAACCGATAACTACCCGTTTGGAAGCATGGAATAGGCTCCATCAACCCTAGTCCAGTGCAAGGACTTGATATGTCCATCCACCCTTTCTTGCGACCCTGCTGAACAGTGGGTCGAGTATTTCCTTCATATAACTCTCACAAGCGTTCCGGCTTACAGCCGACACTGCCCAACCAAGAATGGCGGGGGTACGTCGCAGTGTGCCAGTGATTCAAGCTAGTTACCCTAAACCGTAGACATTCCATACCACTGAAGACTGACTGACATGACGTTGAACTCAATTGGAATATTCCTAGCTTCCTTCCTGTTCCTTGGCCTGGGAGCACAACTGGGCATATGGATGTGCAGAAGGGTCAAGACGCCGATGGAAGGCGTCGAGGACTTTCGCATGATCTTGGGGGCCACTCTGTCGATGCTCGGCCTACTGATCGGCTTCACCCTCTCCATGTCCATCAACGGTTTCAACAACCGCCAGATGGGTGAAGAAGAGGAAGCGGCCGCGATCAACGCCGCCTATATCCGCGCCGACCTGCTGCCCGCCGAAGACAGCGCGAAGATACGTCCGCTGCTGATCAACTATCTGGAAAAGCGCCTGCAGTTTTACACCACTCGTGATCCACATAAGCAAGAGGATATCCGCTCGCAAACCCTTGGCCTGCACAATCAGCTCTGGGCCGCCATCAGCGCGGTGGCCAATGCCCGACAGACGCCTGTCATCGCCTTGGCGGTCACCGGGATCAACGACGTGCTGAGCACGCAGAAAAGAACCCAGGCCAACTGGCGACACCAGGTGCCACTTGCGGCCTGGTTACTGCTGGGCGCGGTCGCGGTATGCTGCAACATGATGGTGGGTTACAACGCCCAGGGCTTGCGACGCAGGGTTGGGCTCTTGCTGATCCTGCCATTGGTTATATCCATGTCGTTTATGATGATCGCGGACATCGACGCTCCCGGACGCGGCATTATCAAGGTGAAACCGGCCAATCTTCAGTACCTGTACAGCACGATCAAGCAACAACAGGAGATAGCTATCCCCGCAGTCACAACGCTTCAACGGAGTGCGCTGTAGAGCCAGTCGACGAAGGCCCGCTGATGGGGCTGCTACGCAGCCCATCGCGGTACCTCTCTAAGTTTGCTTGCCAGCAGCAAGGATGAGCGTCAGCTGCCGGCCCAGTCGCTCGATCTCCCGCGCCGTTTCTGCATCCGCGGCGCCGACGGCCAACTCAAGGATCCGTGCCAGCATCGCTGGCGCTTCCCAGCGCATCGCAAGCGTGGCCTCAAGAGACTCGCAGAACAGCGCGACCTGCTCATCCGCCGCGCGCGCGCCTAGGTCCCTGACTAAGCGGTCCACTTGGGCTGCCTGTTCCACCAGTGCCTGCAACTCAAATACACCGAAAGCACCGCGCAGTGAGTGCAATTCGCGCAGGATGCAGGCATCGTCCCCCGCCACCCGTGCTTGCCTGATCGCCGCCAGCGAGTCGTTGCTGGCCCGCTCAAAGGCACGCTGCACCTGCGTCGGCAAGTCCTTGCCACCCAACCACGACACCTGCTGCCGGCCAACAACCAGCCGCGCAATCGTCGGTTGCCCATTACTGGCATCCACGACGCCACAAATTTCACGCAAGGCCGTCTCCAGTTCTGCCAGCGATAACGGCTTGGTCAGCACCCGCACGATACCCACGGCCGCGCAGGCTTCCTGTTCCTGCAGCGTCACGTTGGCGGTAGCCGCCACCACAGGCATCCGTGGCCACCGAACGCGCGCGTGTCGCGCCAGAGCGTAACCGTCCATACCCGGCATGGACAGGTCAGTCACCAACACATCGAACGCTTCGTGCTGCAGACACTCCAGCGCTTGCAGACCATTCTCGACCAACAATGCGGTGCAGCCGATCAGTTGCAGTTGCTCCTCCATCAACCGCCGGTTCACAGGATTGTCTTCTGCCACCAGCACCCGCAAACGGTTGGGCAGCGCGTCACGCTGCACCTCCCGCGATGGCAGCGCCTGGCCTTGGAAGATGTGCGACAAGGCGAAAGCCAGACCCTTGAGGCCATGCGCCGAGGTACTGATAACATGCCCCGAGACGACCGGTTGACCAGGACCATCGGTGCGGCAATCGATCACCCAAGACGACTCGTCCAGCAATCTCGCCTCATCATGACCATGCCATGTCAGGCGCTCGCCAAACAGCACCAATGCATCGGCCGCGGCCAGATCCGTCTCACTCAACTGCGCTGGGTGCTGGTAGCTGTCTACGCGTAATCCCCAGCCCTGCAGCACGTCGCGCAGATAGTGCAGGCTGTCGGGCAAGCCGGCCAGTATCTGGACGCGTTCACCGTGGAACACCGGCCAGTACGCAGGCTTGATACCCTCCCCCAGGGGAAGCGAGAGCCGGAACACGCTGCCTTTGCCCAGTTCGCTGCGCACCTTCAACCCGCCGCCCATGGCCTGTGTAAGGCGCATGCACAACGTCAACCCCAGCCCGGTGCCACCGTAGCGCCGGGTTATCGTCTCGTCCGCCTGGCTGAATGCCCTGAACACTTGCCGAACCTGCTCGCGCGCCATACCGATGCCGGTGTCCTCGACCTCCATGTGCAACCAAGGTTTGGCAGCGTCCACCATCACGCGCAGAGTGACCTGCCCACGTTCGGTAAACTTGAGCGCGTTGGACAACAGATTGTTAAGCACCTGGCCCAACCGGGTCGGATCGCCACGCATGGGCTGGCTAGGCGTCTCGCCCAGTTGACCACTCAGGAGCACACCCTTGGCCTGGGCCACTGGCGTGAAGATCGCCAAGGCGTTAGCAGCGATTTCAAGAGCGTCGAATTCCAGGCTCTCCAGATGTAACTCGCCCGCCTCAATCTTAGAGAAGTCCAATACGTCGCTGATGATCGCCAGCAGGCCGTTCGAGGAGCGGCGAATAATTTCCAGGCGATCGCGCTGCTCTGCCTGCGCCGAGCGGGCCAGCAGTTCGAGGTTGCCAAGGATGGCATTGAGCGGTGTGCGGATCTCATGGCTCATCGCCGCCAAAAACGACGATTTCGCCGTATTGGCGAGATCGGCCGCGTCCCTGGCCTCCAGTAGTCGCTGCTCCAGCAGTTTGTTTTCGGTGACATTGACGAAGGACACCACCAGGACATCGCGTCCACGATAGCGGGCGGGAGCCATGTTGACCGACAGGTTGACCGGCGAGCCTTCATGCGTCTCGAAGGCCATGTCCTGCTGGAGCACCGCCGGCTCTACCACGCCTCCTCCCCGCCCAACTTGCAGATTGTATTGGTGCATCAGTTCGCCCGACAGCCCACGCCCATTGGCGCGAACACGCTGCTGCATCTGCACCATTGCCGGACTTCGTAGCAATGGAACACCACTTTCCAAATCTAGCAATGCCAGACCGACCGGTGCCGTTTCGATGAGCGTGCCGCTCAGTTGCTCGCTCTCGAATACTTGCTCGGACTGCCGTACTGCGGGTGTGAGCACACGCGTCTGTAACAGCGACAGCAACACCCACATCAAGGAAATGATACCTGCAGCGGTCAGGGTGGACACCACCAGTGGCACCGCAATGCCGTGGGCGATATTGCTCCACGATTGAGAATAGACCAGTGTCCAGCCGTTCTGGCCGAGCGACCAGCCATAGAGGAACAACCCATCCCGATAGGCACGCCTGTGCTTTTGCCCAAGACCTATCTGAATGCCCTGGCGTGCCGGGCCTAGCAGGTTTTCCCTGGAGCTTCCTTGACAGGCGAGGACGACCTGCCCTGTATCGTCGAGAATCAGGCAGTCCCCACCGGCGCCGACGGCATCCACCAACTCCGAGGCCAACACCTCGACCGGCAATTCGAAGGTCAGCAACCCGAAAGCACTGCCGTCTGGTGCTCGTACACCAGCGGTAATGGGAATGGCCTGCTTCCCCGTCAATGGGCTTTGGCGCGGCGGTAGCCAACGCAGCACCGGGCTCGCCCCCTGGCCGATCGCGTCAGATACCTCGGGCATGCCAGCGCTCAACCGGACCATCAGGCCAGAGCGCTCCTGGATCAGGCGCCGCTGCCAGTCATGGCCTGGCCAAGGGACGACTGTCGTTAGCATGAAACGCCGATCGACGCTGTACAGGTAGGCGCTGAGCTGGCCGGCGTTGCGCGCGGCAATGACTGACAGGGCGGGCGACATGTGCTGGGCAAGGCGTAGGTAGGGCCAGGCGGCCTCCCTACTTACAGGCGTCCCGTCACTGACTACTAGCACGGGCTCGGCGTCGGGAGTGGCCAGAACACTCAACGCAGCATCCCCCTCGAACCGCTGCAACAAGGTCTGGTCCGGTGGGTCGCTGATCTTTAGGGACAGCTCGATGTTCTGCACGTTGTTGCGCAATGTGGAGGTCATGCGCGCGCTCATTTCGCTCAACCGGCGCGCGTCGATGGAGATTTCATCCTGCACTTTGGCCAGGTATTCGCGGGCACCGGCCCAGATCTCCATCACGCAAGCCAATATCACCACAACGGTGATCAGCAGGCCGCCGCCGTTGATCAACCGGTATTGATGGCGGCGAAGCCGCCTCAGCACGCCGTCCTGAGCGTGGGTCCCCATAGGTCGCTACTCATGTGGCTGGAGAAATTGTCGACGGTCAATCCTGTTGAAGCACCGATATCTGCCCTGAGGCGGCCCCAACCCATTATGCCCCCCTAGCATCCCGATCAGGAACGTCCGGATCAATGCCCTGTCCTGTTTTCCTCACAAGCGATCAGCTCGCGTTGCAGCATCTGAAGCAACGGTTCGATAAGGTGGGCTGACTCTGACAGCCCCTGCTTGATACGTGCCTCCAGCTCCACGACCTTGCGACCGAGTTCAGGTACCCGGTACACACCGAGCGCCCCCTTGAGCGAATGCAATTCATGCAACAGCCCCGCTGAGTCCGCCGCATCCCGAGCCTGGCGAATAGCGGCGAAGGAAGATGCGCAGAAACTCCTGAAGGTGCCCTCCAGATCGTCCGGCAGCGCTTCGTTCCCCAATGGGTCCTCCTGCATCGCCTCGTGCTGGACTGGCAAACCGCCAGTCGCGTCCAATGCGCAGACGTCGCGCAAGGCTTTGGCCAGCCGTGCCAGGGACAACGGCTTGGTCAGCACCCGCGCGACACCGAGCTCCTCACAGGCTTCCTGTTCCTGCGCCGCCGCATCGGCGGTGGCAACCACCACAGGCATCGCGGGCCAATGCGCGAGCACCTGCCTGCTCAGAGCATAGCCATCCATTCCCGGCATCGACAGGTCCGTGACCAGTACATCAAAGCGTTCTCTGCACAGGCACGCCAGCGCCTGCTCTGCACACTCCACGACCACCGCCGTGCAGCCAAGCAATTGCAACTGCTCTTCGAACACCCGGCGGATGACTGAATTGTCTTCAGCGACAAGTACCCGCAACTGACCCGGCACGCTCAGTCGCTGCTGCTCACGCGCCGGCAGAGGCTGCCCCTGCAAGGCATTGCGCAAGGCACTGGCCAGCCCTCGCAACCCATGCGCCGAGGTGCTCAGCAGCCGGCCGCTGGCAATCGGTTCGTGAGGCCCCTCGGCGCTACAGTCGATCACCCAGTTGCCCTCTTCCACCAGGCGGTTCTCGTCGTCCGAGTGCCAGGTGTCTCGCTCGCCCCATAGGAGCAGCGCATCACCGCCAATCAGAACATCGTCCCCTATCTGCGCAGGATGCTGGTATGCCTCTACGCACAAGCCCCAGCTCTCCAAGGCCTGGAGCAGGTAGGCGCGGTCCTCGGCGCTCGCCGCCAGTATCAGCACACGCTCACCATCGAACGCAGGGCGGTCGGCCTGCGCCGCGCCGTCTTGCAATGGCACAGTCAGCGAAAAGGTGCTGCCCTTCCCCAGCTCGCTGCGCACCGTCAGCTCGCCACTCATCGCTTGGGCCAGGCGCGTGCACAGGGTCAGGCCCAGTCCGGTTCCACCAAAGCGGCGATAGACCGTTTCATCAGCCTGGGTGAACGCCTGGAACGCACGATGGACCTGCTCTGGCGACAAACCGATCCCGGTGTCTTGCACCTCCATGCTCAGCCGCCTAGCGCTGCTATCCACCACCACCCGCACCCTGACCTGCCCCTGTTGGGTGAACTTGAGCGCATTGGACAGCAGGTTGTTAAGCACCTGGCCCAGCCGGGTAGGGTCGCCCAGCATCGGCTGGGTGGCGCTGTTGCTCAATTCACCGGATAACGCCAGCCCTTTGGAGCGAGCCATTGGCGTGAAGATATCCAAGGCATTCGCGGCCACCTCAAGCACATCGAACTCTACGTGCTCCAAGCGCAGTTGCCCTGCTTCGATCTTGGAGAAATCGAGAACGTCGCTGACGATCGAAAGCAAGTTATCCGACGCGTGCTGGATGGTTTGCAAACGGTCGCGCTGAGCAGGCAACGCCGAGTGGACCAACAACTCCAGGTTGCCGAGAATAGCGTTGAGCGGCGTGCGGATCTCATGGCTCATTGCCGCGAGGAAGGAGGACTTCGCCAGGTTGGCCTTGTCCGCGGCCTCCCTGGCTTCTACCAGTTGCTGCTCCAGACGTTTCTTGTTCGTGATATCGATGAAGGCGACCACCAGGGCATCTCGCCCTCGGTAACGGGCAGGCGCCATGCTGACGGACAGGCTGAGCAACTTGCCCTCCTGGGTCTGGAACGTCAGGTCCTCGTGCGCGATGCCATTGTCGCGCAGGGCGAGCTGACCATTCCACTCCACCAGCACCTTAGGCAGATCATGTCCAATGGCATGGATACGCGCCTGCATCTGCACCATCGACGGGCTGCGGAGCAGCGGCTCGCCACTGTACGCAACCAGTAGCCCCAAGCCTACCGGTGCGGTTTCAATCAAGGTGCGGCTGAGTTGCTCGCTTTCAAAGACCTGCTCCGAACGCTCGATTAGCGGACGCACGATGCGCAGCTTGAAGTGGATCAGGAACCACCAGATAAGCAATAGCGTTCCACCGGCCAGCACAGCCCCTATCAGCAGCGAGCGCGCAGTCATCTGGATGAAGTCACGCCAGGTGTAGCGCAAGACCAGCAACCAGCCGGTGTCGCCCAGGTTCTGGGCGACGGTGAACATACCCTCCTGGTAGCCTTCCACCCGCCCCTTACCGACCTGTCGTGCAAGCCGTTCTAGATCGGTTCGCTGGAACGAGAACAGTTGCGAAGGGTTGGACGCTGTCGAACTGATGACCTCGCCCTGTTCCGACACAATCGCATAGTCACCTTGGGTCACACCCGAAATACGTGGCTCCGCCAACTCAGGTAGAGGGTATTCCATCACCAACGCCGCGAAGGGAACGCCTTGGTCAAAGATAGGCGCCGCAATGCGGATCGCCTGTCGCTGGGTGTAGGGGTTCAAGTACGGAGGGAGCCAGTACAAGGACTGCGGCCCGGCACCTGTCACGCCCCTTACGGGCCAGAAGATACGCTGGTCGACATCGCGGGTCAGCAACTGCAGATAGTGAGCGCGGTCAGCGACTATCCGCTGACGCACAGCTGTTTCCGGGGCCGGCACCACAGCGGCGATGTTGTGATGCAAGCTGTAGAAGTAGCTGGACAACACCTCCCCTGTCACTAACCGGTCCACCGAAGTTGCCCGCCCCAACTCCACCGCTAGATTGAAGAAGCGCCCCAGTGAATCGTCGTCGGCCAGTATACCTCCTGCCCCGAATATCCATTGGGGCCGCAGGATGGGCGCAGACTCCAGCAGCAACTGACGCCCTTGCGTGCGAAAGTCCCGCACATGGGTAAGGTCAAAAGAGGTGCCATGCCTCCATGCAGTCTCGGCACCGACCTGGACAATCCGAAAGGAGTCCTCGCGCGCCTCGACCTCTTTAAGCAGAACGGCGTGCTCGGCAACAAACGCCTGTCGCACTGACTCGATCTGCCTGAGGACAATCGCGCGCGCCTCAATGAAGAACATCAACAGCACCATCACGCTGACGAGCGCGCCGCCACCAAACATAAACAGGCGTTGGTAGCGACGAAAACGGCTCAATGCTTCGAGGGGATGACTGGACACAATTGCATGAACGAACCGTTTGAATGGCCCGACCTCAAATTAAAGACGCGATTATGAGCCGACGATCATGTTAGAAAACCGCCAAGCAGATAATTGCGTACTTATCCGATACCACCCGCATAGCAATTAGTACAAAGACGAAGCATTAGAGATGAAACTTCACTTCACCATATTCCTTACCTCATCATTACGCTAGATTGATACCTAAGCACCACACCCAACGAGGAGGTCAGAACAATATGAAAATACGGTTGCTACTTGCCGATGATCATCCCGCACTGCTATCGGGATTGCTGCACGAGCTCAAAGCTATCCCTACCATTGAAATCATGGGCACGGCACATGACTCCGGAGCCTTGGTAGACCTTTTGCAAGCACATGCCTGCGACGTGCTGGTCACCGACTACGTGATGCCTGGCGGTAAGCACGGCGACGGAATCGGACTGCTGTCCTATATTAAAAGGGCCTACCCTAAGATAAAGATCGTCGTGTTCACGACCTTGGAGAACCCAGCACTGACCCAGGAGTTGGCCAAGCTTGGCGTGAACGCATTACTCGGCAAGACCCAGCACACCAACCAGTTGATCTCAGCCATACACGCCGTGTACGCGGGCTCGAACTACTTCCCGTCCGAAAATCTGGTAACTGGTCAAAGCGGTATCAGCCAAAACCCCGCGGCGAACCTGGCCCTGACCAAGCGCGAGTTCGAAGTGGTACGGCTGTTCGCCTCCGGCCTATCGATCAACGAGATCGCCGAGCAGTTACACCGGACCAAACAAACCATCAGTTCGCAAAAGACCAGCGCCATGCGCAAGCTCGGCATCGCCCGCGATGCCGACCTGTTCCGCTACGCCTTCGAATCCGGGTTGACCAGTTCTCTCCCTCCTACCCAAACACTCTGACCAAACAGCGAATCAGCCCCCCCCTCTTTGCGGGAAGCGTTTTCAGCGCTTCCCGCCCGCCATCGGCCGCCCGCCACGCCTTTAGTACCCGCACCAACCCAGGCAAGCTGAATTCATACCCGTCTGAAAGATTTGCCATTTTTTCGACGGTTAAATAGCCGCCAAGGAAAAGGTATGCCCAACACATAGACGGCAGACCGGACCTTGGTGCTCGCAGTTTACGAAATCCTCTGTTGAATCGCGCCGGGCCCAACTCTTGCGCACACGGCATTCCTTAATCATAGAGGGAATCGAGCCGGACGTGCGTTTCGTTAGAAGTTCTTATTTCAAGTGTGGAAGAAAGTTATATGGCAACGCAGTCAATTCAACTCATGTTGATGGAAGGCAAGGAATTACGTCAGAAACTGACCTTGCGCCAAGGCAACAAGAGCTCGCCTCAGAAAATCCAAGCCACTCCCGATGGCAAGTTCATCATGGCCGACAAGGACTCCGGCGTAGCACCGGAGAACATCACCGTTCGACGAATGGGCAAGAACCTGCTCGTCTGCCTGGAAGGCGACTCCCTGGATCAGCCGACCCTCATCATCGAAAACTTCTTCGAATACAACGCCGAACTCATCGGCATGTCCGAGGATGGCACCTATTACGCTTACATTTCCTCTGATGGTGACGATGACAAGGCGGCCGTCATCTCGCTGGAGGACGGCGAGTCCTCCTCTTTGGTGCTGGGCGGCAATCCGCTGAGCAGCTCCGACGGTAACGACGTCTTCGCCATGCTGCCATGGGTCATTGGCGGCATTTTGGGCGTTGGCGCAGGTGCGGCACTCATCAGCGGCAGCAAAGGCGGCGGTAGCAAGCACGGACCTGCCGTTGCCGAGAATGTGGACCCCGCGCCTGCGGAGCCAGAAAAGCCTGAGCCTGGCGTAGAGGCCAACGGTCCTAAACAGATCATCGACAACCAAGGGCCTATCCAGGGCACGATTGAAAAAGGCGGGGTCACCGACGACACCACGCCGACCCTCAATGGCTCCGGCAATCCGGGCGACACTGTGATCATTCTCGACAATGGTAAGCCAATTGGCGAAACCGTGGTCGATGATGACGGTAACTGGACCTTCACGCCAGAGACCGAACTGGGCGACGGCGAACACGAAATCGGCGTGATCATCAAGGACAAGGAAGGCAACGAGACCCAGCCTGACGATACCTGGGTGGTGATCGTCGATACCGAGGCCCCTGACGCGCCGACTATCGGCAGTGTCTACGACGATGTGGGCGACGTTACCGGCGTACTGGTCGCTGGCGCTGTGACCGACGACGCGAGTCCAACCCTGTCCGGCCGGGCCGAAGCAAATGCTATGGTATTCGTCTATGGCGGCGCGGATGGCAAGCAACTGCTCGGCAAGACCGTTGCCGATGCCAATGGCAACTGGTCCTTCACGCCCGACCAGCCGCTAGCCGAAGGCCTGCACAGCTTCACCGCGCGTGCCCAAGATGCCGCCGGCAACCTCTCTGCTCCTTCCGCGGCATGGGATGTGGTGATCGAAACCACCGTGTCCGAAAGACCGGGCATCGGCGAGCCGGCCCCCGGTGAACCGAGCATCGGCAAGCCAGCCCCTGGTGTCAACGAAGTGATCGACGACGTCGGCAACACCCAGGGTCCGCTCAAGCCAGGCGACGCTACCGACGACGACACCCCGACCTTCAACGGTACCGGTGAACCAGGTGACACCATCATCATTCGCGATGGCGAAGAAGAAATCGGCCGCGTCGACGTCGACTCCGACGGCAACTGGTCGTTCACCCCTGAACAACCGCTGGCCGATGGCGAGCATGAAATCAGCGTGATCGTTCAGGACGAAGCCGGTAACCAGTCCGAACCGTCCGATCCGTGGATCGTGGTTATCGACACCCAGGCCCCTGACGCACCGACCATCGGCGGCGTCTACGACGACATCGGCGCCGTAACTGGCGAACTGGTGTCTGGCTCGGTCACCGACGACACCCAGCCGACCTTCACTGGTCAGGCCGA